>VOFJ01001950.1_pt1 | contig 22052 bp, 42 predicted proteins | sample 5384081 | NCBI WGS metagenome assembly VOFJ01 (sample SAMN12384729, study PRJNA508395) | human gut metagenome | isolation source: healthy gut I | host: Homo sapiens | reverse complement strand
TCAGTATGCTTCGTTCAGTTACGTATTGCTCACCTGCTTGCCGTCACCACCCAATTCCTCGCCCATGGCGTGCTGACAGCACATCAAGCACGGCTATCACGTCCGTCTCCGTCAGCGTACAACGTTTCTGAATACGGGCACGGGTTTGAGGCCGTGCTCATCGCTTCCCCATTTCAGCCAGGAACGCCGGATGCAACGCATTCTCTTCTCTCCCTGTTGTTCAGAGCTTTGGGGATTCTGGCACCAATCAAATATTATTTGCCGCCACTGTTCTTAGCTTCTTTATTAGTTAAAGTCAATTGTTCATAGCCACGAGGGTGGTTAACTCACACGGACGGCTGGAAGCAGCAACCACCCTTACGGCGTGGTCAGACTTAACCACCTTCGTGGTTAAGCATTTACACAAGCACATACAGATACGCAAAGAAAAAGACGGGGAAAACAACTAAATTGACTCGAAGATGTTCTTCAATAAACCGGATATTCCCCAAAACTAATATCGGGAGGAATCACAGCATCATGTGGAACAAAGTTTTACCTGTTGATATCCGACCGGAATGAAGAAGATAAATAGATGCCGAACAGTATAAGGAGAAAAGCAATTAACACCTATTCTACTCTTATTCTCATTTTTCTCCCCTAATCTTTGCCACTACCCATAGCAATGCGTAACTATGCAGAACAACCATGGGGCCAAAAATAGTTATGAAGCAAAGGCAGCATATATTCAATCAGTGAATAGAGTAGTAGCTAACGGAAGTGCTTCTGGCATCCACAATGCTCATTTCAGTAAAGTGATGCTTTTGAATGTGCAGTTAAGCATTCTCCCAGCACACTGTCCTGTTTAGTAGCTTGTTATGTTGCTCTAAAACTCAAATTTTACCATTTGGCCACTTTCTCTCTGTCGGCACATAATATCTCTTGCTTTTTTAGTCCGCCATAAGCCTACGAAATCGACCGACAAACTAAAGATGATTTACTTTTTGCAACTGCATATCTACAGTTGACAATGACAATATTCAAATGAAACGGATAGATTATTCCATTATGAGGTACCAGCACAAAGAACGACAATACCTACAGCAAAAGAAGAGAAGAAAGGGGTAGAAACTTCAGTATATTGCAATACACTCGAAATACATTAGAACTGGTTGATTTGAAAGAATTGCCAATCTGCAGATATGTCCGATACTTTTGTCACCAATCAGCAAGCTCTTAGCGTAAACATCCACATCAAACGGCGTACGGCTGTTACCCCAAATTTCATTAAAGAACTTCGCTTGGAGACATTGCTTTCCAATACCAACATCAGCCGGGATGTCACGGCTCAATTTAGATTATACAAACATTCCACGAAGGCCGGTTTTGTCAATTCTATTGGTACAATCAAGAGAAAAGGAATTTGCGAACAACAACTGGAAATCATAAACAATACGTAATGACTTCTTTCTCCTGTTCAGAACCATGGAAATGTGGGTTCTTTCACAATTTCCTTTAACATTGCACTCAGGTCGCTCGCGCCGTCTACGAGAGATCCTGCTCCGATGCCTTCAGCTCTGCCAAACCTTCCTTTATCTGTTGCCTTATCCTCTGCACTTGCATTCATGCTGTCCATTACAGTCATCATGTAGGCTTCGGTTGCATTCAGCACCCTGCTCAGGGTTCTTGCCGATGAAATCAAGCATATTGATCATCAGCTGTGCCACCTGCTGTCCGTCTGCCTGAATTGCATAGCCGCCGCTGATTTTCTTTACCATGCCCGTTTCAAAGCCCTTGAATACATCCTCATAGAAGGTAAATACGGCATCCTGTAAGCCGCTCATGCTTACACCTTCCATGTCAACCCCTGTCATATCCTCGGCAGAGATAAGTGTAATATATTTCTGCTGTCCCAGTGCTGCCTTGAAATCTCTTGCAAAGGCCTCTGTGAAAAAGATAGCTGTCATTCTTTTTCTTCCACAGCCCCACGCAAGCTGATATGCACCCAGAAGGGTATCTGTTGTCACAACAACGCCATCCGCCAGACTGTAATACACCGTACCCAGATCGTACTTCTTGCCTTCGTAATTCACATCAAAGGACATATCGTATTTCATTGTATCCATATCCAGATTCATGTCGTAATCCATCTGCATGGTCTTTCTGCCGTCAGGAATTCCCCAACTGTCGCAACCATATCCGCACCTGTTGCTTTTGCAACATCTGTCATAAAACGTCTCAATGCATCAAAGTTGATATCCGCCTGCATCGTTCCCTTTACCTCACAGGTCTTCATGGTATCCATTGCATTTGCTGCCATCTTCAGATAGCCCAGCTCATCCGTCGAACAGCCCGAAAATGCTCCCACACACATAACACCGCAAAGCAGTGCCGCCAGCTTCTTTTTTCATAAGTAAACGCCTCCTTTTTTTCAACCTTTTTTGGTTATCTTACAGATTTAACCTATGAATATTATAGCAAAGACTTCCCTTCCAAACAATAGAACAAAGAAAAATTAAGCTTTTTTTATGAATTTCATGCAAAAAGAAGCGTCCTTCTGTTTCGAGACACCTCTTTTTTTGCCTTCTTTCCTTTTGTTTTGCTTCTTTATTATTTTGATTTTGCTTTCTTTTCTGCGGAAAACAGCCGGAATTTATCGGTGAAAATCGTTCCTTCCCCTACCTTGCTTTCCACCAGAACCTCTCCATCATGGCAATCGATGATCCAGCGCGCAATAGCAAGCCCTAAGCCTGTACCGGAAACCTCCTTATTTCTGGATTTATCCGCACGATAAAAACGGTCGAAAATCTTACGCAGGTCCTCCTCCGCAATGCCTGCGCCGTGGTCTTCCACGGAAACATAGCCGGAAGCTTGCATCCTTCCAGACCCGCACCGCAATCTCACTGCCGTTCGGGGAATATTTCAAAAGCATTCTCGCCATGAATCCACAGCAGCTGCTTGATTAAATCATATTCCGCAAAAAATTCCACCTCATCCTCCGCTGTAAAGGGTGATGCTTCTGCCCTCCTGCAGCAAATCCATTTTCACGCACCAGCTCTGCCGCAATCTCGTTCAGAGAAACTCTTGTTTTCTGTACATGCAGCTTATTTTGGTCACCCTTCGCCAGAAAAAGCAGCTGACGGATGAGCGCACTCATGTGGTCGGTTTCTGTCAGGATAGAATCGATGGATTCCTGCAAAACCTCAGGGTCGCTCTTGCCCCAGCGGTTAATCAAATTCGCATAGCCCTGAATGACGGCAATGGGTGTCCGCAGCTCGTGGGACGCATCGGAAATAAACTGACTCTGCCGCTGAAACGCCCCATCAATCGGTCAATCATGGAGTTAAACGTAATCGTCAGCTCCTTCATCTCATCCTCAGGACCTTCCGTGGAAATCCGCTGACTCAAGTCCTCGATGGAAATCCGCTCTGCCGCCGAGCGAATCGCTTCAACGGGGCGCAGAATACAGTCACTGATGTATTTCCCAATCAGAAATGCACAGCAAATCCCAAGAATATCCACAATCAGCATTTTTTACAAAGAAAATTCCGCATCATATAGGCGTTATTCCCCATCATTTTGAACACCTGAATTCGATACGCATCTGTATCCGTTTCAAAATGGTTCGTTAGCAGCATAAACTGCTGGTCTGTGCTGTTTTCCAGAATATATTCCACATTGCCGCTTTTGTTTTTCTCTCCGCCCGTTAATCTGGTAGCCCTCTCTGTATAGCTCATTCTCTCCAATCACAGGCGGCTTGTCCGCCGTTCTGCGGCTTTTGCCTGCTCGGAGGCTCCCTTCGGGACGAAACAGAAACGGCGGCATCTCTCCCCAAAAAATTGTTGTAGGTTTCATTTGCTTCGCTGCTGTAAATGCTGACCTCAACATATTTATCCCCCAGCAGCTCTCTCAGGCTTTCATCACTCAGCTCCGTATTTGTCTGCAAAAATTCCTGCACCTGCGTCATGGTCTCCTGCAATTCTCTACGCATTTCGCTCTGCGGCAAGCCGGAGATATTCAGCATCATAAAGCCACTGATAAACAGCAGGGACAGCGAAAAAATCCCCCGTAAAAGCAGCGTGATTCGCTTGGCAATCGCCATGTGCTGAATTCCCTTCAGCCACTCCTTATTCTTCCTTGACATAATATCCTACCCCTCGAATGGTCAGAATGTATTTTTTTTCCAAAGGCTTCATCAATCTTCGCGCGCAGATAGCGGATATACACATCCACCACATTTGTTTCGCCAATGTAGCTATAGCCCCAGACCTCATTCAAAATCTGTTCTCTCGTTAAAACGATATTCTTATTCTGTACCAGATAGGTCAGAAGCTCATATTCCTTCTTTGTTAAATCAACCACCTTGCCATCGACCGTTACCATTCGCTTTTCCGTATCAATCTCCAAATTCTGCACCTGTAAAATCGTCTTTTTTGCAATATTACTTCCCTCGCTGTGCTTGAATGCCACGCGCATTCTTGCAAGCAGCTCCTCAATCGCGAAGGGCTTTGTCAGGTAGTCGTCCGCACCGCTGTCCAGTCCGGCAACCTTATCCATTACCTCATCCTTTGCCGTCAGCATAATGATTGGTACCTGCGAAAATTTCCGTACCGGCGACAGATTTCAATACCGGTCAGCCCCGGCAGCATCAGGTCAAGCAAAATCATGTCGAATTCCTGATTCGTGATCATCTCCATCCCCACTCTGCCGTCATGGCAGGTCGTTATCGTAGCCCTCATATTTCAATTCCAGCTCCACAAAACGAGCCAGCTTTACCTCATCTTCAATCAGAAGGATTTTTTTTCGTTCCATTTTCCCACTTCCTTCAATCATATTTTTATCAGTATAACAATTCTTTTTTTTGTTTGTCTTGTTTTTATTCCTTTTAGTATGCTTTTTTTTTTTTCTCTTAAAGGCAGTTTCAAAATAGATTAAAATGTCATTAAAATATAAAAATCACAGGTGAATCTTCGGAATCTTTCCTCTCTGCGGTTGCAGAGAAAAAGCTTTTTCGCTATAATATTATCCGAACCATAAAAAGAATCTAGGAGGTATTTAAAATATGAAAAAAGAAGCTAGCTCTGCTTTTGGCAGCCCTTTTTGCTCTTTGGCTCCGCCGCCTGCGGCAAAACCGATACTGCCGACGATACCCAACAAGAAATTCAGACAGAATTTAACCTGCCGAAATGCGGCGGCTTTCCTACACTATCCCCGATGCATGGGTAGAAATGGAAAATACAAACCTCATCCCCGCGTCCTATGTCAAGGTGAACGGCGATATCTATGCAAAAAATTCAGTATAACTATGCGCCTGATGAAAATATGGAGCCGCTGAATGATGCCGAATCCACCATTGCTGTGGAAGAACTGATGACCCCCTATCGTGGAAATGCTCGTTGTGCGAACAGAAAATCTGGAAACAGATGAAGTAAAAGAGGAAATGGACTTTTTCAAGAGTGTGGAAAAAAATCGGCGTAAAGGGTGATTTCCAATTCTTCTTCCTGACCGATTATGCCGACGGCATCGACCACTTCTCCGCAGAAGCACAGGCAACCTTCCGCGAATTGGAAAGCTATCTGCCGGAATTGCGCGAAAGTATTGAAATTTCCCTGCCGGATGAGGAAGCGGTGCTGGATGAAGCAGAGGAAAACAGCAAATATCTCAACTTCATTTCCAATACCCTTGATGGCAACCCTGTCACCTCCGCTGTTTTCTATGATTACGATATGACAGTGGTAAACTTCTGGGCAAGCTACTGCGAGGAGGACAACATCAATGAACTGGATACCCTGCAAAGCTTCTACAAGGATTTGCAGAAAAAGCATCAAACGTAAACTTCGTGCAGGTTGTCATTGACACTCCCGGGCAGAAGGCAGAAAAAATCGCAACCGATGCGTATAAAAAAGCAGGCGTTACCTTCGCGGGCATCATGCCGGACCAAAGCCTTGCCACTTGGATTACGGATAATCTGGAGTACCTGCCGACCACCATCTTTGTAGACAGCAAGGGCAAGCCCGCCGATTTCAAAATCAAGGGGATACAGGATGCTTCCTATTACATGGAAACAAACGGAAACCATGCTGAAAAAAATGAAAACTAGCAAATAAACAATAAAAATCACATATTCTTCTGAGCTGCCCCCCACCTGCTAAATCGTATCGCATACTGTCTGACAGGTGAGGGCAGTTCCTGTTTCGTTGCCTCAATTCCTTTTAATTTTCTTTTTTTTTGCCAATTTCAGCGAGAAAACAAAAGGCTGCACCCTTTCCCTTCTCACTTTTTTACCGTAATCGTTTCGCCATGTGCCTGCAAAAATTCTCTCACAATCGCCAGACCGATTCCGCTGCCCGTCTTGTCCATATTTCGAGTCGTATCCGTTTTAAAGAAACGGTCAAAGACATATTTCCGGTCTTCCTCACTGATGCCCGGTCCCTGATCCTTTACAGAAACCAGAACCTTTTTCTTATCCAGTGTCGTTTCCACCTCGATAATACCATTTTGCGGTGAAAATTTTGCTGCATTGCCCAACAGGTTCTGTAGCACACGGGAAATTTTGTCTCTGTCCCCATGCACCATGGTCTGTTCCGCTTCATAAATGCCATGAATCTGTACGTTCTTTTCTTCTAACTGCGGTTCCAGCATTTCAATATTCCAACGAATCAGCTCATTCAATTCAAAATCCGATTCATCCAGCAAAATCGCACTGCTCTGTGCGCGGCTCAGCTCCACAATACTCTGTGTCATACGAGAAAGCCGTTCCGTTTCCTCCAGAACGATTTTCAGATAATGCTCCCGTTTTCAGGCGGAATCGTTCCGTCAAGCATTGCCGTCAGAAAGCCCTGCATACTGGTCAATGGCGAACGCAGGTCATGCGAAATATTTGCAATAAAAAATCCTTTTTGCACCTTCTCATGCGTTTGCAGGCTTTCCGCCATGTGATTAAAGCTTTGCGCCAGCTCACCCAATTCATCCGAGCTTGTCACATCCACGCGCTCCTCAAAATTCCCATTTGCAATAACCTTTGCCGCACGGTTCATCCGCATCAGCGGCAACGCAACATATTTCGCCGCCGTCACATAGCTGACAATCAGCCCCAGAAGCGAAACGAAAAACAGGCTGATTACGCTAATCTGGTACATTTCCTTCAAGGATTCCTCAATCTCCGGCAGGGAACGGCACATCAGAATTCCTGCCAGATGTCCCTCCGAAAACGGATATCCGACCACCAGCATGGGCGTATCGGAAACCTGTCCGCTTTTTGTCTGTACCGAAACGATTTCTCCATTCTGCACACGCTCAATCAATGTCTGGCTGATTCTGTTATCCCCCAGAAATTCATCATTAAACCCCGGAGAGGCAAGCGCAACCTCACCGTTCTCATTGATAACCAAAACCCCTGAGCCCATGTAGCTTTCCAGAATCTGCAGTTCATAGCTTAGCTCGCTCAGATTGCCTGTCCGGTATCCCTTCTTGTGGTACTTCAGCGATTTTTTCTCCCTGCTGAATCAATTCCTCCTGTTTCTCTGCCATATAATGTTTGGTATAAAGTATTGTCAACGCGCCGCAAACCACCGCAACAAATATCGCAATGGTTGCCATATACAGCATCATCTGCTTGCGCACAATGGAATCGTTTTTCATCTTCATTCCTCCAAAAAAAGAAAAAAAGCATTACAAATCATTAAAATAATGATATACTGTTCTTATGTACCTGTTTTGCTCAAAAAACAAGAAATTTTAGAAAGGAGAACGGCATTTTTGCCTGATTATTACCCCATGGAAAATAATACACAAAAACAGCCCTCAGCCTACACCGCCCAGAAGAAAGCAAATGGCACCCAGAGATATGCTTCTCATCGCTCTGGCTGTTCTCGTACTTGTTCGTGTGGGATTGGCGGCACATGAATAGCTTTCATTATCTCATCCTTTTCCTGCTGGTTCTTTTGCTTTATGCTGCGCTGGTCAAACATGCGTAAGGATGCAAGACGACAGGAGCTGCTGAAGAAAAAAAGCAGAATATGAGGCAACGCAGCAGTCCGCAGAGGATACGCCTGCGGAAGCGGTTTCCCGCAGAGGATATGACCGTTGACGGCGCACCTGTTCCTGCCGAAGCGCCTGCCGAAACAGCTGAAAAAGAATCCGACATATAAAAAGGGGTATTCCCCTTTTTATTTTTGTCCGAATTTATAGCCGACACTCCAGACTGTCCGAATGCCCCATTCATCCTCGCTGTTCAGCTTTTCACGGATGCGCTTTTACATGGACATCCACCGTTCTGGTGTCCCCCACATATTCATAGCCCCAGATGCGGTCAAGCAGCTGCTCTCTGGTGAATACCCGATTGGGATGCTGCGCCAGAAAGCTGAGCAGTTCAAATTCCTTCGGGGGAAAATCCAGACTTTTCCCATGATACAGCACAGAATAGTTCGACAAATTGATTTCCAATTCCCCCGAATTTCAAAAATATTTTTGTCCTCCTCCTGCTTTGGCTCGTATCTGCGCAGCACCGCCTTCACTCGTGCCACAAGCTCCTTTGGCTCAAAGGGCTTTACGATATAATCATCCGCACCCAATTCCAAGCCAAGCACCTTATCAAAGGTTTCGCCCTTCGCCGTCAGCATGATAATCGGTACACGGCTTGTCTTACGCACCTCTGTGCAAACCTGATAGCCGTCCATTCCGGGGAGCATCAGATCCAGCAGGATTAAATCAGGCTGAAAGTCTTCCACTGCCGCGGCAGCTTCCTTTCCATCATAAATCTCCCGCGTTTCATAGCCCTCCTTCATCATATAAAGAGAAATCAGCTCCGCAATATGCTTATCGTCATCCACAACCAAAATCTTCTGTTTTTTCCATCTTCTTCACCTCTGTTCAGAAATCCGCCTTTTATTTTAATTCCACCACCGTAACACCGGCTTCGCCTTCGCCGAAGGTACCGGGTCTGTAGCTTTTTACATGAGAATTCATTTTCAGATAATTCTGCACCCTGCGCGCAGCGCGCCTGTGCCCTTCCCATGGATAATCACAACCTGCTTCAGTCCGGATAAATACGCATCATCAATGTATTTTTATCAATATTGGCAATCGCCTCATCCACAAGCTGTCCACGGCAGTCAATCTCTGCCGAAATAAACTGGCTCTTGGAGAATTTTGCCTTTGTCGGCTGCTGTCTTTTCTGTTTTTCCTTCGGTCTGGGGGGTATCGTCAAGCATCAGCTCCGCCATCGGCACCTTCATTTTCATAATCCCCATCTGCACCATAACCTCTTTATTCTTATCGGGCGCAGTCAGCACCTCGCCGTTCTGGTCAAAAGGAAATCACATACACCCTGTCGCCCGGCTTCAGATTTTCGGGTGCCTTATGGTTCGACTTTACCTTTTTCGATTTCAGGAAATCCTGCTGCATGGAGGAAAGCTTTTCATTCAGCTTTTTGTCTCTGCTCCAGCACCTTCGTGCGATTGTTTGCCTCCTTCGCCTGCTTATTCATCTCCTTGATGATACGGTCGGCTTCCTCCTTCGCCTGCACATAAAGCTGCTTTGCGTCCTCTCTCGCCTTGGCAAGAATTTTTTCCTTCTGCTCTCTCGTCTTTTCCTTCTGCCGCTCAACCTCTTTTTCAGCTCCTCCGCCTCTCTGCGGTATTCCTCCGCCCGTTCCTGTTCAAACTTAACGGATTTCTTGCTGATTTCCAAATCGGTAATGACATCCTCAAATCTTGCCTCATCCCGACTGATAAATTCCTTTGCCGCCGAAAGAATATATTCCTGCAAGCCCAGTCGCTTGGAAATCGCAAACGCATTACTTTTTCCGGGAATCCCAATCAGCAGCCGATAGGTCGGGCGGAGCGTTTCCACATCAAATTCGCAGCAGGCATTTTCCACGCCCTCTGTCGTCAGCGCAAATACCTTCAATTCGCTGTAATGCGTGGTCACTGCGGTACGGATTTTCTTTCCAGCAAGGCTTGGATAATGGCAACCGCCAAGGCTGCGCCCTCCGTCGGGTCTGTCCCCTGCGCCAAGCTCATCGAACAGCACCAGAGAGTCATCCGTCACCTCATCCATAATTTTTCACGATATTCGTCATGTGTGCCGAAAAGGTACTCAGGCTTTGCTCAATGCTCTGTTCATCCCCGATGCTCGCGAACACATTATCAAACACCGCCAGCTGCGAATTATCAAATGCAGGAATATGCAGTCCTGCCTGCCCCATCAGCGTAAACAGCCCCAGGGTTTTCAGGGGCAACCGTTTTCCCGCCGGTGTTCGGGCCTGTAATCATCAGCGTGGTAAATTCCTTCCCCCAAATAAATATCTGTCGGCACAACCTTTTTCGGGTCAAGCAGAGGATGTCTGCCCTTGTGGATATTGATGTAGCCCTTTGTATTAAACAGGGGCTGTGTCCCATCCATGGCAAGGGAAAGATTTGCCTTTGCAAAAATAAAGTCAAGCTGCGTCAGCAGTTCCAGATTCCCCTCAATCGCAAACGCATTTGCCGTCACCATATCCGAAAGGGCAATCAGAATCTTTTCGATTTCTTCCTTTTCCTTCGCCTGCAGCTCCTTGATTTTATTGTTCAGCTGAATCACACTCAAGGGCTCCATAAACAGCGTAGAGCCTGTGTTGGATTGATCGTGAATCATTCCCGGAAAGGAGCTTCTGTATTCCGCCTTAACCGGCACGCAATATCTGTCATTACGAATGGTAATCACAAAATCCTGCAGCATATTGCGGTATGCCGAGGAATTGATAACCCCATTCAGATGCTCCTTCACCCCTTTCATTTGATGCCTTAATCTCCCGACGGACACTCCGCAGTCCTGCGCTGGCATCATCCGCAACCTCCGTTTCCGAAAGAATACAGCGGCTGATTTCATTTTCCAGCTTATCCAGAGGGGGGTAATCAAATCAAAATATTCATCCAGACGGGCATAGACCTCATCCTTGTTTTCTTTTCTGGCATAATTTTTTACCTTGCGGCAGACATACGCAAATTCCCCCACCGACATCAGCTCCGCGATGGAAAGAATCCCTGCCATAGAGGCCCGCTTTAGCTGCGGACGGATTTCCCGAAAGCCGCCGAAGGAAGGTGTCCCCCTTTTTCAGTACCATGGTGGTCGCTTCCGTTGTTTCCTCCTGCCAAATGATAATATCACTCATGGCAGCAGAAGGGCGCAGTGCCGCGGCACGTTCCTTTGCCATCGGGGGAAAACCGCATAACCCACCAGCTTTTCTATAATTTTGTCATATTCTAACGTATGCAATGCTTTTCGTTCATCTTTTTAACTCCATTTATATTAAATTCCTATCATAGTTCTATTCTATGACCAACTTATCATATAAGTATACCACAATCTATGCCCTGCTACAACGTTTTCAAATTCGCCGCTTCATTTGCATTCCGCCCGAAAACCGCTTATAATAAACAGATATATCAATCGAAATCAATTCCCATAAAATAGAAAGGTGACACAATGAAGGTTCTTATTATCGGCGGTGGTGCCTCCGGCATGATGGCGGCACTTTCCGCAAGAAAAGAGGGTGCAGGGTTTGTATTCTGGAACGACAGGTGCGCGTTGGGCGCAAGCTTCTCGCAACAGGCAACGGCCGCTGTAATCTCTCCAACACAAAGCTGACAATGAAAAATTACCACGGGCAAAACAATTCAGACTGCCCTGCAGGCCTTTTGATACCCAAAAAAACGCTTGCATTTTTCCAATCTCTCGGGCTGATTACCACCGTAGAGCCAAGCGGCAAAGGTTTATCCCTTTCCGATCAAGCAGGCAGTGTGGTAGATGTGCTGCGGCTTGCTCTGGAGGAAATGGGCGTAGAGATACGCACCTCCTTTCGAGGTCACGGCACTGAAGCGCGGCAAAAAGGGCGGCTTTCAGGCGCTTTCCAAGGAGGAAACCCCTCCACGCCGATGCCGTTATCATCTGCTGTGGCGGCATGGCAGGCGGCAAGCTTGGCGGCACACAAAGCGGCTACGACCTTCTGAAAAGTCAAGGGCATACCATTACAAGCTGTTCCCTGCGCTGGTGCAGGTAAAACCGATACCACCTTCGTGAAGGCACTCAAAGGCGTGCGTGCAGATGGCTCTGTCCTCGTGGAGCGAAACGGCAAAATCCTTGCGGAAAAATGCAGGCGAAATCCAGTTTACGGACTTCGGCATCAGCGCCGACTGTTTTTGAAATCTCCCGTGTCATTTCTACAGGAAAGCACCGCTGACGGTGCATTTGAATCTCCTGCGTCATCTCAGTCATGAGGAGGTGGTTTCCTCCTGCAAAGCCGCAAAAAAGCAATGCCCCATCAGTCTATGGAAAATTTCCCTGACAGGGATTCTGCATAACCGTTTAGGGCGCACCCTTCTGCGCTACGTAGGCTTTGGCTTCACCGAACCCATTTCCCTCCCTCAAGCCCCTCTGATATCAAGAGAATCGCGCATGCCATACAGGATTTTTTCCTTTCCGTTGTCGGCACGATGGGCTTTGATGCCGCGCAGGTAACGGCAGGCGGTATCCGCACAGAGGACTTCAATCCTCATACCATGGAAAGCCTCCTGATGCCCGGTCTCCCTTTTGCCGCAGGCGAGGTGCTCGATATAGATGGGGGACTGCGGTGGCTATAACCTGCAATGGGCATGGGCAAGCGGGTATCTGGCAGGCAGGTCTGCCGCCCGAAAAGTCCCTGCTTCCCAAAGAAAAAAAATAAAAAATAAGCAAAAAGCAGCCCTTACGAGGTTTTTCTCTCGCAAGGGCTTTTCCTGCTCAATTTCAGCTTTTATTGCTGCTCCTTAATGATACCGTTCTGATATGCGTAAAGCAGCTTTTCCAGCTCTGCAATACTTTCCTGCAGCTTTTTCCCGATATCCGTATCCTTCACACGGATTCTGTCCTGTGTATACTGGAGCGCAACCGTAGAGGAAAGAATGTCCTTTTCCTCCGCAATGGCTCTGTCCGTGGATACGAAGGGCTCATGAGATACCAGAACCATGCCATGGGAATTGTAAATCAGCGTATAGCCTGCAATCCCCGTTTCCTTCTGATATGCCTTGGAAAACCCACCGTCGATTACGAACAATCTGCCATTTGCCTTGATGGGGCTCTCTCCCTTTACCACCTTAACGGGAACGTGTCCATTCACGATATGAGCTTTTTCGGGTCTAAGCCGAAAGGCCTCAGAACATGCTCACAGACAGATTCCTCATTTCTAAGGGTATAATAAGGATTCTTTTCTTCCTTATGCGTTGTCTTATCATCAATAAAATATCGCTCGAAGGTTGTCATTTTTCTTCTTTGCCGAACAGGGGAGAATCCTCGCCGCACCACATATACCAGATGTAGTCCATACATTCTCTTTTTGCCTCGGTATGTGCCTTATTGAAATAACCCTCGCGCATAGTTCTCTCTACTGCATCCAGATATTCCATGCCGATGTATTTTTTCCCACGGAAGGTCACTTCCCTTGAGTGTCCCGTCTGCATTCATGGGAATGCCGCCATGGAACAGCAGGTTAGAGTTGAAAATGGTATACATGCTCCCCCTTATGATACAGCACACGCACATGCTGCTGCAGCTTTTCGCTGTTCACAAAGGAGGATTTCACCTTATCCATAACCTCCTGTTCTTCTTCCGTCAGCTTATAGGGGTCTTTCGGGTCAATCGTCGGGAAATTCATATCATTCATGGGATATTCCACGCCATCCACAAGCACGGTTCCTTTTTTCAAAATCAATCTTATCCAGCAGCAATCTGTTTTCCATGCGGAATTCGGGGCGGCGTTTGATAATCTGCCCCTCCATCTTCCACTGCATGATGGAAATTGCTTTGTGCATTTTGGCAATCATGTTGAAGTCCTTATCACTCAGCACCTCATCCCCCCTTGGGCTTGAACTGCTCACAGGGGTCGCCGGCGTATTTATCCATCGCAAAGGTTGCCAAGGGCCAAAAAAGGTTAATGCCATAATCCTCCTCTATCGTATCCAAATTTGCATATCTGGTCTGGATACGCAGCACATTGCAGATTAAGGCCTCCGACAGCCTGCCGCCGCGGCCCCATCCATGCGATATCGTGGTTTCGCCCCACTGGATATCCACAGAATGATAATGAGAAAGAATATCCATAATTCTTGCCGCATGGGGGCTCTGTCATAAATATCCCCCGATAACATGCAGCTGGTCAATCGCAAGCCGCTGAATCAGATTGCACATCGCAACGATAGAGCGGTCTGCCTGCCCAAGGTCAATAATGGTATGTATAATTTCCGTATAATACATATCCTTATCCACGCTGGCGCTGTTTTCGTGCAGCAGCTCCTCGATGATATAGGCAAATTCCCTTCGGCAGTGCCTTTCTCACCTTAGAACGGGTATATTTCGAGGATACCACCTTGCAGATTTTCACCAGTCTGTGCAGGGTAATTTTATACCATTCTGCCATTTCCTCCTCTGCTTCAGTCATCTTTTCCCAGCTTCTGTTCCGGGTAATAAATCAGCGTTGCCAGTGATTTTTTCTCACTGCTGCGCAGGCTCTCCCCAAAGATTGCACTAATCTGGTTCTTGATAACACCGGATGCGCGTTTTTGAGTACATGGCTGAAGGAATCCGCCTCACCATGGATATCGGAAACAAAATGCTCCGTCCCCTTCGGCAGGTTCAGAATCGCCTTCAGGTTGATAATCTCCGTTGCTGCGCTGTTGATATTTTATACTGATTGGACAGCAGTTTCAAATATTTCATTTCTTCTGCGGGGAAAGCTCCCACTTCCACTATACATAACTTGCACCTCTATTCTTTCGTTTTCTCTGTGCTGCTCTTTTGAGTATATCAAAAAGCCACTATTTTCCTAGTTCTTTTCACCGAAAGCAAGAAAAAACGCCCGTATGTGCCGTCACACACAGGCGTTTAGGTGTGTCCCAATAAGAAAACATGAAGAAATGAAATAGCTTTCAGCATTTCAGAATACAAGGCTTCTTATCCGGGCGCACCTTTTACTCTTTATTTTCTTCGTTTTCCGTGGGCTCTCCCTCTACCGTCCCTGTAACGGATTCCGCAGGCGCATCCTCCGCCGCAGGCTCTGCCGGTATGCCGTATGTCACTGCCTCTCTGTTTAAAAACAGCAGTGCCTCCCCGACCGTTACAAACGCAGCAGAGAAATAACACAGAAACTTGATACACCGCATTCCCAATTCTTGCGTTCGGGAAAAAGCTGTAGCTCAGCTGGAATGCAGAATTCCAAAGCATCACAATCACAGCCAGCAGCAGCAGATAGCCAAAAGGTTCTCCACCATTTGCCCTTCACCAGCGCTTTGCTGTAGCGCATAGGCTCCATGCCCTTTTTGTCACTCAGCCCAATGGCATACACATAAAACACCCAAGCCACGCTCAGGTAAATTCCGGGCACAATAATCAAGCTGGTCAGGAAAATCAGCACACCGTAAATAACCCCGAAAACACAATCGTCGGCATCAGGGAAAAGGCTTCGCCCAACGCAGTGCCGAAGGAAATTTCCTGCTTTGTCACAAACTGCTTTACCACCTTTGCAATGGCAATCGTCCCGACAGGCTGCAAAAAACAGACCGACCAAAAGCGTCAGACCGGGAGTGGAACAGCACCTGATAGGCGCCTGAAAAAAGTCTGCTTCATTGGATAGGCTTACGCCCGCCTGTGCAATCTGCTGAAACACCGTATATGCGTTCAGCATACGCCCGTTGATGATGCTTTCCAGAATACTGATAGGCAGGAATACAATCAAAAGCACTTTCAATATGGGTTTAATATTTGCCGCAAATACATGGAACGCCGCAGAAAGCTGCTCAATCCAGTTCCATTCGCGGTAGAAAAAAATCATGGTTCATTTATCGTTTCATCCTTTCCGATTCCATTCTCTTACCCGAAAAGTATACCACATTCTCCGACAAAAGCCAACGCAGACACTCTTGCCAATTCTTAAGAATTCCTTTAGAATAAGAAAAAATACGAAAAAAGGCTGTGAATTTTTATGGAATTGAAAAAGAAAACCGTTCTGGTAACAGGCTCCTCCCGCGGCATCGGCAGGGCAATTGCGCTTGCCTTCGGGCGCGCCGGTTATAATGTCGCGCTGAATGCCTCCAAAAGTGCGGCGCAGCTGGAGGAAACGAAGTCCCTTCTGGAAAGTGAAGCTATTCCCGTCCTTGCCGTTCTGGCGGATGTTTCTGATTATGAAGGCTGCAAGCTGCTTTTTCGCAAAAATCAAAGAAACCTTCGGTATGGTGGATGTTCTGGTCAATAACGCAGGCATTTCCCATATCGGGCTGTTTACGGATATGACCCTGCCGAATGGAACCATGTGCTGATGTCAACCTTGGTTCGGTGCTGAACTGCACCCATCTTGCCGTCCCTGCCATGGTATCCGAAAAGGATGGTGTCATTCTCAATATTTCCTCCATGTGGGGCGAGGGTCGGCGCATCCTGCGAGGCTGTGTATTCCGCCTCTAAGGGGCGGCATCAATGCCTTCACCAAAGCGATGGCGAAGGAGCTTGGTACTCTCCATATTCGGGTCAATGCCATCTCCTGCGGTGTCATTGATACGGAAATGAATGCCTGCTTCAGCGAGGAGGAACGGCAGGCACTGGCAGATGAAATCCCTCTTATGCGCTTCGGACAGCCGGAGGAGGTGGCGGAATTGGCAGTCTTTCTCGCCGACCGAAGGGCATCCTTCCTGACGGGCAAAATCATCACGCTTGACGGCGGCATGCTCTAAAAATCAAAAAACAAGCATAGAAAAAAGCAGCTGTAATCCACCTTTCCTACAGCTGCTTTTTTTGTTTTCCTATTTTTTTTTTTCCGAGCCGCCTCATAAATTGCCGCTCTGATTGCCGTAATCTGCTGAATCTGGTCATTCAGCTTCTCATGTATTTCATGCAGCTTCATCAGCTCTGCCTTTTTGCAACCAAAAGTGCTTCCGCATTGGGAACCGATTTGTTGTCCTCAAGCTTTTTCTATCTCTGCAATCAGCTCCGCGCCCTCCCGCTTCGTTTTGGAAAGGTCATCCTCCATGTGGTGAGATAAATGTCTTGCCATTTTCATAGGGTCTTCCGCGAATTCAATCATGCCGCAAACATTCGTGGACATAATGTTTTTTTCGTATCTGTTTAAAATACTTGCCATACTTCGTTCCTCCCTTTGCGTATACACTTTTTTATCTTTGCCCAAGCTTCAAGCTGGGGTTCGCGTTCAAATCAAGCCATCCCTTACTCCTGCAATATATTCATAGTATGCCGCACAGCCAATCATCGCCGCATTATCGGTACAGAGAATCGGCGCAGGCACGCTCAGATAAAAAGCCATTCCTTTTCGCATGCCTCCTGCATCCTTGTCCGCAGGGCACTGTTGGAGGCAACCCCTCCTGCCAGCGCAATCTTCTTTACGCCATGCGCCTTTGCCGCTTTGATGGTCTTGCTCACCAGAACCTCTACCACAGACTGCTGAAAGCTTGCCGCAATATCCTCCGGAACAATTTCTGCCCCCATCATTTTCTGCTTATTCACATAATTGAGTACCGCCGATTTCAAGCCGCTGAAGCTGAAATCATAGCTGTCCTCCTCCAGAAAAACACGAGGGAATTTCACTGCATCGGGGTTGCCCTTCTTCGCCGCCGCATCAATCTTCGGGCCGCCGGGATATCCCATGCCAATCGCGCGCGCAACCTTATCATAGGCCTCGCCTGCCGCATCGTCTCTCGTATGTCCCATAATTTCATACTTCCGTAATCGGAAACATAAACCAGATGGGAATGTCCGCCCGAAACCACCAGTGCCATATAGGGCGGTGCAAAATCCTTATTCTGAATATAATTCGCACAAATATGTCCTTCGATATGGTGTACGCCAATCAAAGGCTTTCCTGCCGCATACGCAAGCGCCTTTGCCTCCGCAAGCCCAACCAACAGCGCCCCCACCAGTCCGGGACCGTAGGTCACGCCGATGGCATCCATTTCTTCCAGTGTCATGCCTGCGTCCGCCAGTGCCTTCTTAATGACACCGTCAATATTTTCAACATGCTTTCTGGATGCAATTTCCGGCACTACGCCGCCGTAAAGCGTATGCAGGTCAATCTGCGAATAAATGACGTTGGAAAGCACTTCCCTGCCGTTTTTGACGACAGCCGCCGCCGTTTCGTCACAGGAGCTTTCAATGGCTAATATATAAATATCCTTTTTTTTCTTCCATGATTTTTTTCCCCACCGTTTCTTACTTTCGGAATTTACTTTGGAAATTCAATGGTAATGCACTTGCGCTCCTCGCCCAGCTCCGTCATAGGAAAAAATCTCCCGCGCCACCGGCAAATATGCCTCAGGCTCGTTCAGAGAAGGGCTAAAATGCGTCAGCCACAGCCGTTCCACGTTTGCATTTTTGCCATGCGTGCCGCCTCGGAAAAAAGCATGTGCTTGTTTTCTCTTGCCTTCTGCTTTTCTCCTCCTCGCCGTACATCCCTTCGCAGATGAAAAGCTGTACGCCCTCCACGAATTTCGTAATACGGTCAACTGGTCTGCTGTCTGTGCAGTATGCTACGGAAATGCCCTTTGCGGTTTTCCCCCCATTACCATATCCGCCGTATAAGTCTTGCCCTCATGCTCCACACTGCCTTCCTTTTTGCAGCTTATTCCAAAGAGGCTTCGGCAGCTTAAGCTGCTCCGCCTTTTTACATCGAATTTTCCCTTGCGTTTCAAATCAATGCGGTAAGCAAAGCATTTCACCATGTGGTCGGCAGGGCAGTGATGAATTTCAAACGCCCCCCACCCGTATCGGGTTCGGCGTATCCTTATCCAATTCAATATATTCGATCGAAAACGGCAGCTCCGGCGCAATCAGCGTCAGCCCCTCGACAATCCGCTGTAAGCCGACAGGGCCAATCAGCATGAGGGGTTCTGTCCGCCCTGCGTTGCCAATCGTCAGAAGCAGCCCCGGCAGCCCCGAAATATGGTCGGCATGGAAATGCGTAAAGCAGATCACATCTATCGCCTTAAAGCCCCAGCCGAGCATCTTCATGGTCACCTGCGTTCCCTCGCCGCAATCAATCAAGGCAAGCCTGCCGTTTGAGCCTTTGCCAGCATAGCTGACAGAAAGCGGCTGGGCATGGGCATCATGCCGCCTGTTCCCAGTAAACAAATATCTAACATTCGGTTTCTCCTTTTGTATTTTCTTCTATAGGTCTCCCTATGTTTCCTCTTTTATCATACCGCAAAAATGGGCAAAATACAATCTTTCTGCGATAGTTTCTGCAACAGAAAAAGAGGACTTTCGTCCCCTTATTCCACAGTAAATGTACCATACAGTGTATAATTTGTCGTGATTTCAGCATCGTATGTGCTGCCGAGACCATCTCCGCGGAAATAGAAATTCGGCTCGGCTACAGTGGTTGCATAATAGAAATCATACGCTTTTTTATCCGGATTCTTCCGCAGCGCCGCTTTAGCCGCCGATGCTTGATACCCCCGTAATAATAGGTGAAAGAAAATGGAATTCCCATGCGGTATACGCCTGCCGCAAGCCCCCTTTTGTCTTTTTCTCGATTGTGGTCATGCCGTTTTTCGCCTTGTTTCGCTTCTGGTTGGCTGCATCGAAAGCTCTGTCCCCGTCTTTGGTTCTTCCTTTGCCACGCATTCCCAGCCGTTTTCTGTCAGCCGTTCCAGTGTAAATGCGTTTCCGTACAGAAAGCTCTGCGGCTCTTTATTGTTTATCGTTCCTGCAAACTGTTTGTTTTTATCATATTCCACCGTCAACGTCACATCTGGCGTTCTTAACTCCTTCAGATAAATCCAATCAGAACCCAAGAATCTGTCCCATGTCATAGTATATCCCATTTCATTTGCAAACTCCCGTACAGGCAGAAAGCATTTCCCGTTCTCGCGATTGATTTTATCCCCCAAATACAGTCTGTCTTTCTCCTTCGCTGTTACATCCAGCATACCATCCGCCTGCAAAACAACCGTCCGTTCCATCTGCCGTTCCGCATCCTCTGCCACGGTTTTCGTTGTAAACAGCAGGCTCTCTCCCAGATTCGTCATCTGACTTCCCGTCATTTCTGCCAAGTTCTCCCGCAGAAAACAGCCATTTTCCGTTCTTTTGCATCGCTGTGTCCTGCAGAAAAAATTCCTGCCTGTTTACCAGAACAATCGGATTTCGCTCCGCCGCAAATGCCGTTGTTCCCATTACCATACTCATCGCTAATGCCAGACAAGCCGCCCTTTTCATACCGCATCCTCCTTCTCCTGATTCATAATTATTATGCTTTTTCCCTTTCCTCTACCATAGCATCCTTTTTCGCTTTGCAGGTTACACGCTCCTTACAAAAATTCTTACGACTTTCTTAAGATTTTTCCAAAAGGTGCGTTCCTTCCTCTGCCGAAAAAAAAAAATCCGTTTTTTTCTGCTTATTTTCCTTGCAAATCGTTTGCTTTTCTGCTAAAATATCTTTGTTATGTCACATAGGCAAGGTTGAAGGAGGTGCAGACAATGGCTAAATGTGCGATTTGTGAAAAAAAGAAGAGATTACAGGTCATAGAATCAGTATTGAACGTTCCCAGGTAAGTAGACGTGTGCGAATAGAAAATGGAAACCCAACGTAAAGAAGGTTAAAATCGTTGAAGACAACGGCAATGTAAAAATCTATTTACGTTTGCACAAGATGTATGCGTTCCAACAAGATTACACGCGCAATCTAATTCCAAGCGAATGATAAAAGCCATTCTTTTGATTTTAAAAAAGAACGGCTTTTTTTTTTCGTATATAGAAATATAGAAGAATCAGCATCTTCTGTTTTGGCTGATGAGCCATACCCCCAGCCCGACAAATCCCATCCCAATCAGAAAAAACGCATTTCGGGATCAGACATGCAAGAAGCATCCCCAGTCCAATGGCAATCAGCACAACACCGCCCAGCCATTTGATGGGCGCGCGTTACATCTTCTTCGCATTCCAATCCCCTCTTATCATTGATATGCACGCCGCCTTACAAATGTGCAAAAAGCCCCCAACCGTTTTTGGTCGGGGGCTTCTTCTTTGTTTTAATCTCTGGAACGAATCACATAAAGATAGCCTACTCTTGATATCAATTGTTGCGGTTTCCTCCGCCAGTACATTGCTGACCGCAATATAAATCGCCATCCAGCGTCAGTGTCGCATCCGTCAGGGATAAGAAAAGCCCTGTAGCGTAATGCCTGTGACCTCCATGGAAAGGGGCAGTGTGGAAACCAAATCCCCCCACCTTGCCATGCAGTGTCAGGTGCTGATCAATCACCTCTACACAGTTTTTTATCATCCACCAAACGCGCACGCACGCCCTTTTTCAGAAGAGAAAGCAGAATAATGCGCATTGGCAAGCGTATGGTCAAATCTGTCCCCAATACCGCCGAACAGCACAAGGTCTGTCGCGCCCAGCTCCAGTGCCAGAATAATCCCAAGCTCCATGTCGGTTTCGTTTTTCTGGTCGGGAACTGCCGAATGGGGATATTTTTCGCCTTATAATATTCCAGAACCTCCGAGGCTGTGGAATCAAAATCCCCTACGATATAATCGGGGTCAATACCCAGTGCTTTTTTTGCATGACGCATCCCTGCATCGCAGCAGATGACCGCATCTACGCCATCCATATAGCTCTCACAAAAGCTGTAATCTCTGATTTCCGCTCCCGCAAAAAATTACCTTCATTGTTATTCATACTCCTTAAAAATATCCAGAAAGCCCTTTGCCGCGCCTGCAATATCCTCCTTGCCGAATACCGCAGAGCCTGCAACAATCACGTTTGCACCTGCATCCAGAACCTCGCGCACATTATCGAGTGTCACGCCGCCGTCTACCTCAATATCGAACTCCAGACCCAGCTCCTTTTTCCATTCTGCCAGCTGTCTGATTTTAGAAACATGCTGTGCCATGAATTTCTGTCCGCCAAAGCCGGGCTCAACCGTCATAACCAAAACCATATCCACATCCTTCAGGAAGGGATATACCACCTCAACAGGCGTTCTGGGGTTAATGGTGGCCCACCTGCCTTTTGCACCGTTGCCTTAATCTGCTGAATCACCTCTGCGGGATATTTCGTT
>VOFJ01001737.1_pt1 | contig 22095 bp, 25 predicted proteins | sample 5384081 | NCBI WGS metagenome assembly VOFJ01 (sample SAMN12384729, study PRJNA508395) | human gut metagenome | isolation source: healthy gut I | host: Homo sapiens | reverse complement strand
GATGATATTCCAGATGTATCTCGGCGCGATCAAGCTGAAAATCAGGCAGGCAAAGAGGATAGCGGGGCCGGTCCACTCAAACTGTCCTCTCTGGCGATAATCAAAGTACGCGCCGCCAAGTTTCACAAAGAATGCGATGGCGAGGATCATATCCAGCGCAGGGAACACCACCTTCTCCACCACGCTCTTGATCTGCTTGGCCGCCTCCGTCCACGTCTGCTCCACCGCTCCCGCGACATCCCCGCCTGCGGCAAGTGCCGAGGTGCAGCAGAGAGAGGTCAGAAGCAAAAGCGTCAATGTCAGAATAATCATTTTTCTGTATTTCAAGAAATCTCAACCTCCTTAAAATGGGGATGCCGCCCCTTGCGGAGCGGCATCCGTTGTTAGTCCTTAATAACCGGTGCGAGGCAGAGGCTTGCTGGGGGCGTAAACTCTGGTGACCCAACGGGAGGTCGCCATGATCCACTGCCCGTTGTAGACGCCGCCTGCATCCGACGTGTTGACGAACTGCGTACCGCCGGTGGGCTTTGAAAGCACCTTGCAGTCTATGCGGGGCGCCTCTACCTGGCGGAAGTTTGAAGGTACAATGCCGAACGCCGCCATGAACTCCGTCACATACTCATTGGCGGCAAGCCCCAGCGCCGCGGGCGAAGCATCCAAGACATAGTTTTTGGATGTGTTCAGATTATCCGCCAGTGTGCGCCAGGTATCGCCGCTGAGATTCGTGCGGTAGACGATCTTATAATTTCCGGGGGTATTCCACGTGCCGGTGTAGATCTTTTCAAGGCGCACCGCCTTGACGGGCAGGGTATCGCGCCAGTAGAAGGATTCCAGCGCCGTGGTGGAATTGTTGGCAATACCGGTGAAGTTGTAGCGGACAAGCTGCCCCGGCATGACCTCCACGTAGCCGGTTTTCTTGATCGACACATTCGTGTACAGGCTCTTATTGGTCATGCTCGCCTTAACGATCTGACCGGCGTGTTCGATCTCTACCTCGATGGGCGTCTTATCCAGCCCATAAAACTCCGCCGCCTTGGATTCTACGATTTTGTACCGCGCCAGAGGCAGAGGCTTACTGACCGCGAGCCCGTTTTTATCCGTCTTGATGGTATCCACCAGACGGTTGGTGCGGGCATTGTAAACTTCAAAGACGGTGTTGGGGATCGGCGTTCCGGCGGGCCAGCCGTTCATGAAATTATAGTCCGCCGAGGTCTTGACAATCTGAATCTGACCGGTGATGGGCGTATTCTTCCACTCGATTTCTGTGGTTTCGCCGGACTTTACATACACGGTCTTTTTCTGCGTGTCGGGGATATAGCCCTCATTTTCCAATTCACGCAGATAAAAACGGCCAGCGGTCAGGTTTTCAAAACGGACATAACCGCGGTCATCGCTGGTTTCCTGCGCAATGGGATTATTTCCGCTGTCGTAGAGAATGAAGGATACATCGTAGATGCCCTCGCCGGTGGTCGAATCGACCTTGTGGATCAGGATACCGGAGATGGCTTTGTTGGTCACCGTTTTGGTCGTGGTTTTACCGTCTTCCACGGTGAAATAGATGGGCGTACTGTCGAGCTGGAAGCCCTTGCCCGCCTCAGTCTCCACGGCGTAATAACTGCCGCTTTCCAACGGCACATACACACGGCCGTCCGTCCCAGTGGTGACGGTATCCACCAGACCGCCATCGCTGACACGGCGGATCTCGAAGGTGGTGTTGGGGATGCGCTGGGTTTTGTCCGCCGCATTCACTTTCACCAGCTCCAGCCCACCGATGGGAGCATTATAAAAATAGAGGGACTGCGTGTCATTGGGGTTGACCACCACGGTCTGCGTGCGGGTGTTCTCGTCGATGGTGTAACCGGAGATGGATTTTTCCTCTGTTACCACCAGTGTGCCGGTGACGCCCTTGAGAATGATCTGCCCGTTTTCGTCGGTATAGTACAGACCGTTGGAGCTGATTTTTCCGTTTTCGTCGGGGACAAACTCGCCGGTAGCCGTAGTGATCTTGAAGGTAACGCCCTCCAGCGGCGTCTTGCGGTCCAGAGAGGACAGCTTGTTGATGATGAGCGCGCCCTGACGCTTGTTCCAGAAGGTCAGCCGCTGGGGAGACTGGCTCTGGTCGATCTTGATGCTTTGCGGCGTCCCGTCCAGCACGAAGCCATCCACAGATTTGACCTCTTTTGCGGTAACAGTCATGCCGTCGGTCAGACCCTCAATGACGATCTGGCCTGCAGCGTCGGTGGTATAGTAGCCGTTGTTGGGGCCGACTACCGCACCGGAGGAGTCCGTCACAAGGAACTGTACCCCGGCAAGCGGTTCATTTTTCGTGCCGGAAATGTATTTCTGGAGAATCAATGTTGTAGTGGGCTTGTTGTAAAAGGTCAGCGTCTGGGTGTCGTTGGGATTGACGACCACCGTCTGTGTGCGGGTCGCTTCGTCGATGGTATAGCCCGGAATCGTCTTGGTTTCCGTCGCTACCACGGTGCCGACGACGCCGGAGATGCGAATTTCACCAGATTTATTGGTGTAATAAATGCCGTTGCTGGACAGTTCGCCGTTGGCGTCCGGGACGAAGCTGCCATCCGCGTAGGTGATCTTAAACTCTACGCCCTCCAGCGGCTCCCCGTTGGGGCCGGAGCTGACCTTGCGGATGATGAGATTTCCGGCAGGCTGGTTCAGAAACTGCAAATGCGCCGTCTCGCCGCTCTTGATGAGCGCGTGCTGGGGGCTGTCATCCAGCAGGTAGCCCGTTTTTGCTCTGACTTCACGGGCAATGACAGTCATGCCGGGTTCCAGACCATCCACCAGAATTTCGCCTGCGGCATTGGTGGTGAAGCGGCCGTTGTCGTTGCCGAGATAATTGCCGCTGCTGTCGGTCAACAGAAACTCTACGCCGGAGAGCGGCTCGTGCTTGCTGTCGTCGCTCAGCTTTAGGTAATTAAGAGGCTTCCCAGCGGGGCATTGCCGAAGCGGAGTGTCACCACATCCTGATCCTCGCCGGAGATCCACACCGTCTGGGGTTCGCGGTCGATGATGTGATTTCATCACTCTCGAGTTCCTGGCAGATAGTGCCTTTGAGGTTTGTCACGGTGAATGCTCCGTTGGGGCCGGTCAGATAAGTCCCGATGACTGTGCCGCCAGTACCGCTGGTATTGCCGCTAAGATAACGAAGTTCAAAGCGGCAGCCCTCCAGCCCTTTCCGGTTTTGGCGTCATACTTATACACGACGAGGGCGCTGTGAGGGACATTGTCCACCGTTACAGTCTTGGAGGTGTTGGCTTCCAGATAGAACTCGGTGACCCCGCTGCCCTGAATGCCGAAGCCCTTGGGAGCGGACTCCTCCACCAGCTTGTACCAGCCACGGTTCACATCGGTGAGGGTTATTTTTCCGCTCTCATCCGTTGTGAACACGCCGAGGTCGTTGATCTCGCCGGTGGTGGTATTGTCCGAACCGTAATAGATATGGAACTTGGCATTGGAGAGAGGATCACCGGTGACGCTGTTTCGCTTCAGGATTGTCAAGGAGGGCTTGACCGCGTTGAAGAAGGTCACCGTTCTGGTGCAGCCTGCTTCCAGATAGACCTCCTGGGGGATCTCAGAGAGAATGACATGGGAAGGCACATTTTTCTCCGTGACGCGATAGCTGCCCACGGGGATGGAAGCGAGGAAGATGCGCCCTGCGCTGTCTGTCGTGGCGCTGGTAGAGTAGCTGCCGTCAATCTGCTCGATACGGTAGGTGACGCCCTCGATAGGCTCTCCGGTGGCAATGTTTTTCTTCAAAATTTCCAGACCGGGCTTCTGGTAATCCTGAAAGCGCACCTCAGAGGTTTTGCCGGGGCGGAGCGCTACGGTCTGCTCCGTATTGCTCACAATATAAGGCTCCGGCACGGATTCCTCCCGGACGACATACACATCAGCGGGGATGTCTGAAAGGGTTGCCGAACCGTCCGAGCCGGTGGTGACGGAGGTAGAATAGCTGCCGGTCACGGATTTAATGGACAGCACCGTACCGGGGATCGGTGCGCCGGTCTGCGCATCGGTCTTGATGATCTTCATGCTGGGCAGTTCATAGTTCGTAGCGGTAACGGTATACTGCTTGTTCCCGTCCGTGGTGTCCACATAGACGCTGAGTGGGGTGGAATCTGCGCAGTAGCCTGCCGGAGCTTCCACTTCTACAAAAGACCATAAGCCTTTCGTCACGTTATTGACTTCGATAATGCCGCCGTTTTTGGTCACATCGCTGCCGACGATCTGACCGTCACGGTAAATATTGAATTTTGCACCGTCCAGCCCGCGGGTCGTTCCGGCAGCCACCTTTCGCAAGGTAATGTCCGCATCTCCCGCGGGAGGAGCCGGCTCGTCACCGCCTTGCGGCGCATCCTTTAGCACCAGCTCACGCGGACCATAGTAGTTGAAAAAAGACTGATTCTTGCGATTGCTCGAGAGGGCAAATACCGCCCATTTTGCGCTGTCGGTCTCTACGATGGATGCAACTTTGCCCTGTACGGCATATTCCTCGATCTGACGCTGAAATGCCGCGTCCTCCTGTGCCTTCTGCGCGAGCATCCAGTCGATGAGGCTCAGTACATCTCGTAGGTATCGGCGTTGGCATAGCCGCCCGCGTCACCGTCTCCCGCCAGGTTCTCCTTGTAGCTCTGATGGTCCCACACATAGGTCTGGACCGCCATAAAGAGCTGGCCTACATTAGATGCATTGCTGTCGTTGATGTAGGTCATGAGCCACTTGACATTGGCAAGCGTCGCGGCGTCCATCTCACCAAGGCCGCTATTGGCAATAGCAGTCTTGAGCACGGTGTCGGCATCCGCATTGGTAGCCGAAGTGTAGGTATAAGAATTAAAGAATGACTGCGTAGCGTTGTGGTAACCGAGGCCGCTGTCGAGGCAGTAGAGCAGCCTTCCCGCCGCCATCGGCGGACGATAGCTGTACGGCGTTCCATTGGCGAGCAGTCGGGTGCTCCAGTAGTTCTGGTTCTTTGTGATCGTGATGCCTTTGCCTGTGCCGGATGCAGCAAAGGCGGAGGTCGGCAGCAGACTTAAAATCGTTATCAATGTCAGAAGTAGTGACAGCAGGCGTTTCTTGATAGATTTCATAGAGTTCACCTTTCTTAAAGAAGCGTAATAAAAAAGAGCAGACCTTGCCGATCTGCTCTTTCCTGATAATAGTTGATGATTTACTGTTTGTGGGGGTATCTACCCATGAGATGGAATATCCGTCATAGAGGAAAAGCTGCACGCAGTACCAGCAGGGATTTCCGTTATCGTTGACGCCCCTCGCCAATCCGATGCCAATTTCGGACAGCTTCGGATTGAGCATATTTTTATGGTGTGTCGTCGAGGCGTTCCAGTCTGCTACCGCTTGCTCAGCGAGCGTCTGTTCGGATAACGTCCAATCCGCAATACGATGGATATTTTCGGCCATGTAGGGACAATCCGTAACGGTATTGAATTTTGACCGTTCGGTCTTGTGTGCGAATAGACCGTATGCGCGGCCATTTCATCGGCTCGGACCTGCGCCGCCTGCATGAGTTTGTCGCTGGTGGTCAGGGGCGCGATGCCGTTTTCCTTTCGGAGCGCGTTGGTGCGGTCCACGATGTCCTGTTTCATGGCGTCTACATCGGCATCATTGGCAGGGGCTGTGGGTTCTGGCTGCGATTCCGGTTTATCGGGTTCTGCCTTTGCTGGTTCTTCGCCGGTGTAAGGTTTTCCGCTCTCCACCTGCACACAGCCGTTCTCGCTATCCCAATAGACCTCGAAATCCCACAGCCTTGCCGATATCCCGGAGCCGCACATAGTTGCTGCCGCCGATGGTATAGGCGGTCATGTGGGTTTCTTTCCCATCCACAAAAATGCGGTTGGTGGAAAGCGTCGCTTTCAGCGATTCCACCGCCTGCGCCGCGGGAGCACTCAGCGAAAGCCCCAGCGCAAGGCCGCAGAGGACAAGTCCGGTGTTCTTCAATCTGTTCATCTTTCTGCCTCCATTCTGAATGTGTATGTGTGGAAATCTTCCTCGCAGCTTCACCATATCACAAGTGACGGGCAGAAGTCGAATAGAACCGATCTGGCAAAAGGGAGAAAGAATCAAGTCTCCACCGCGGTGACGCACCAGCGCTGGTCGCGCTGGTTGCGGACGCAGGTGTAGAGCGTGAGCATATTCTCGCCGGAGTCCGCAAGACCGCCGCGGTCTGTCTCGCTGACCTTGCTGACATCCGTCACATGTAGGTGCGGGTACCCAGCTTCGTCGTCAGCGTGATCTTGTCGCCGATATCCAGCGTGTGGATCTGCCGAAGTAGCTGTTGGCACCGCGGTTGTGGGCGGCGAGGCAGACATTGCCCTCCCAGATGGAGGTATCTTCGAAGTGCCCAACGCCTTGGCAAGCGTCTTGCTGTCCGTTCCCTGACAGATCCTCACGCTCAGACCCAGCGAGGGGATCTCGATCTTGCCGAGGGAGCCGTTTTTGTAGTAGAGCTCGCTCGTCACCTCCGTGAACAGCACGAGGGCTGATAGCCGCTGCCGCCATTCACCGTGCTGCCCGGGGTGATGACGCCGGACGCGCTGCCGCTGATGACCGCGCCGGAGCGGGAATACCACCGGGGGCAAGATTCGGCGTCAGGTATTCGCCGGTATGCAGCGCATTCATGCTCTCCGAGCCAAAGACAGGTGGAATGAGCGCTGCATTCTTGCTGACATCTTCGTTGCGCATAGCGCCGCCATCCGCCGTGTGAATGACATCGACGGAGGTATTCCTGCCAAAGTCGTAATCGTCCGGCGCATTCGATACTGTATTCCAGCGCATACGCCGGAGCCGCCAAAGCGCTGCCATCATGCAAAGGACTCAGGCAAAGGGTAATGATCTTCTTCATTCTGCCGTTTCCTCCTCATCTGCGTTTTCTTTTCTGTGCTTCACCAGTAGCGCACCGCCGACACCGGCTCCTGCTGCAGCCACAATTCCGAGGGGAATCAGCACATAGGACCAGCGGAAAGCGGATGCCGCGGAAGGTACATTCACAGGCTCTGCGGGCTGGATGGATGTTCCCTCAAAGATGGCGACATAGCGGACACGGTTGAGGGCGATGCGGCTGACGGTTCCGGTATAATCAGCCGTGACGGTGTAGCCCTTGACATAGCTGCTGGTGGCGCTGCCGGAATAGGTGGCAACGGCGGTATAGCGGTCTGCCACGGCATAACCGTCCATGTTGGCGGTGTTGTCGGTCTGCCACTGAATGTCGGAGAGCGTCAGGTTCTTGCCGCCGTCCTCAATGCTCTTGGGGATGTACTGTGTATCCTGCTCGGCAAGATTGGGATAGCTGCGCTTGACGGAAAGCTGCTTTGTAGAACTGCCATAGCCGGACGGCTCGACCTGCACGGTGTCAAGTCGGAGTGTCAGGGTTCCCATGAGCCCGTCGTCCGTGATGAACTCACGCTCCTGCGGCAGCAGTGCCAGCACGGATTCCATATCCTTTTTAGCGCTCTCGATAGAAACATGCTCCGTATGCTGGCGGCTCTCGTTTTCCGGAAGCTCCTGCTTCAGAAGATCCGTCAGATTGTACTGGAAGCCGTCCTGCTGGAAATTCGAGCGGGAAATGCCTGCGGGATCATCTTCCGGACTCAGATCATAGATCTTCTTCAGCTCTGTGCCATCGTCGTTTCGGACGATGGCGGTGGGGTAGCAGACCTTGGCGTCCGGTACCGCGGGTTCAAAGTCCGCCGCCAGCGCAGTGGGCGTCAGTGCCAAAGTCAGGCACAGCGCCGTAGCGCAGAGGGATAGCATTCGTTTCATTTTGTGTTCCTCTTTTCTTTATTTTTATAGTGATTTTTCGTCTGCTCCAGCAGCAGGTCACATTCCCAAGGCTCCAGCTCTAAGGAGCGGTAGGAACCGTCTTTCGACATACCGTCTACCCGGTAGTTCAGCACAAGTGGAAGCTGCCGCTGCTTTTCACGTCCTGAGGTGAGATCCAACCAACGCCGCCCACAAAAACGGAACGGATGGCGGAATCGTAGTTTTCTTTATAACCCTGCCAGAGAAGTGCCTCCCGTAGCTCTTCCCGCAGCTTTCTGCGTTGGGGAACGGGAACCAAACGCCCCGGCTCCAACAAAAAGCGGGGATGCAGGGGTTCTAAGCAAACGTCCAGCGCAACTTTCAGGACAGCATCTTTTTCGTCAAGCCGCTGCGCCGGTAATCTGCCGCCAGAACGTCCTCACCCTGGGCATCGCCAGGGAAAAGGCGCACACAGCGGATGAGTTCGTAGGCGTGAGCGTCATCCGCCATGCCAAGCACGCGGACCCCGTCATAGGGAGCGCCCGGTAATGGTCAATGGCCTCCGCCAATGCGGAAAACTGTCTCACATCCCATCCGGGCCTTCCGGGGCGGAGATCGTCCACGGTGTAATAGGTCATGCACATTCAGACATCCTCCTCACTTCATATTCATGCCGCCCATCGTGGGCGCGTCGATCTGCTCCTGCGCTTGAAGCTCTGCCAGCTTCGGCTTTGCCCACTCCGGAAGGAACTTGTCATCCAGTACGCCGACAAAATCCTCCCGATTCCATCTGGCAGTTTCACCGTCCGCAAGGCTGGTGGCAAAGACCGCTCGACCGCTGGAATGGGGCTTGCAGCCAAAGCCGCTTTGGGCATATAGAAGCTGGTATTTCTGTCCCCAATACTGTTCTCGCAGTACATCCGGCGACAGCACCAGCACCTTGCCGGTATAGTCCTGCTCGGCGCGGTCACCGACACAGTGCTCCGCGCCGAAGAGATTCAGAGCCTGCACCGCCTTGCGGTAGAAACTGACGAAGCCATCCAGCACGGCCGGATGGCTTCGGACAACAAAATCGCTGTTATGGATGAGATCCGTGGGAATATATATCTTCTCTGCCCACTGCTTGTTGGCGTGGCCGAAGCGCCCGTCCCGCTTGAGCTCATGCAAGGTATTGGCAAGCACCCACGCAGTGCGCTTGAAGCCATATTCGTCCAGCACGGTCTTTAAACAATCTGTCTGAAGGTTCATGCCATCGAAGTCTGGCGGATGGCGTCCTCGATAGCATCTCGGCAGGCGATGTTTGCCTTGTAGCTCTCCCGCCAAAGGGAAAGCTCATTCCGCTTACGGGCTTCAGCAGCGGAATAGGGGTAGAGATAGGTGTCATTCATTCTGAGATCTCCTCCTTTTCCAGCAGACGGCATACGCCCTCCATCTGCACACCGGAATCCTCCAGCATGGTGCGAACATCATCGTCCAACTCGTCGATGAGCACATCTGCGGCGGTTTTCTCCGCTGCCTGCACGATGACTCTGCCCTCCTCTACAAAGGACTCCAGCGCGGCGTTAGGCGAGATCCCCGCCTCCGCCAGCTGGCAGGGCGGGATTTCAAGACCGGAGCAGTGCGGTTCATGCTCACAGGCGCCGCACGCCGTTTCCGCCATGCCAGTCTCCATCGCCAACTGGCTTCTCTCCGCCAGACGGGAGATCAGCTGCGGCGCAACGGCGGAGATGAGAGAAATGGTTTTCAGCAGTTCCGCCACGGTGGGATCTCCCGGCAGCAGCAGAATACAGCCGCTGTCGGTATGGAGGATCAGGTCGCTGACGCCTGCAAGTCCGGAGAGCTGCAAAGCGGCGCGGGGAATAGAAAGAGTTTTATTGTTAGGATCATGGTTCAAATTGAATTTCATGCTGTTTTCCTCCTTGGTGGATATTTTGGGATATGGACCAGCTTCAGCTCCCATTCGCCCAACGGCTCGTCGAAGAGGTTCATCTGGCTGGTCATGTAGGGACGGGGATCGTAGTTGGTGATGATGAGTTCGCCGAAGGACGAGCCCTTTTTCTGAGAGAGCGGATTGCTGCGCTGGAAGGATAAAATGTACCAATCCTGATAGAGCTTGCGGATAAAGGGACAGTCGTTGTAGGACAGTACCACATAACTGTCACGGCCAGTTAGTACCTGCCAGAGCCGGACATGGAATCTGCGGAAACGTCCCAGCTTCCCAGCGACCCGGTAGAGCCGCTCCGTTTTGACATAGGGCGGATCGGCATAGATAAGACTGCCTTTTTTATCTCGTTCCCGAATGAGCTGCAAGGCGTTTTTGTTCTCCAGCGGCACATCTTTTAACCGTGCGGACACCGGTGGAAACAGCTTTAGGAAGCGTTCGACATCCAACCCTTTGACACCGAAAGAGTTGATCGTCCCGCTGAAGCTGCCGCGGATGGCAAGGTAATACGCCGCTGCCCGCTTTACATCGTAAAGCGCCAGCCGCTCCTGAAAAATGGGGAGCAGTTCTCCGGCCTGCTCCTCCGTAAAGCAGGACCGATCTCCCAGACACTCGATCTCCGCCTGCACATTTTGAAAGTAGACCTCCTTGTGGGCGACAAAGTCGCGGTAATACTCGAAGAGCTTGCGGCCGTGGATGGGCAGGAATTTCAGTTCCCGCAGCAGAACATTGGAGCATTCCTTGATGCAAGAGAACAGGTTCACCAGCTCGGCATCCAAATCGTTATAAATGTCCAAGCGGTTTGGGTCCGGCGGCAGAGCCAGCAGCACTGCGCCGCTGCCGCCGAACGGCTCCACATACTGCGTCAGCTTAGGCGGGAAAAGCTGCAGGATGTAGGGCGCGATCTTCTCCTTGCCGCCGATCCAGGGGAAAGGGCGGCTTAGCCATGTCCGGCCTCCTCGTCCTCACGGAACCGATCCATAGACCGTTCCAGACCGTTGATGGCCGCTTCCAGTCCTGCCGCCATCCGTTTCAGCTGGCGGATGGTGTCGTAGACCTCACCGGCAGTTGTGGCGTAAAAGTAGCCGCTGCGGTCGCTGGCGATGGGATGGGTCTTGCGCCGCAGCTGATTCACCAGCTTTCGCAGGTCGGTCCCGCTGACATGGAGCGTTCGCTCCAGTTCCGTCCCACCGACGCGGTTTTTCCTGCCGGAGCAGGAGCCTTTGAGGTAAGCCAACAGTTGTTCATCGCGCATGTTTTCTCCTTTCCGGGGTGATTTCCCGAAAAAGGGCATAAAAAAAGAAGGGGCCGATCCCCTTTCGGAAAATCGGCCCCTAAAAATATTCTTAACCGCGCTCGCGGTTCAAGACGGTATTACTTCATTTTCATTTCCTGTTTCTGCGGGGGATACTGCACATAGTCGCTGCCGATGAACACGCCGGGATGCTCGTCCTCATAGCGGCAGCCCAGCGCACCCAGATCCATGTACTCGTACAGCTCCTCCGGGACGGTAGTTTCGTTGGCGAGGTAATATCTGCCCAGCGCGGCGTAGCTGTTGACGCCCTTGAGGATCGTGTAATCACGCAGATGCTCCGGTGAATCCTTGAAAATCTCCCCAGCCTCCGCCTCGCCCTTTTGCAGGACGATGGCGGAGAGAATCGCCTTTTCGTCCTTGGTCAGAGCGCCCATCCTGCGACGGGCCGCCTCGAATTCCTTCCCCGTCTTGAGCGGCAAGGAGAGTTTATATTTTTCTTGAAATTGTTCCATGGTCATTTCATTTTCATCTCCATTTTCTGTGTTTCCTGCATTGGTGACAGCATGGGCTGATAGTCCGCACGGTGCAGCAGGCCGTAGGTTGAAAGCACTGCATTGTCCTCCTTGATGATGTCGCAGCCGTAGGCGTAGAGGTTTACATGGGAAATCAGCAATTCCACCGAGTGGTCATCCGTCATGAAGCGCAGGTGGTCAATGGCTGTTTCCTGCGGGGAACTCAAGTCCGGCGTGAGAATGTAGTCCGCCAGATGCTCCGTTAGGAGCATGGCCGTTTCGATGTCCTGCACCTCGAACTGCTCCAGCAGAGCCTTCAGCTTCGGCACCTCGGATCTCGGAATGTCCCGCGCGGCCTTGGTGAAGGCATTCAATTCCTCCAGCTCCATGGGCAGGTCGGTGAATTCTGCCGCATAGGGGATGATCCCGTCATAATCAATGACCGTGACGCCCTCCCAGCCCTCCACGCCGAGCTGTTCCTGTGCGTCCAGCAGCTCCCCCTCTGCTGCGGGAAGATCCAGCGTCACCGTGCGCGCATCGCCAATGTCGGGATGCAGTCCGAGCGTGAGCCGAAAGAGGTATCCCGGCTTTTCCGGCAGCGTTTTTTGGACGGGCGGCGCGGTGGTCAGTTCGCCATCCCGCAGTACATACAGACTGTCCACAAAAACGCCGTTTTCACTGCACCGCATCATTCTTCCGATGCCGGCGAAGTCCAGCATCTCGAATACCTCGTTGGATACGCCGTCCAGTTCGGGGATAAATTCATTTTCCGCGTAGAAGCGGCCAAGCTGGGCGTCATCCGCGGCATCCACCGCATGATAGCAGTCGGTCTTTGCGCTGACAGCCAGATCTCTCATATCCTGCATTGTGATGACGCCGCCGTTGGCGTTTACTTTTCGCTGCACCTCCATGGAGAACAGTCCCTCAAAGGCGATCCCCTGTACCTCATCCAACGTCGCAAGCCTTGCGGCAAGGTCGTTGAGCTCGTTGAGACTGATATCCAGCTCCTCTAAATGCGGGGCAAGATATTCGAAAGCATAGTAATCGTCGATCTCCATGTACAGTGCTTCGCCATCCTTCAGCCGCACCTTTTCCATCGCGTCCCACAGCTCCCACGGGGAGGCGGGCAGTTCCAGCGTTGCGTAGGCTTCGCTGTTTGGAACGTCCTCTTTTGCCAGATAAACGGCAAACACTTTCTTAGCCAAACTTCATTCCTCCCATCTTCTGCTCATAGTAACCGGGGTCAGCGCCAGGAGTGTTCCAGCCATGTAATCCCGTGAGTTTTGTTATCCGAGGAGTTTTCATATCATACTCTGATTACGGACTATACAAGGAAGCACAATATCTTCCCGGAGGTGATTGACGAATGAAGCGAGGTATGGAATTTATAAGGCTGTTGACCGAATTTTTTGACAGCTATCTTCCAGACACGAAAGGTGTCAGTGAAAATACAATCCGATCTTACAAAGCAGCCTTGCGGATCTTTTTCATTTTCTTAGAAGAAGAAAAGGGGATCCCTGCGGGTAAAGTAACGTTCTCTGTACTGGACAGCAGTATAGTTGATGAATTTTTGTCATGGATAGAAACCACACGCGGCTGCAGTAAACAAACCAGGAACCAACGCCTTGCTGCGCTGTCTTCCTTTGCTAAATTCGCATTGAGAAGAGATGTGGTATCTGCCGGAGCATTTTCGTCTTGCGTTCTGGGAACCGAGAGAAAGAGGGCCTCTAAAAAGAAGCGGAGATGATGTCGTATTCTTTTTGCCAGAAGAAATGCAGATATTATTGTCATTGCCAAATCGACAAACAATTTGCGGGCGGAGAGATGTTGTCCTCATGAGTTTTCTCTATGCAAGCGGCGCCAGAGCGCAGGAGCTTTGCGACCTAACTGCAAATGATGTTACTTTTGGTGTAGAAACCCGTGTGCGCTTGGTGGGCAAAGGAAGCAAGGCCCGGCGAATTGTTATCCCCAATGAATGTGCAGATCTATTGAGAATTCATTTCAAACAGGCAGGTTTATTTTATGGAGACAAAAACCGTCATGTTTTTTCGAGCCAGCGAAACGAGCATATGACGATTTCGTGTGTAGAGGAAGTTGTTTCCAAGTATGTGAATATGGCTAAAAAATTACATCCAGGGTTATTCCAGCAAAAAGCCTATACCCCACACGCATTTCGCCATACGATTGCAGTTGATATGCTGGCATGCGGATGTTCGCTGCCTGCAATTAAAGCATTTTTGGGACATTCATCTATTCAGTCCACCATGATTTATGCCACCGTTACCTCAGATCAAGCAAACAAAATCTTACGAGAACGCGGCCTCCCTGCAAAATTGCCAGCACCTGAAAAGGAAAAAGGAGATGAAAAGACCGATGTTATTTGGTTTCTACGAGAATAGATTATCCTGTAACTTTTGTGTATACCCGAGGGGTTTCCTTGTATTCGGGGAAACTCCTCGGATAACAAAACTCACGGGATTACACGGCTTATCTTAGAACTGGGATAAGCCATGCATGCTGCCGCACTCCATCGCCAATCGCTGTTCCTGTGTTACGCCGAGGCGTTCGTTGTTGTAATCTGCCAGCTCGTGGTTCTGCTGCGGATTGTCCGTGCTCCAGTCACTCGGATAATAACCGCTCTCACCGCGCTTAATGCAGATGAGCTCGCCGGTGCTGGCAAGTGTGGAGAAGCACAGCTCCGGCAGGCCCTCTGCTATCTTGGGGTAGAAAAGCTCCTGCTCCGTTTGGATGCTCCACTCGTCTGAATTCCAAAGATGGACATACAATTCACCGCCGTCATCCACGGAAATTTCCCGCTGCTCAAAGCCCTCGCCCCAGCCGTCAGAAGCCTGTCCGGTGATAAATTCCTTCAAAGTATCCATTTCGGTGTCCGACAATTCCCCGGCGACGCGGCATTCCGCAACGCCCCAGAGCTGCCGGTCACGTTCCTCTACGGTGAAGACGGCGGAGCGCACCTTGCGGTCAACGCTGTCGGCTTCATCATACCAATGCATGATGCCGCGCTCGGTTTCCTCCGGCATCCGGTTTTTCACCAGCGCCGCCGTGATCTGATCCTGATAGCCCCGCAGCTCACTGCCTTCCAGAAGTGTGCTGCTATCGTCAAACTCGCCATACTCGTTTCGCTCGTAGAGATCGGCGGTCAGGGGCATATACAGCTTGAGGGTGGTCAGCTTGGGCGGCAGCACGGCGAAGCTGTCCTCGCCGGGAATAAGTGCCAGCGACCTGCCGTTATCCCATTTCATATGGAGCTGCCCCGCATCGTCTACGAAGTCTACTTCGCCCTCGGTGCCGGGAAGAATGGGATGATAGGGGTCTTCCATAGCGTTCAGCCGGATGCGGGTGCCGGGGGGATACTGCTCCTTGATAAAATCCACCATTTTTCTGTCTATACTCATCTTACCTCCCATTGTCATGCCCTGTTTGGGCGTTTTTTGATATTCCTCCAACTGGCGGGGATTCTCCTCGCCATAAAGGTCAAAGACGATATCGTCCACAGCTTGCGAACGCAGGATCATCGGTCAGCACTTCATAGTGCAGACCTGTGGTCGGGCGGTACGGAAGCTCCTCTCGCACGCACTTGAGAAAGGCTTCGGCATCGGTAAACTCCTGTGCATCGCCATTGGCATAGGTCACGCGGCCCACCAGAGGCTTGTCCCTCGCCATGTTCTGCCGCTGGACATCCAAATCATAAGCCGTACAGTAGCAGTTATAATCTCCGGGGGACGGGTTGCAGCGCAGGCAGTAGCGGTAATGCTCCGTTTCCACGATGTAGCCGTAGTTTTGTGTCCAGCCGCCGCTGATTTTCCCGCCGTGGTCATAGCAAAAACGCTCCATAGCGAAGCGGCTTTTCAGCACACTCTCCCGCAGCGTGTCCACGACCTCCTGCAGCTCCAGCTTGAATGCGGGGCTGTTCAGCTCCTCCGGGCCACGGGGCCACCATGTATGCCAGAACTCGTTGCCGCTGCGCCCGAAGTCCATGCGGACATGGCCAACGGTACCCAGCCGCTTATCTTCTTCGGGGTGCGGGGTATAAAATAAGCCCGCCTCCTCCGGGCGGGCAGGTCGGATATGAAATTTCATGTTCTCCGTGGGATAGGGGAGCTGATGTGCCTCGCAGAACTCACGGAGCGTCATGCTGCCTTCATCGAGAAAACCGAGCTCATCCCGCACATCCAGCCGTCCGGACTTGGGTATCGCCAGCTTTTCCGGCATCAGCACCGAGCCTGCGTGGTTGACCACAACATTTTTTTCCATGTAGCACAGCGCACCGGGATCATCGTCAGAGCCGCGAATGTCATAGCAGTACCAGCCCTTCGGCACGGTATCACGGGCGATGCGCCCGTTGGTGAACAGCGCGGGCTTGTCAAATACTTCAATGTGCTGGAATTCCTCTGTTCTTGCGTTTACAGCCATTTGGGTTTCCTCCCTTTCTTTTTTGGTAACGGCAAACATACTACACATCTGCCGCAAAGTCTACTGAAACATTTGCTGTCCCTGCCGCTGCTCCGGGAAGGGCGGGTCCAAGCGACGCAGCAGGCCGAACTCTGTTTTTGTCACACAGTCGTTTTCCATGCAGTCCTGACCGTATTTCTCAAAATCCATGTAGCCGTCCAACTCATAGATGGCTTCATCGTCCAGCCCCAGCGTTTCCTGCAATCGCTGCTGACCGTAACCGTAGGCGCCCTCCGTGATGCGCTGATAGTTGTCCAGATTTCGCAGGAGTTCACAGGCTCCGCGTAGCGTATCCGGCCGCTCGGCCTCCAGCACGGCGGCGTAGGTCAGGAGCATCCCGTCCTGTTGCCAGATGTCCTCCAAGGCTTCCGCAAAATCGTTGTAATCCTCCACGGCGGGACAATCCGTATCACGGATCAGCTCACCGATGTAAGGCACCTTGAAGCGAATATCGCAGAGCATGGCATCCGCGAAAACATCGATATCAAGATAAGCCTTCACCGCATCGAGGTACTCCTCATCAGCGGGGAGGACGAGGGTGTAGTCCGGCTTTCCATTGACGCGCAGCGTCATGCGGAGCATTTCATCCCTGCTCTCATCCCGCCAAGGCTCTGCCGGCGAAAGATAGCTGCGGTCGATCCCCATATCCGGCGTCAGCAAGCTGCGGGCGTTGGGAACAAAGGCACTGTACCGGGCATAGTTGTACCCCTGTGGGTCAACAAGGAAACCGTCCTTTCCCTCCGCGTCGAGGATGAGCAGGCAGTGCCTGGCAGCCTCATCGTGTCGGACAGCGTTTTTGTTTTCTGCGATGAAATCGTAGTCAGCCAGCAGTGCGTGGCTGAACTGTTGGAACCGCTGGCTTGGCAGCTCGATGACCTTATCCACGGCACAGGGGTCTGCCTCACACCCGGTCTGCTTACATTTCAGTTCCGCCTGAATGATCATTGTGAAAGCCCTCCCAACACCATGTGACTTGCTCTGTCCACCGTTCATCACTTCCTCCATGCTGTAATAGCCCTTATAGGCGATGTAACCCCGGTCGGTGAACATCCCGTCCTCCTCGTTCATGCGCTCCGTGCCGTACTTCTCATAGTCGTAAAAAGCGTCGAGATTTTCGTCATAGTCGAAATGACCGGACTGGCGGATCATGTACTTGCCGTACTCGGCGGGAGAGTGCGCGCCGGGGGCGAAGTCAAAGAGGTCGAGGCATTTCCGCCAAAGGTTTTTGATCTGTGCCGCGGACTTTGGCTCTTGCCAGCGTGACCACGGCGCCCAGCTTTTCCATATCCGCTTTTGACAACCCATCCGTTGCCGCTGCCAGTTCGTTGAGGTCAGAGAGAGTTTCGTACTCCATATCCAGAAGAACATCCACCTCGTTGGGAAGCTGGCTGTCCTCCAACCGCAGGCGGACATCGGCGGAGTCTGTGATGCCCCCGCGAAGGAGGGCGCGGTCGATCTCCTCCTGGATCATGGGGAGGTACAGCCATGTGATATGCTCCGTATCCCCCGGTTCGGCTTTAGAGGTCACCGCAACGGTGATGACATTCGGCTTGTAGTAATAGCAGGGGAAGAACCGGCCATCGTAGACCTGCTCTAATTTCATGCCGTTGTCGTAAACCACGCCGTAGGGCGGTGATCGTGCCGCCGCCGTTTTCGATGAGCTGCCGTGCGGTTCCCTTGCCGTCCAGTTTGTTCATCTCATCCACACTTGCGCTGCCGCCGTGCAGGTTCATGTAATGGTCGCGGCCGATGGCGGCGAGGTCGGAAAAGTCAGTGATGACCGTGGCTTGCTGGCAGCAGAAGGTCAGGTTGATGAGATCCTTCAGTTCAAAAAGCTCCAGCTTGTGGGCCATCGCCTGAAACTGCGCGGCCTCGCCGGTGTCGAAGCTTTCCAGCCGTTTGGCGAGGTAATTCAGCTCCTCCACGTTGACCGTGAGCATTTCCGTGCGCTTGAGCACAGAGAAAAAACTATCAACCGCCACCACCTTGCAGTCGGCCTTGACCGCATCGCCGATCTCCAACGCCTTCAGCAGTTCCATGCAGTATGTGTACTGGTCATGCGGAATGGGGAACGGGATGGTCGCCACACCGTATTCCGGGTGGTTGGGATTACTCAAAACTGCGCTCATCATGATCATTGTCCTCCTTTTTCTCGTTGATCTCGTTCATTCGGCTCCGCAGGCAGGTCCCGTCCGCGCCCCAGCAGAGAAAACCGTGGCGGGGATAGGGGCAGTCCTTGCACTCCGGGGAGCGGCTGCAAACAGGCTCCGGCAGCGGCTCCTGCTGAAAGCCGGGGATATGCGGAAGAATGAGTTTGAAGTGGATCGTGCCGTAAATTTCCATCATCTTTTCCTCCTAAAATAAAAAATGCCGGACACTTCTGTCCGGCCCGCGTGGATGCCTATTTCATTGTCATGCCGCTCTGTTCCGGCGCATCCCGCTGCCGCGGAACATTCGGGGGCAGCAGTCCGCCGACCTGGTCCATCAGCTCCGCCAGTTCCTGATCCCGCCCGAAGGAAAGGCTTTCGTCCTGCTCGCGGACGAACCTTAGCGCGTGGTAGATCTCCGCAAGCTGCTCCGGCTCAAAAAGGGCGTCTTTTTGAACAAGCCCACCGCGCACGGTGAAGTCGCGCTTGGCGGCATCGTAGTCGTCCTGGAAATAATGTCCGTGATGGACGCCTTTGCGGTCGAAGTCCCACTCCCAAGTCACGAATTGGACGCCGCGTTCGGTGGGGTGGCCCGCCAGCACTGCATCACCGAAGTCCGCGAGGATACGGTAGTCACCGGTGAGATCGGTCGCCTTGAGCTGAGGTGCGTATTCCAGAATCGCCATGTATTCCAAAGTCATTTTAGCGGTGTCGATCACCACCTGCAAAGCGTCCTGCGCTCGGATACTGTCCACGTTCTCCTGGCGGTACAGCACGCTGCCCTTGCCGGTGATGCGGCAGAGGCGCCCTTTTTCCCAGCAGACGGGCAGGTGGTGATCCTCGATCGGTTCTACCGTAAAACCGTTCTGCCGCAGCCGAATGGCGGTTTCTTCAAGGAAACGGAGCTGTGCGGGTTCGTTCTGATCGTTCATTGTGAAGTCCTCCTTATAAGCAAAAAATAAGCCGGAGCATCCTGAAATGCTCCGGCCGGGTGATGGATTGGGCAGAGACGCCCTTTTTGACGTCTGGAAATGAAAAAGGGCGCCTATTTGATGGCTTCGACGAAACCAACAAACAGACGCCTGAAAGATCGTATGAAATTTTGAGGAAAGAACGCTCTATTCTGCGCCCGCAAAAAGGGCGCTTCTTTGAATTCTGCCCTTGAAATCGCAAAAGGGGGAGTTCGAATCTCCCCAGTAACCAAAATAACGCGAAAATATCTTTTTTTCTGAGTGCAGAATTTGAAATAAAAAAAGGTGGCAACCCTTTGGTATTCTAAGCGTTTCGCTTAAAATATCCGAATTGTTGCCACCTTATGGTACGGGTAGTGGGACTCGAACCCACACGCCTCACGGCAGAGGAACCTAAATCCTCCGAGTCTACCATTTCCACCATACCCGCAGATATGAGCGGCAGGGAAATCTGTCGCTATTTTGTTGCCCTCTGTTTTTACACGGCGAGGAACCGAGGCGGAGCGTAACGCTTGATCCGCGTTTATAAAAACAGGCGTGCCTGCTTTTACCGAAGAATGTCCGCAGCAAGGATGGCGCAAAAACCTTTCACCAAGATGACATCACCTAAATCCTCCGAGTCTACCATTTCCACCATACCCGCAGATATGAGCGACAGGGATACCTGTCGCTATTTTGCTGCCCTCTGATCTTGACTCGGTGAGGAAACCGAGGCGGAGCGTAGCGCTTGACCCGCAGCTATAAAAACAGGCGTGCCTGCTTTTACCGAAGAATGTCCGCGGCGAGGATGGCGCAAAAACCTTTCACCAAGGTGACATCACCTAAATCCTCCGAGTCTACCATTTCCACCATACCCGCATATATGAGCGACAGCGCGTTCTGCCGCTATTTTGTTGTCCTCTGTTTTTACACGGCGAGGGGACCGAGGCGGAGCGAAACGCTTGACCCGCAGTTATAAAAACAGGCGAGCCTGCTTTTACCGAAGAATGTCCGCAGCGAGGATGGCGCAAAACCTTTCACCAAGGTGACATCACCTAAATCCTGCGTGTCTACCAATTCCACCATACCCGCATATATGAGCGGCAGGGCTTCCTGCCGCTATTTTATTCTCCTCTGATTTTTACACAGCGAGGAACCGAGGCGGAGCATAACGCTTGACCCACATCTATAAAAACAGGATGAACCTGCTTTTACCAAAGAATGAGCACGGCGAACGATGGAGTGAAAAACCTGCACTGAGGTGACATCACCTAAATCCATCGTGTCTGCCAATTCCACCACGGGCGCATACAAACAGCCTAAGAATATTGTGACTTTTATTAATTATACAGAGAAAGCTCGTGCAGAAATATATACGTACCTCAATGTGCACGCCACTCCGTTAGACCATTGGCGCTTCGCCCCATTACAACGCCTGCTGCGGTAGAGGGGCTGCTGAATACTCGGTTCTCTGTGAACGTCCAGTTTGTATCAATGATACCATTTTCAATTAGTTTCTGCCGAAGTGTACGGATTTGTTTGGGGCACGATTGCGTCACAGTATCTGCAACCTGCGAGCCTTTTAAAACCACAAATCCCTCATTTGTTCGCATCCCTGTTGCATTTGCCCCACGAGTTGCCTGAATATAAAGCATTTGGCTAGTGATTTCTGTGGCACCTACATTCTCTGAGACTAATGGTTCTAGGAACTTATGGCCTAAAACATTATTAATCATGCGAATATTATATAAGAATTCTTCCATTTCAGCCTGCTCTGCTTCCGTTAAAGAGGCATCAGCGGGAATTGTAGAGTTTTCGATATAGTAGTGATCGGCCTCTTTTGCAAGCAAATAACATCGATGCTCCAAATACTTGATATGAGCTTTATTTAGACGGTTATCCTTACTGATAAACACAATACACTCATTCCAAAAATCTTTTCCATTAGGAGCGTCATGCTGTTTCAATCGCTCGTACACATTTTCGGCTTCACCAATAAATACGATTCCCTTATCATCTGAATCACTTTTACCAAACAGAAAGTAAACACCACAGGCAGATAAATCCATCCTATCATCACAGTGTTTTACATCAATGCGTGGAATTTTGTAGGCTTTTCCATTCCAATTGGAAAGCTCACACACCCACCGCTTGTTGGGATTCCCTTCAATAAGGAACAGCGATATTGTCTTACCAAACACCGTCATTGTACTCCTATAACTAAGACTTTCACCAAGGTGACAGCACCTAAATCCATCGTGTCTGCCAATTCCACCACGGGCGCATATACAGGCGAGCTGCGGCGTAAGCGTCCGCCGGTCGCCTGATTTTTACTTCAAAAACGGAGCCGGGTCAAAGGTATAGACGTCGTCCTCTCCGCAATAGCCGCACACGCCCATACGCGGAGAATTAACGATTGGAAGCGCAGAATCGTGCGGATGGCTTTCCATGCAGTCTTCGCAGAAATACGGATACTGATCCGCCCATTCGCATTCGCAGCATATCCAATCGGCTTCCTTTCCGCATTTCCCGCACAGGAAGCGGATCGGCTCATTTCTCCCGAGCAGACGAACGGATCTGCGCTGCTTCGGGCGCAGCAGTGTTCCCACCACCGTGATCGTCAGCTCCGTTGTAGAGCCGAAATCATACTCATAATGGAGCTTGAGCCCATCGCGCAGCATCCCGACCATGGTATTTTTCGAGAGCTGCTCATAGTTCCCCACAAAAAATGCGCTTTCGTGCCCACAGCATTCTAGCCAGATATCCCGCAGAAACCGATCGAGCGTTTTTAGCGTGGCGCTCACCGGCATATCCAGATACAGCCAATACGCCTTTTCGTCTGCGCCCTCCACCTTCAGCAGCTTGCACGTCTGCGCATCGCCGGCAGCATCATTGTGCTTTTCCAGCAGATGCTTCTTAAATGCTGTTTTGGAAATCGTTTCCCCGCAAAGATAGCAGTTTCCTTTTGATGCCGCTTGCGCCATAAGCGTCTCCCTCCAAGTGCTTGTCAACGACGGTACATAAATCCCGCGTCAACACA
>VOFJ01001088.1_pt1 | contig 22112 bp, 33 predicted proteins | sample 5384081 | NCBI WGS metagenome assembly VOFJ01 (sample SAMN12384729, study PRJNA508395) | human gut metagenome | isolation source: healthy gut I | host: Homo sapiens | reverse complement strand
TCGGTAGCTGCGTTCAGTGCATTTGCTGGCGCTTTGGCCGTATCAACATGCATCTGCAACCGATGAAATGGGTAAACGACTGGCCTGTCATCGGAACAGACAAAGACGGTGACGGTTGCGGTGAGCCTGTTTTGACTTACAGGGGAAACCGAATGTAGGAAAGACATATCCCATTTGTACTCCACAGGAAAATGATGAGTTTGACGGTTATACCCTTTCGCCACAATGGCAATGGCACGCTAACATCAACGAAAAATGGGCGTATTATGCGGGAGACAAAAAGTTATGTCAGGTTATACTCTTACCCGGTAGTAGAAGATTATAAAAACCTGTGGGATGTAGCCAACCTCTTATTACAAAAAACTCCTTCTGATAATTTTACCGCAACAATGAAACTGACGTTCAGCCCTAACCAAAAGAATAAAGGCGAACGCACTGGACTTGTCGTTATGGGCAGGGATTATGCCGGACTTGTTCTAGAAAATACAGACAAAGGTTTGGTTCTGTCGCAAGTTGAATGTGACAGAGCAGATAAAGGCAAACCAGAAGAAGTGAGAGCCGCTGTTGATCTTTCGCAAAACACGGTTTTATCTGAAAGTGCGTTTCAGTTGTGACGGAAAGAAAATCAAGGGTAGTGAAGGCGGGCACGACCTCATTGTGATGTGTAATTTCAGCTATAGCCTCGACGGAAAGAAATATGAATCATTAGGTGTTCCTTTCCAGGCAAGAGAAGGACAATGGATTGGTGCCAAAGTCGGTATGTTCTGTACGCGTCCTGCCATTGTTACTAACGACGGCGGTTGGGCAGATGTGGATTGGTTTCGGATTACAAAGAAATAAAAAAGAGTAACCAAATACAAAAAGACGCTCCTGCATCATAAAAAATCTTGCAGGAGCGTCTTTTCTTTTCTACCTTTGTAAGCGAAAAGATCCAAGATAGCAAGATTAATTATAACAACAGAAAGCTCAATGAAGAAACTAGTTATATTCGATTTGGACGGTACATTGCTAAACACCATTGCCGATCTGGCCCATAGCACCAATTACGCATTAAACAAATTAGATATCCTACCCATGACACTGAGAAGTATAACTTCATGGTAGGAAACGGTATCAACAAACTCTTTGAACGTGCCCTGCCCGAAGGAGAAAAAACAGAGGAAAAATGTACTCCGTGTCCGCAAAGAGTTTATTCCCTTATTATGATATTCACAATGCGGATGATAGCCGTCCCTATCCGGGTATTTCAGAACTTTTATCCTATTTGCAATCCGAAGGTATACAGCTTGCAGTAGCTTCGAACAAATATCAGGCAGCTACCGAGAAACTGATAGCCTACTATTTCCCAAGAGATCCGCTTCACTGCCGTTTTCGGCCAACGGGAAGGAGTGAACGTCAAACCCGATCCGGCAGTCGTCTTTGATATTTTGAAATTAGCCGATGTAGAAAAAGAAGATGTTCTTTATGTCGGGGATTCAGGAGTCGATATGCAAACGGCAGCTAATGCAAATGTAACAGCCTGTGGTGTAACATGGGGGTTCCGACCTCGAACAGAATTGGAAAAGTTTAATCCGGCGTATATAGTGGACTCTGCAAAAGAGATTGAAAAACTGTATCATCGACTTGCTAAAATGACCTATTGCAAATGTTATTCTCATAACTTAATCGTCAACGCTTAATGAACTGTAGCAAAACTATCGTTCATTCTCATCATAACTAACAGACAATGAAAGATTATACCACCATAATCAGTCGATTTTCAATAAGAAACCTTTTATCGTTGCACTCCAGTGAACAGGCTTGTGCACTGAAGTGAATAGGGGCTATCCACCTGAGTGCACCGATCTGTTTACCAGAGTGCAACAATAAGGATGAAGGAACTATTTGCATACTACATGATAGACTTCATTCTCCCTGACAGAAAAAGCACAATAATCACGATATATAGTAACAGGCACTGTTCTTCCATTAGCTGTCACTTCTATCTCCCGGTCCGGCCACGGATTCCGGATCTTGCAAACAGGTGCTTTGCCTGCCTGAATTTTTAACTCGGTCACTTGAGCCCCATCATACGAAGCCGACACAAGAAAACCTCCTTTAGCCCGAAGACGTGTAAAGGATGCCGGTTTCTTCATCCAGTCGGGAAAAAGGTAAAAGCACATCATCTACCGTTTGTAGCATCATGGAATGTACCGCCTCCATAATCGCACTCTTCTCCAGACAATGGTGCCCATCCGTAATCAAGAAGTTCTTTCCCCGCAGTTTCAGCCTGATACCTCATCTTGTCGATAAGTATTTCCGGGTCGAAAGCTACGCGGGCTCCCATCACATAAGCACTCAAGCCCAATTCGTTCATGAGTTTATAGCCCTCCTGTGCCACAAAATAATAGTGGACCGTATTGCGTGCAATCTGAAGAGCTTCAGGAGATGATGCCAGATTCAAGACTTCACATGGATAAGCGGCATGTAACTGTATCATGTGATTCGGCGCATCCCATCCGGCTTCATTCTTGGCATAAACAGGTAGTCCCTGGTTCGGTTGCCGGGTAGGCATAATCACTTTGTAGGCCGGAAGATGATCCACAATATCCTGCCATTTGTCTCGTCTGTCCGCATCCATGTTCAGGATTTGGCTATATAGCGCAGCAGGAGCCGGAATGTCTGTTCCACAAAAGCCACATCCGACGGCGGATTCAGGTCCCACGAGTTTTCATGTCCCCCGGTGGTAATCGTATATCGGTAGGAATTACCGTATCGTTCTTTTTGAATGTAATCTTCGTAAAAATCCCCACACTCCCTGATAAAAGGATAGGCTCTTTCACGTAGAAAAGTTTCATCACCGGTGTATTCGTAATACCAGCTAAACAACGGTACATTGAAAGGAGCATTGACTGTTTGCTGCCAGTAGGTACAATAAAAAGCCACCAATTCCCAACGCACTGACAGGAAATAAAAGCCCCCTGCACGATTTTCCTTTCAGCGAAGGGTGTACCAATTCCAATTCTTCCTTTGCCCGCCTTCTACCCTCCGGAATCATCCCTTCAAGAAAAACGGTAGTAGGGCATGGCAAGCTCGGGACGGTTGGATGAAAACATACTGTAAAATCCACCTTGGCTATTATAATTCAGATGAATATCTCCGTGGTAGTTCATTTCGTCATCCATATTCCATACACCATACATTCCTCCGCAAGCAGGAGAGTGTTCGTCATAAGCCGAAGCCTGTAAATAGACAGAGACAAGATATTGCCTGTCAATCAGGTCATCGCCGGTCTCCACATACGAACGTCGCCACATCTCTGTCCACCAAAGATCTTTCTGCTGTTTCAACCGACGGAGATCTTTTTACCGACAAAGAGGTTAACCGGACGTAGGCTTCATCAAGACGCGCGTTATCTTCAGTACCTCCGCCCGATACATAAGTGACTACATACACCTTCTCACCTGCATTCAACGTGAAAGTACTTTTTTTACATTGTTTTCTGCATCCTGCTTCACCGACGAGACTGCCCCGATAATACGGGTAGAGACACCTGCTTGCGAAATCCAACGTACACTGTCTGTCAACGTCCGGCGATATGCTTGGGCAATAGTACCTTTCACCATCGCCTTATCCTCATAATTTGAAAGTTGTTCCGCCTGCATAAGTATCTACAGTGATGGTAACAGGGTGTTCGGAAGCAGTGACAAGTTCCGTCACTATCACGTTGGAGCCTCTGCCCATCCAGCTTGTCATCTCCACAGCCGGCAATGTCCCGCTTGTCATTCGCAATTCATTACCCAACATATCCATTTCGTAACGGAACCCTTCGGCAGAAGGAGCATCAACCGATACTTTTATTCCTCCTATCGGAAGGGCCGCCGGTCCCCTGCCCGTCCAATCCTCCCAACCATCCGTCACGAAATCGACTTTCGATATACGAATGGTCTGGCTATTGGCAGTTGTATGGCTGGCACATCCCACATCTCCATTGCCCATAAAAGGTCCCATAGGTGCATGCTTGCTCCATATACTTTCGTAAGAGAAAGGTTCTTCCCATTTGGCAGTCAGCAAGTTTCGCTTTCCGGCGAAAAACGTTTCGTCTTTTTGTTCATCATACATAGACTCCCTCCTCTGCATTTGAGCCCCCGACCGCCTGCCGTCTCCACTGAAACGGCTTATCCTTTTTCAATTCCAGACATTCTTTCATCCCATCGTGTGCCCATTCCAAAGTCTCATCAGCAACAGCGTGAATGGTAAACGATTCAAGTCTGCCTGCTTTCCAGCAGATGTCCAGTGTGTGCCCACCATAAATACGCATTCCCTTGAGCGAACCAACGGGAAATCCAACGGGCCAGGCGGGCAAGAATTCGATATATCCGGATTTTGTAAACACCAGCATCTCCATCAACAGACGAGGAAAGCTCAATATCGCATCTAGATTGAAGATAGCACGTCCCGGCTCATGGGAAGTGATTAATCCGTCGTAAAGATAGTTCCGCTTACTAAAACGCTCTATGTTTTGCCGCACCTTATCCGCATCTCCCAAACGGGCGGCCTGAAGCGCCAGATGAATCAAACCGTGAGCAGAACTTGTATCAAATCCGAAACGTTTGTCCAACGCCACTTTTGCCGCCTTCTGTAATGCAGGATCGGCATCCGGCCCAACCAAGTCAATCCCCGGGAAGACAGGATAAAGGTGGGAATTATGGCGGTGATTATAGATATCGGGATAAGCCGGATCCACCCACTCAGCCAAAGCGCCGTCATTGTTAATGCGGTAAGCCGGCAATTTCTGCAGTATAGCATTCCATCTTTCCATCTCAGCAGAAGAAGCATGGAAACGTCGGCCCATGTCACAAAGGAAAGTAAACACTTCACGGGCTATCGCCACATCCATAGTAGCATCTTTACTTAACCATGTATTCGTACCTTTCGGAGCGTTTTCCGGAGAAATAGAGGTTGTGATATGATATAATCCGTCAGTACCTTCCACCAAATAGTCTTCGTAAAAATCAGCCATTTCCTTGTATAAAGGATAGACTTTCTTTTCAGATATGTCACATTGCCGGTCAACATGGCATATTCATACAAAGGACGCAAATTCCATCCTGCCCCACCTGCCCAAAAACATCCATGGAAAGGAAACTACCGAAGTGTGTCAGGTAGCCATTGGTAGGATCATTGTAATGAGCAACGACAAAGCCGCGGCAACCTAAATAATTGCGGGCGTTCAGTCGCCATCCCGGCAGCAGGCTTTTCTATGTGTCGGTTATAACTTTCGGCACATTCGGGCAGGTTGCTCATCGTTGTGGCGGATATAGCCAGATTAAGATTGGAATCCCAGACGAAGCCTCCAATCCATGCAGGTTTTCCATCCTCCACTCCATATTCCCCTGTAAAGGAGGAGGGAATTTTCCACACGAAGAAATCAACAGATAACGTCCCATGGCATGAAGTTGTTCAAGGAACAAGGGTGTTGGCCCTGTTTCTTTGATCTGTGCCAACATCTGTTCAGTAGGCGTCACTGTCCATTGTTCACCACAACCTAAATCCAACTGCATACGGTGAAATAGTTCGCCGTGTTTTTGCGCATGAGGCCGCAACAACTTGTCATAGTTTGTAGCCAACTTATCCAGCCCGGCTTTTGACAGCATCCAACGAAGCATTTCGGGCATCTTCCTGCGGGACAATACTCACTATAATTAATACTTCTTCTGCATTTCTGACTACCAACGATTTACCTTTCGTCTGTATGTTTCCTCCTCTCAAAGTAACCTTCGCCACTCCATCATATCCGCCGGGATCTTTGTCGTATGCGGCATGATAAGTGAGCCAATGCCCGGAAGCTTCCCGATTTACCTCAGAAAAGGCATGATCCAAATCGTGTTCAAAGTGTTCTCCTTCCCGTCCGGGAGTTTCCTCCAGACTAAGTTCCACATTTATTTTCCCTTTGTTGTTTTTGCTTTCAGGCGAATGACATTCACATTGTCTTTCCTTGAAGAAAAACCGATTCTGTAAAACTGCCTGCACCTTGCTTCCAGACAACAGTCGCTTCCCCCGTCTCCAAGTTCAATTGCCGCCGGTAATCTGCTACCGGAAGAGGCAACTTGTCCAACTGACGGATGCAAAGATCAAAAGCCGGATGCGGAATTAACGGCCATCGTTGATTAGCTCCCATTGCATGCAATTGTCTTTCTGCCTCATCCGTCAACAGCCAAGCCGCTTCATCCGATTTACCTTTTTTTCCATTAGTTGACGAACGTATGGCATCAATTGTGCAGTTTGCGGAACAGTCACTTTATGCCTGTCCCATCCGCGGATAAACAATTCTTCATGAACACAAGTGATTCGTTCTTCCTGCGGACGTCCCGCTATCAAACTGCCAATCTTCCCATTGCCGGTCACGAAAGCGTCCTCCCATTGCAATGCAGGGTTCTTCGACCAGATAGTCCAACGACCGATAGAAGAATTAGCGGCAGCCAAGACACCTGTATTTAGCAAAAATCCCAATAATATTCCTAATCCACAGATTAAAACATGCTTCTTCATAGTTACTGATGATATTAATTCCATGTATCATATACCTTAACCCGCACCCTGGAATCTCCTTTAAATTCAATAGCGCCGGGTAAGTTCCCTCTTTTTTTTTTACGCTTCCTCCCCAAATAGTCTTTATCGAAAGCCTTCTTTCCATCCGGCAACTCAATCCGCTGTCGGGGAATAACAGCTTCTCCCAATTGCTGCGAATAGACCAATGCTTTAGTACATTCCTTGCTCAATGATTTCGTAGGGATGAACTCCAGATACCAACCATCAGCCATTTCTTCTACTCTATATTGCACCAGTGTATCTACTACATTCCCTTCCATCTTTGTCGGTAATTTGCTATTCTCGTACATACTCAAATTTTCCCGTAAGAGCAAATTATTGAAGTAACACACATTCCCGCAAGGACAATCATGGTATCCCTTAATTTGAGTGTCATGAGGAAACATATAAGGAGTTTGCCGTTCATCCACATCGCCTGTAGGCCATATTTTCCAAGCAATTGTATTGTGTACAAAAGTAATTCCTTGTGAAAGTTTGACTTGCGCCAGTTCGGGCGACAAAAATAAATTATTATCCACAATGATGGGACCGTGGTTCACTTCCAAGGAGAAATCCTGTACTCTGTTGTCGTGAAGGAGATTACGTGTCACCCTTGTACCTTGTGTCATCCAGTCCAGCCAAATGCCGCCCTCCGTCCGATAAATGTGATTGTGCTCTATCACAGCGTCTATAGCCGCATGCAGTTTGATACCGGCCAATTCGTATCCCCAAAATGAAGAACTTCCGATATCATGAACCACATTGTCGCTAATGGTACTGAAGATTGCTCCCAAACTACCTGCGATACCGGCTTGTCCACAGAAAGAAACACGATTGTGGCGTACCGAATGACTGCCGATATGCTCCCTGTTCCATTGGTTGTCCAATGCCCTTTTGACAGTGCCAACATATCCTTCTACGCTTTCTGCCTTATTATCCCATTCATCTCCGTATTTACCTAAAGTAATGCCCACACATTTTGAATGAGTAACCACATTGTCCTCTATAGTCCATCCTTTACTCCAATGTGTACCGATAGCCCCTATTTGTTCAGCAGTGGGTGGTGCCCATGGCGTAGCAGCTTGACTGACGTGAAAACCTCTTACTGTAATGTAGTTGACAAACGGTTTCTCCGGATAGAATACCGTCCGGCGTACATTAATCTCCACCAGTTCACGGTTCGGATCGCATACCGGAAAATTGGCCCATATCCATGTACTGTCATTTCCTACTTTACTATACCACAACTGACGATTACCTTTATTCAGAAGCACATCTTCCAACCGTTCCGTTTCCGCAAGGGCACGGTCATTCAAATATACTTCTCCGGTATGCGACCATTGTCCTCTTGCCAACCAATCACCATGTATCGTATCATTGTACGGATTGAAGTCGCTGAACAAACTATTAGGGATCGCCGTTTCCCACGTCTCATTGTTCAGCCGTCTCCAATTTTTAATGACTTCGGAACCTTTGATTTCCACTTTTTCTCCTTCAGCCGCTTGATAGGTTATCGGTCGCTCTCTAGATTCTCCTCCCCGCGGTGGAGCAACTCTCTCCCTGTAAACACCTTCGTGTACGATGACAACATCTCCCGGGTATGCCCGTTCGGCCGCAGTCTGAATATGACGCAATGGAGCTGTCGCAGAGCCATCGGCACTATCATTTCCACTAATAGAAACATGCCACTGCCGAGGTGATTGCAAAGACTTCACCTCTTTGGCTTGTGCTAAGACACACACACATAACATTGCATAAGTAGCAATAACCTTCATTAAATTCATAAACTATTCTTTATCTTTATTTTTTTTTATAAGTTGAAAACTCTTTACTTGTAGCCCTTATATTGATTTTCGAGATCTCACCGGTTCTCACCAGAAATGAAGCGACTCCTGCTTCCAGTGGATACGAAGTAGGACCTACGATTTCTCCTCCTTGTACCGACAATTCTACAGGAATTCCGTTAACAGGACAAAAGTACTCCTTGTTTGTCCAGCATTCTGACATATACAATCAGCAAGTCATTCTTTGTAGCCGGTTTGCCACTCTCAAAATAAGTAATATCCAGACGTTCCGGGACTCCGGGAGTCTTCACCGTATATTCTGCCACTTTTTTCCCTTGATGATAACCGACAGCTTTCAATACCCCTCTCTCCTTAGGTACTCCATAAAACGTGAACGGTGGGAAATGAAGATTCTTGCCATTGCCTCCATTCGGTACGGGAATATAGTCACTATCCGGGCCTTTGTCAGCTGTTTGCCGTCTGATAGTTTTGCCATTTAAAACCAGTTCTACCTCATCCACATTACCGTACACCAGTACTGTATCAGATAAAATTTCGTCCCTATACGCCGGAATAAATACCTCATAAGGCATCTTTCCCGAAGGTAGCATGCTACCTTCCGCAATCTGTGTTCTGAAAAAAGAAAGACTGAATTTAGGTAATCTAAAGATGTCGGCCACACCACTATAACAAATATTATCGCAACATCCCCGATTGTAATCATACATACTCCATACCGCATCCCCCATTGTCTTTGGATAATAAATACGGTATCGGTTGTGCGACCATTGCGCATTCCATGCGTTCTGAAGTTGAGCCTTTTCTCCGTCTCCCCGTCTGATACGTGTTGTGCTGTAATGCCCGCCAAACTCATAATCATAATATTCGCGTATAAATCCCGGTTTACCACTATTATTGGGACGTTTGAAGCCTTCTTCCCAGTCATTGTAACAGACATCAAATCCTTTATAACCATACGAATCGCCTGATGTGAAACATTGATCTCCCGGCAGTTCCTCATGGGCAATCTTGACTACTCCGTCTTTCCACTCGGCCGGAGGCCATGACTCATTAAGCGTTGTTTCCCACATCACAATGGATGGATGATTACGATCACGACGAATCATGTCACGCACATCCCGGTGCGTGAGCGATATGAACAACGGATTTTTTATTGAAAAACTGCCATCCGGGTATCGGTTCTATGGCAAGAAGTCCCAACTCATCGCAAGCATCCAATGCAGCAGTAGCTTGCGGATAATGTCCCCAAACGAACAATGTTGAATCCGTTTGAACGAATTTGATACATATCACGATATTGTGCCTGATCGGAAATAGCATTACCTACATACGGATATTCCATGTGTCGGTTACTACCTACCAACCTAAGCGGTTTTCCGTTGATGACAAACCCTTTTTCAATACTCATTTCTATATGACGTATTCCTATACGAGTTTCTTCCTTATCTACCACTTTCCCATTTTCTACGACTTCTGTCGACAACACATACAAATTCGGTTCATCCGGACTCCACAAAGCCGGATGTTTCACCTCCATGCGCTGGTTGTTTTCTATTGTTACGCCAGGGTGCAATGTGAGTGTTTCTGAAATGTTCTGTACTTTTTTATCCTTTCCTTTCTGCTTTTTTTCCAAGTATAAAGCGTGTGTCTAAGTTCCACCACTTTTTCCTTATCAGAAGTATTCTTTATTTCAGTTTTCGCATCCACTACCGATAACTCCTGCGACACCTTCGGATAGGTAATAATAATATACCTGCTCCTGCCGGATGTCCGTCAAGAATGGGATGAGTAATATGTACATCAGCTTTCGCTATCAAGTGTACATTCCGATAAATTCCCCCATAATAACAAAAATCAAGTGTTTCCAACGGTTTTCCGGGAGGAATCAACGAATTGTTACGGTTGTCCAAACGGACTAATAATTCATTTTCTTTATCCGTTTTCAACAATCCGGTTGCGTCTACCACAAATGGGGTGTATCCTCCGGCATGTTGCATGACATGCTTACCGTTAATCCACACGTCGGCCAAGTGCATCGCGCCTTCAAACTCTATCCAAATATGCTTCTTCGCCTCCTCCGGTGTAATGGTAATCTTTTTTTTTTTTTTGTAATAACAGATACCTTGCCACTGATGCAGCACAGTCAATGGTTCTACAAATGGCGTATGCGGAAGAGTAATTTGTTCCCATTGTTTGTTCTCCAACTGCCGCAGTTCCGCTCCCAAAGTATTTTGCGGAACAGTCAATTCGTATTCCCGTTCATATCCATGTGCTGCACATTGTATTGTGAACTCCAGTCACTTCCCTGATTCTTGATTTCCGCTTTCGACGTTTCATCGGAAATACGACAAAAATTCCAATCCAGACTGATACAACGCTTCTGCGCAAGCCCCGAGTCCCGAGGCTAAACGCAAATAGCAATAATAAAAAATAAAGCCGCCTGTTATGAAGCAGTCTTTTTTATTATAAAATTGCAACAAGGAATATATAAATTTACATTATTATACACATACATATCTAATTTCAATTTAAGATAAAGTCTAATAAACCGTTGATATCAATATAAGAAATATTTAGGGATTCCCTTTAGCCCAATCGATTCAGATAAAATCTTAGAAGTAAATCTTTTGGGAGCACTTGGACAAACATTTCCAGCATAAACAGTTATCGTTCCAGGCACAGTGCCAATACCTCCAGTCTCATCTACATATGCTAAATCTCTTGCAGAAAGCTTGAACTCTACAACTCTTTGTTTTCTCCAGGGTTAAGATTTACCTTTTTAAAACGGACTAATTGACAAAGTGGAGCTTCCTGAGCAATTGCTTTATGCGATAAATAGAGCTGCACAACCTCTTCACCGGCAAATTTGCCTGTATTGCTCACTTCAACCTTTACATTTAAGGTATCACCGATTTGTACTTCTGAAGGACATTCCAATTTCTTATATTTAAAAAGATGTATAACTCAAGCCATATCCAAATGGATATAACACATCTCCGCCAAAATAACGATATGTTCTGTTCGACATGGAGTAATCTTTTATAGGAGGAAGATCAGCATCAGAATGGTAAAAAGTGACAGGTAATTTTCCTGAAGGATTATAACGGCCGAACAATATAGCTGCCAAAGCAGTACCGGTATACTGTCCACCATACCATGCTTGAATAATGACCGGCAAATTTTCTACTTCCCAATTGAAAGACATAGCACCACCGGACATACAGATAAATATTAATGATTTACCCAATAGATTCAATCTTTTCATTACTTCTGTTTGAATAGCCGGTAAAGCGATTGTAGTCCTATCACCTCCCACAAATCCTTCAAGCCCTCCGGCATCTCCTTCTTCACCTTCTAACATTGGAGAGATGCCACCGACATAAATTATTAAATCAACATCTTTATATTTATCGGCTAATCGCTCCAAGTCTACTCCCTCATTCAATTTAACAAAGTCGGATACCGAATCATATATAACCTCAATACCCTTTTCCGAACGTAAAGCCTCCAAAAGGGTTATGTTTCGACTAGGAATACCATTATAATTCCCAAGTTGTGTTATCCGGTTATCAGCATTAGGACCAATGAGCGCAATCTTTTTTTTTTTTTAGACGACAATGGAAGTACTTTCTTTTCATTTTTCAACAGAACCATTGATTGGCGAGCCATCTTAAGTGCTTGTTCCTGATGTTCCCGGGATTCAAGCACCTCATAAGGTATATTTGAATAAGGCACCTTGCATGAAAGGGTCAAACATACCTAAGCGGAAACGTATTTTCAACAGTTTCTTTAAAGAAATATCAATCTGTTCTTCAGTGATCAACCCTGCATTAACCGCCGCCGGTAATGAACGGTAAGATATCCCCGCACTCCAGATCTGTTCCATGTAATACCGCATCTGATGAAGCAGATATAGAATCCGTATGTGTTTTATGCCCGTACAAAAAATCCGTAATAGCCCAACAATCTGAAGTAACATATCCCTCAAATTTCCAATCATGAAGTAGAATTTTTTTCTCAGCAGCAGGTTACTCCCACAACAAGGCTGCCCGTTGAAGCTGTTATAGGCACACATTATGCCTGAAACATCTGCTTCTTTTATCAATCTATAAAAAGCGGGTAAATAGGTGTCACGCAAATCATGGTCGCTGGCAGTTGCATTAAATTCATGCCTTAACGGTTCCGGGCCGCTGTGGACAGCAAAATGTTTAGCACACGCGGATACTTTTAAATAAGTAGAATCATTTCCCTGTAATCCTTTAACCATTGATATTCCCATTTCGGATGTAAGATATGGATCCTCACCGTATGTTTCATGACCGCGTCCCCAACGAGGATCACGGAATATATTTACATTAGGAGTCCAAAACGTTAGTCCCGTGTATCGATTAAGGGTATTTCCTTTTTTACAGAGGCATTATATACTGCTCTTCCTTCGTCGGAAATCATTTCGGCGGATTTGAATAGTTCTTCAGGGTTGAATGAGGCTGCCAGTCCGATAGGTTGCGGGAAGACAGTCACCTTTTCTGTGGAGCGTGCCACACCGTGCAGACATTCATTCCACCAGTTATAGTCAGGAATTCCCAGACGATTAATTCCTCTGGAAGTATGTGTCATTTGAGACACCTTTTCTTCCAAGGTCATACGAGATACCAAATCGTTGACACGTTCGTCAATGGACAAATCTGTGTTTAAATAAGGAGGAATCACCTGAGCTTGTAAGGAAGTCGTTATTATTATCATTCCAAATAATAAAACTTTTTAGTAAAGTATCGATTGTTCATTTCAGCATTTAATAAAACAAGTTAAATACAAACCATATAGTTATTATTTTTTACCAGTTAGAAATCTTAATATTATCCATAAACGGTTTCAGTCTTTTTCCTTCTTTAATCCACATATAAGTACAACGACTGTCAGTAGGATATATCAAATTTAATTGGAAATCAATCGGTTCTTCTTCAAATTTGAAGAAGAACCAATCAATCAGTTACTTATCCCTGTTTCCGGTAGAGATTACTTTCTATGTATCCGAATTCGGTAAACGATATCGAGTAGTCCTGTTATGATCTTTTTTTTATATCTTATTGAATCCGATATCATTTTTTCCATAGACCAAAGTTCTTGTTCCATCCCAAGAAACAGCCTCAATGCGTGTGGAACCTTCGGGATAACAAACCTTTGTTTCACTCAGGTCAGGAGAATCTGTTCCCACAATGGCAGCATATTTCAATTCATCTCCCTGGATAGGTTTCAAAGACTACGGCATTTTTCCACACATCGTGATCGATGACAATCCAACCATTATTTCTTACCTTGACACCTTCATTATAAGTTCCTTCTACCCCCAATTTGTCCTTAAATGACTTCTGACTATTGGCTGATAAATAATAAAGTACGGGAGTAGCCGGTTTAGAATACTTGGAAGCATACTTCACCAACTCATCACAATCTGTTTGGGTAATAGTCATTTGTCCACGTGCATAGTCGTCCAATTCCTTATCAATAGGCTTCAGCATACCTGCCTTGATAAAGAAGTCGGTCAAATCCTCTTTCACAACATCCATAGTATTGCGCATGAAATTGAGCTGGAGTTGCCCGTTAGTCAATTGTGATTCATCCGTATTGCGTACAATCTCAGCCACATCACCGTACCAATCGCGTTTTCTCCTCCCACAATCTCACGATAATAGAGCAGCAACTGCCATAGTGGACAGAGTTTCACAAAGTGATCGCCTCCGTAAGGATACTTAGAAGGATCCATATTATCCTGTCCCTTTTGACAGAGCCACTGTTCCCCTTTGATGATACCATAATTGAGATATGAATTAAAACGTCCTCCCAGGACATTGTTATCATTTCCATCGTTACACCTTTCACGTTCCAACGGCATATTCTCCCGATAGAATTTATATCGTGCACATACAGAATATACATTATTCGTCACTTCAGTGGTTGATACCCATTTCAACCCCGGTCTGATTTGATTGACATGTCCGAACTCATGCGCAATGGCCCAAACTCCTTCACGCAAAGATTTAGTGGTGCTGGCCAATTCGTTCATACAGCCTTCATACCAACCGGCTCCCCAACCATCAGCAAACAATCCGTCTTTGGTTACACGAGCAAACATATGGTTTTTTTTAGGCCGACGCCCCCATTTATCTAATCCCATGAGTTCATGTTCCAATTCCACTATATCGTCATAGTTCTGTATCAATTTTCCTAGATTGTCACAATAAGTCTTTATACTGTTCACCCCAAACACCAGATTAACACGATCGCCTTTGATATCTATGCAACCATAAGTAGCTTTATTCAAAATTTCACGCCAGTCGGCCGATACATCCCGATGTTTGTCGTAATATCCGTTCACTTTACCGGAAGCGATATGCAATTTAAGAGCTGGTGCAGTTTTCCAATTCGGAGTATAATACTCAATATAACTCAATCCTCCATGTGCAATCCTCAACTTGTTAATACCCTCACTTAAAGGATATGAAGTTGGATCCGGTGTACGTTGTCCTTGTCTTATTGCATCGAAATCGTACACTTTCAAATTCACTTGTTCTCCATTGGTATTACCTAAAATTACGACAGCCTCCTCGCCATCCTTAAAATAAATACCTGTGGGATTCTCAAACGGATTATACCCACTAGTTTTCAGTTCTGCCGCCAAATCGTTAATTTCACGATAAGGTTCATAAGTTTGCACACGGTACTCCAAATCATAGGTCTTGTCGTCATACAAACTTTGCGCTATCATTCTGAAAAAGCTATTCTCCAATCCATCTATCTTACGTTGATCCACATCTGCACGAAGTTCGGAACAGAGTTCGTCGGCAAATACTTCCGTAAGTCCTGCTACAGGAGCAGCATTCCTATAAAATTCCATTTCACCGCAACTCACCACTCCACCGACAGCTTCATTCACCTCAAATCGGAAGGACTTTACCCCCTTCAGCGGTTCAGCGAAGCTTATCTTCGACGAAGAAGAACTACCAGCAAAGTCATACGATGCTATCTTTTCATAATTTTTCTTTCTGCGCTGTGGAAACATATAAGTCGAACTTTTTCCAATTACCATTATCGCCTGAACCTCGAGGTTTATATACAAAATAATCCACGTCTTGAGGAGCTTCAAAAGTGTACTCAAGTTTCACAGGCAAAACTGTACCGTACCACCGTGAGTGATACCAAGTGGACGCAGTCCCGTCAAATGACTTTTTCAATACTCTCATCATCCGAATTATATTCACTTGCCTTTCCACTAGCGATAGGCAAGAATATATCACCGAGTTCAGACGGATCACCGGGCTTGTATTCTTTGTCGCGCTGCCTTTGACGAAACATCAATGAGCGTTCGACCTTCTGATCCACAGAACGGAATACGACAGAGATATAGCGCACCGTATCATCTTCATTTCTTTCAATGTTGAAAGTACGTTCCGATTCCGCCATAGCCCGTACCTGTACTTGTTGCTTCATTTCCTTAATCCAATCAGCGTTTTGTGGAATTTCCACTTCATATTCTACGTTACTTACCACCTTGACGGTAACTACCGTATCTGTATAGTTCAAGTTGAGACGCTCATTCTCCAACAAAATATCCGGTTGCTCTCCCAATTGTTTCACGTGCACTTTTTGTTCAAGGCCTTCTCCTTTAACAACAATGTCTGTTTCACGCAAGTCTCTTCCCGTATTCTTTTTCTACCGAAATAGACAACAAATCATCTGCTCCCTGAACCGTACACCAATTCCCGGATGAAGACACATTGGCTTGCCAAGCGATGTTTGTATTCACTACAATAGAAGTATTTGCAGCCTCTTGTGCAAACACCACAGTGTCCTTCTTTATTTCCAAAAAAGGTTGCGGTTTGCTTTCCTGATCGGAACAAGATATAGCAAACAGACTCATCGCCCAGCTACATAATATCAAAATAATAATACTATATTTTTTCATGGTTTAAAAATCATTTTAGTTATAAAATAAGGTTATTCAAGTACTTTCCTTTATTTGCGATTCAATGTCTCAATCACAAAATGATAAGTCAGCGAGCCTTCATTCCACATGGAGAAATTCGTTCCCCCACAAATTGTTGTTCAGATTAAAATGCACCCCTTTACGTTTATCAGGATAGTTGGTTGAATAATTCAATCCCTGAGCTTCTCCTACGTTGAGTAAGAAAAAGCTTCCTTACTGCTGATACGTATCGTTTCCCCCGGAGGTTATCAAATCGACATAACGGTCTATCCCATGCATTTGCCGGTTACCTTTTTCCACCACATCCATCAAATCCACCCGTTCACCCATCTTCTCGGCTATCACCGATTCAATACCGGGCACCGTGAACGACAACCAATAAGACTCGGGCAAACGTACTGCCGGTTTACCATAAATGGTCAATGCCACTTCCGACCGTTTCCCATTCTTTGTCGTAAAACAGTTCACCTGTATTCGTTCGGGATATACGCGTTTGTCCACTTTCTCATTTTCAGGAAACCCTCAGTTCAGTGATAATACGTGTCCCCTTTTTCTCTTTACGTACCGATTGCGCCATTGTCTGTGCATAAAGCGTTACACTCACTGCATGTGATTCTTTCAAACCTCGTTTACCCAAGTCATCCAATGCCCATCCATACCGTGCACGAAGATATCTATTTTGAAAATCATCATAATCACCCCCCATCAAACATTTGATAAGACAATCCCGCCAACGTCATTCCACCGGCTATCGGTTTTGTTCCCAACGCTTCCGTGCCATTGGTTTCATCTTTGAGTTATCCTCCAATTTAACCTTATCCACTTCTGCGACTACTTCACGCGCCTCTTTTTTTGCAAGGAAGCCGGAAGGAAAGCGATAGCACTATCGATATAATTATCAATCTCTTTCCATGAAGCCTCAGCCATACTGAATACTCTTCGGAACGACCTTTGAGAAACTTATCCATATCATATTTGTCCCATTGACGAAGATGTGTTTTCACATCCACACCTTGCGTATGTTCTGCTATCAGACCTAATTCGGCTGCAAAGTCCAAAAGCAACGTCACTATCTTTTTTTTGATTTTCCCTTCATTCAACCATTGAGAATACAACCGCGAAACAGCACGAAATTTAGCCATACGTATCGGTGCTCCACCATAACCAAATATCCACGTATCACCAATCTCAGAAGTAACAACCGGCAAATCCTTCTTTATCAGCAACAGTTCCCGGGCGACATCATTGAACGATGCACCCTACAAGCTGAGCTTGAGGATAACGCTTACGCAAATCGGCATAAATCTTTTTTTTTCACGTTCATAGCTATGCGGTCCGTGGTTGTCGCCCGTAAAATTAATACTGACAACTGTCTTTCCATCCGGCAATACTTCATCTTCTCCATAATCTTTCTGATAAACCAGCAACAAGTCATTACCAGAAGGACTGCGCCACCGACAGAAAGTAGGCACCGAAGGTAACGGACAAGCTGAATTAATTCCCACATGCAAAAAGACGAATGCCTGCGTCATACATCGGATCGATGATACTACGAGTGTGTCCCGGCACATCAGTCATCTTTGCAGCAATAGTCTGCTTGTTGTATTTCTTATCCAAACGTTTGGAAAGCAACAAGCAGGTTTCAAACAGTTCACGCGTCATTGTCTCCGATTCCACAGTATAGGGAACGGAATTCCATACGATATCACCACGACCAATGGCCTCCTCCAACTGCTTCACAGCCTCAGGAGATGCCCGTGCGAAGATATTTCCAAATAAGCCATGAGCCGGTTGTCCATACATACCGATCACCAAAGCCGTCAGCGCGCAAGCGTTCACTAACTTCTATGGCTTTCGGAATAAAATCATGCACATACCTTTCGGTCACAACGGAACTAAGATCAGTAAATCCCACATCAAGGTGAGTTTTGAATGCAACGTAAACTTTCTCGATCTTCTCACCGGATGCTTGAGCCATACAGCCGGCTATACCTAAGAAGATGAAAAAGTAAAAAGTGATATTCGTTTCATGTCATTGCATGTGTTTTTAAGAAGATTGAATGGTATAAATACATTACTTATTCGTAAATCTAAACCAATTAAAGTCGGCATATCCGTTATTTCCTTTGCGGCGTAGTATTGAAGTTGAACAATGCAAAACGATTGGCTGTCCACGGCAATCCCAATCCCATCTGCAATTCATTACCAATACGTTTATAATTCACACCATCCAGACTGTAATAGAACAAAGCCTTTAAATTCTTTGTCTGTAGCACGTACACGTATCCACAGTTTATCTCCATTGAAATGCTCTACGGTTTCGATATCCTTACCGTCATTACACATCACAATTTTGCGTCTACCGGATTCTTGTCGTATCGCAACATAGGCATAAGGAAACTCGAAGATTCCGAATCCGGCAATATTGCCATCTTTAAGTCCGGTCACTTCCATTTCTACCGAACCCTCGCAACTCGGTCCCTGAACACGTTGTGTCAATGTATTACGAGCATCTTTCAATGTAGAAGCTTGGGAAGCATACAGACGCATATATCCCTTACGTTCCTTCAAACTCCATCTGCTATTATCCGGATTATGATTCCATTGCCATTGCAGACCTAATTGAGAAGCATTGAACTCATCGGTAGTAGCCGGACTCTTTATCTTCGATTTTTTTCCCGGTAGCAGGTTTAGGATAAGTGATAAGATCTTTTCCTTCATCACCCAGCATAGGCCAACCGTCTATCCATTTCACACGGGCACAAGACACGGAACACGTCCTATCGGTCCTCTGTCCTGCATAATCATAAACCACCAGTCTCCATTTTTTCAACTGTACCATCCCACCCTGATGAAGTCCGTTTTCGGGATATGAACTCCAATCGTTCATTATGAGTTTGTGTTCATAGGGACCATAGATATTATCCGAACGCAAGCAGATTTGCCATCCTCCCGTTCCCCCGGCAGGACAAGTAATATAATATTTTTTCCATTGATGCGGTACATATGAGATCCTTCCATACCGAAACCGCCTCCTAACTCATGTGCATTTTTTAAAAACCACCCTGCCATATCTTCACAGGTTTCCCTTTAACGGATTTCACGTCCGAGTTCAACTCTGTCAAGTATAGTGTACCTTGCCCGTGAACCACGTAAACCTTTCCATCTTCATCAAAGAATAACCCCGGATCATATAAATATTCAGGAAATATAGTACGTTCCCAAGGTCCTTTCACATCATCGGCTATACAAATAGAGAAATGCCCGGTTTCCCGTCCCCAACCATAGGGTGTACAGAAACCAACGTAAAATTTTCCATTATGATGCCGTATCGTAGTTGCCCACGCCCCATTCAGATAAAGATTGCCACCCTGCATATCATATTTCGGATCCTCATCATAACGATCCAAAGCATATCCTGCCATTTCCCAGTTTACCAAATCTTCCGATACAGCAATAGGGCATCCCGGTACATAGTGCATACTGGTAGACACGAGATAAAACTTATCATCAACCCGGATCAGATCCGGATCGGGCCAGTCTCCCCCACATGATAGGGTTCGTAAATGTTCCATTCTGATTATCCGGATTCCAAACAGTTGTTTGAGCGAAGGTGCAGTGCATTCCTGCACTACACACCAATCCTAAAAAAGTGATTTATATATATTCATATACCTATTGAATTATTATTTAATAAACTCTGCATCCTCATAATAAGGAGCTACTTCTATCCCTTCCAACACGGCCCCGCAAGTTTCGGATTGTCGAAGTCCGAGTACCAATGTATTCGTTCCTCCCATGTTCAACCAACATTCCGGTAAGAAGAACTCCCGTTGCGGACCTTCTTCCCAATAACGTCCGATATTATGCCCATTCAACCACATATATCCTGTACCTGAAGCATTGATAATGGCTCTCCAAGGAATCCAGCATTCTTTTTTCCGTTTTGGGCAGATCAAATGTTACTTTATACCAAGTCAATAAGGCATCTTGTTTACCTTTAGGCTGTATATTGTTTCCTTTTCGATGCAATGTACCATCGGTTTTCAATGTCACCACCTTCCAATTGTCACCGCCGGCGGTTTTCCCTCCACAATATCCTTGTGTCACTCCTCCAAGATCAAGCGCTACTTCCCACTTCAGAGGCTTCAGTATTTTCAGTTCACTGAACAAGCGGATTCCCTTTAACAATCCTCCTGCACCGCTACTATTACGCACCACAATAGCCACATTATTCTCTCCTTCATGCAGAAAATCTTTCATATTGGCTACAAACGGTTTGTCCCAAGCATCGTGGCTTGCCACTTCCTTACCGTTTACAAAAAGCGTACCCGCATCATCTACGCAAGCGAATTCTATCATTGTTTGCCCTTCGGTCAACATCTGACGTGTCATATCAATAGAAGTACGATAAATAGCCGTTCCTTCTTTCCCTTGCAACACCCATGCGGCAGGCCATTCCGGCTTCTCCAGTCCGGCTATTTGCAATGTAGCAAGATTGGCGATAGTACTTTGATCAAGCATGATGGTTTCCCAGCCTTCATTGTTAGACAGCAGTGACTTGATATCTTTGACATTATTTTCCACCTTTTTCACTTCCCATTTTTCGATAGGAAGGATAGCAGATTGCTTCTTGCCCAATCCGGCAGATTTCATTCCGCTCAATTCCTCCATCGGGCGATATCCATGAGCGTGTCCACGATTTTCATAGATGCTTACGATTTCATTGCTTCCCCTCATGCAGTAGCCCATTCTATGACAAATGTATTATCCAGTTCATCGGTAGAAGCCCTTTTAGCTATTTTTCCATTCACTTGTACATAAAGCGGATCAGCCGTAAACATCTCACAAACCAATGTTCCATATTCCTCTATCTCTTTCTTCGATAGTTTTACTACACTACGATACATGGAGTAACGACAATCGTTCACACCAATTTCTGGTAAAGAAACACCTTTTACGCAATGGTCGCCAGTTCCCCTGAAAGGTTTCATCACAACGTTCTGCCTGTGCAATCCGTATCGGCATAGGCATATTGACGGACGTTCCGGCAAAGTCTGTTCTTTCGATACCATTCACATTGTCCATTCGCCTGAGAGAGTACCAGTACCTTGCTGTCCAATGGCTCAACCGAGCAATAAACATTGAATGCCGGCATACCTTTTATATGAAATTGAACATTATCACGGAATGCTTTTTTCTTATCTTTATTAAATATAAAAATAAACAAAGTTCCCTCTTTTGTCCGACGTTACTCCAACGGTCAAATCCTTGATGTTGTCCGATGTAGTAAACTCTATCGCTTCACTTCTCGCTAATTGAGTACCAAAAACGGTTGACGAAATCCCCGACTCCTTTCACGGCAGCGAATTTCTCACCCACACCACCACTTTCTTTAATGCAGCTCCGTAATCGTAGCTGGTAGTCATGCGGCGAGCGCCCCAACCGGCTAGATTTGTTCCTCCGAAAAACATATAATAATTAAGTCCGGTAGAACCTCCGGCCATTGCCATCAATGCCATTCCACGCGCATGACGTCCATCCAAATAGCTGTCCTCACTCAATCCTCCACCTACCGTGGAAAACCAGCCACCCTGCAATTCACACACAAAAAGCCGGTGCGTTAGGCTGTTGTCTCTTTAAATCTTCAATGCGGCTTTTCGCCTCCTGTATATTCCACCATACATATTGATTGTCCATATCGAACAACTGACTGATAACGGCATCTTTCGAGCCTCTTACCTCAGGTGTAA
>VOFJ01002556.1_pt1 | contig 22125 bp, 29 predicted proteins | sample 5384081 | NCBI WGS metagenome assembly VOFJ01 (sample SAMN12384729, study PRJNA508395) | human gut metagenome | isolation source: healthy gut I | host: Homo sapiens | reverse complement strand
CATCGGTGCCAAGGAGCTGAAGAAGCAGGGTATCCTGAAGAATCTGGACGAGAGTGAGGAGATAAACGCCTGCACCGTCAAGATCAAGTGCGACGTCAACGGCAAGGATGAGGACTGGCTGTTCCTCTTCAAGAACGAGACCCACAACCACCCGACGGAGATCGAGCCCTTCGGCGGCGCTGCCACCTGCATCGGCGGTGCTATCCGCGACCCGCTGTCCGGCCGCAGCTACGTCTATCCAGGCTATGCGTGTCACCGGCGCAGGCGACCCGCTCAAGCCGGTCAGCGAGACCATGCCCGGCAAGCTGCCTCAGCGGAAGCTGGTGACCACAGCAGCCGCAGGCTATACCTCCTATGGCAATCAGATCGGCCTCGCCACCGGTCAGGTGGACGAGATCTACCACCCCGGCTATGTGGCAAAGCGCATGGAGATCGGCGCTGTTGTGGGCGCAACGCCCGCTTCCCACGTCCGCCGCGAGTGCCCCGCTCCCGGCGACGTCATCGTGCTGCTGGGCGGCCGCACCGGCCGTGACGGCATCGGCGGTGCTACCGGTTCCTCCAAGGCGCACAAGCTGGACAGCCTTGAGCACTGCGGTGCGGAGGTGCAGAAGGGCAATGCGCCCATCGAGCGCAAGCTGCAGCGCCTGTTCCGCCGCGAGGACGCCTGCAAGATGATCAAGCGCTGCAACGACTTTGGTGCCGGCGGCGTTTCCGTTGCCATCGGTGAGCTGGCCGACGGCCTGTATATCGACCTGAACAAGGTCACCAAGAAGTACGAGGGTCTGGACGGCACCGAGCTGGCCATCAGCGAGAGCCAGGAGCGCATGGCTGTGGCCCTTGCCCCGGAGGATGTGGACAAGTTCATCGCCATTGCCACCGAGGAGAACCTCGAGGCTACCCCTGTGGCCAAGGTCACCGAGGAAAAGCGCCTGAACATGGTGTGGAACGGCGTTTCCATCGTGAACATCAGCCGTGAGTTCCTGAACTCCAACGGTGCAGAGAAGCACCAGAACGTCCATGTGGAAAAGGGCAGCGTCTGGCAGCCCCAGTGGGCAGGCCTGACCTTCAGCCAGAAGATGAAGTCCATGGTGGGCGATTTGAACGTCTGCAGCAAGAAGGGGGCCTTTCCGAGCGGTTCGACTCCACCATCGGTGCAGCCACCGTGCTCATGCCCTTTGGCGGTGCATGCCAGCTGACCCCCCAGAACGCCATGGTCGCAAAGCTGCCCGTGGACGGCGAAACCGACACCTGCTCCGGCATGGCATGGGGCTACAACCCCTACCTCATGAGCGCCAACCAGTATGTGGGTGCACGGATGGCTGTTATTGAGAGCGTGACCAAGCTGGTTGCCACCGGCTTCCGCTACGAGGACGCTTACCTGACCTTCCAGGAGTACTTCGAGCGTCTGGGCAACAAGCCCGAGCGCTGGGGCAAGCCGCTGGCTGCCCTGCTGGGCGCACTGGATGCGCAGATCGGTCTTGGCATTGCTTCCATCGGCGGCAAGGACTCCATGTCCGGCAGCTTTGAGCAGCTGGATGTGCCGCCCACGCTGGTGTCCTTTGCCACTGCCATTGGCAAGGCAAGCCGCGTAGTCTCCACCGAGTTCAAGAAGCCGGAGAGCACCGTGGTGCTCGTTCGTCCCATCATCGACCCGGAGACCGGCTGCCCCAACTTCTTCTCCCTGAAGGCCAACTACAAGATCGTGGAGAACATGATCGAAGAAGGCATGGTCGCTTCTGCCTGCTCCGTGGGCTTACGGCGGCATTGCCGAGGCACTGTTCAAGATGGGTCTGGGCAACCGCATCGGCTTCAAGATGCGTGCGGACATGACCACCCACCAGATGTTTGAGCCCATGTATGGCTCCATCATTCTGGAAATGGTGTCTGATTCTCCCGCCGGTATGCTGCTGGGCGAGACTACCAAGGAGTACACCTTCGAGTCCTGCGGCGAAAAGCTGGATATGGCCGAACTGCAGGAGATCTGGGAGAGCAAGCTGGAGCCTGTGTATCCCTACCGCAAGGCCGGCCCCCCGCTGTGGAAAAAGATCAACGGCAGCCTGACCGCTCCCGCTGCACCCAAGATCGGTGTTGCAAAGCCCAAGGTCATCATCCCGGTGTTCCCCGGCACCAACTGCGAGTACGACACCGCCAAGGCCTTTGCCCGCGCCGGTGCTGACCCCGAGATTCTGGTGGTACGCAATCTGACCCCCGCCGATGTTGCCGAGAGCTGCGAGGCACTGGTCAAGGCCATTGACGCGGCAAGCCAGATCGTCATGCTGCCCGGCGGCTTCTCCGGCGGCGACGAGCCGGACGGCAGTGCCAAGTTCATCGCCTCCTTCTTCCGCAACCCTGCGGTCACCGAGGCTGTGCGCCGTCTGCTGCAGCAGCGCGATGGCCTGATGCTGGGCATCTGCAACGGCTTCCAGGCTCTGATCAAGCTGGGTCTGGTGCCCTACGGCGATATCCGCCCCATCACCGCCTGCGACCCCACCCCTGACCTTCAACACCATCGGCCGTCACCAGAGTATGCTGGTGCACACCCGTGTGGCTTCCACCGGCAGCCCGTGGCTCAGCAAGTGCGAGGTGGGCGAGATGCACACCATTGCCATCAGCCACGGCGAGGGGGCCGCTTTGTGGCTCCGCAGGAGGTGCTGGACACCATGCTGCGCAACGGTCAGGTGGCTACCCAGTATGTGGATCTGACCGGCGTGCCCACCATGGATCAGAGCTTCAACCCCAACGGCTCTGTGCTGGCTATCGAGGGCATCACCAGCCCGGACGGCCGCGTGTTCGGCAAGATGGGTCACTCGGAGCGCAGCGGCGAGTACCTGTACAAGAACGTCACAGGCGATAAATACCAGCCGATCTTTGAGGGCGGCGTGGACTATTTCAAGGTTTGATGGTAGAATAAGAAGAAAAATCCCTCAGTCATCGCAGACGCAAGGGTGAACCCTCTCAGTCAAAGCCTGACGGCTTTGCCAGCTCCCCCCCGAAGGGGGGAGCTTACGAGAGGAGAGGGAAAGGTTGCTTTTTTCTTGGGAAAGAAGCAACTTTTCCGTTTGCAGAAATAGCTCCCCCACCTCGGGGGAGCTGGCGAGCAAAAAAGCGAGACTGAGAGGGTTATTTTCAGGAGGAAACAACCAATGTCACAGCATGATCGCTATATCAGCCCTTTTTCCACCCGCTACGCTTCCGATGAGATGCAGTATATCTTCTCGGACGACAACAAGTTCCGCACCTGGCGGCGGCTGTGGGCGGCGCTGGCTCGTGCCGAAATGGATCAGGGTCTGACCAACATCACCCCGGATATGGTAGCTGAGCTGGAAGCCCATGTGGACGATATCAACTACGAAGTGGCCATCGAGCGGGAAAAAAGCTGGTGCGCCAGGACGTCATGAGCCATGTCTACGCCTACGGCCAGCAGTGCCCCAACGCCGCCGGCATCATCCACCTGGGGGCCACCAGCTGCTATGTGGGCGACAACACCGACATCATCGTGATGCGGCAGGGTCTGGAGCTGGTGCGCAAAAAGCTGGTGGGTGTGCTGGCAAAGCTGGCACACTTTGCCAAGGAGTACAAGGATATGCCCTGCATGGCCTACACCCACTGCCAGCCCGCACAGCCCACCACCGTGGGCAAGCGTGCCACCCTGTGGGCCAACGAACTGGTGATGGATCTGGCCGAGATCGACCACCGCCTTGCCACCCTGCAGCTGCGCGGTGTCAAGGGCACCACCGGCACCCAGGCTTCCTTTATGGAGCTGTTCAAGGGCGATGCAGACAAGATCCGCGCTGTGGATGCTTCCATTGCCAAGGAGATGGGCTTTGCCCCGGATGCGGTGATCCCCGTGTCCGGCCAGACCTACAGCCGCAAGGTGGATGCCTTTATCCTGAACGCCCTGGCAGGCATTGCCCAGAGCTGCATGAAGTTTGCCACCGACCTGCGCCTGCTGGCCAACTTCAAGGAGATGGAAGAACCTTTTTGAGAAGAACCAGATCGGTTCCTCCGCCATGCCTTACAAGCGCAACCCCATGCGGTGTGAGCGCATCTGCGCCCTGAGCCGCTACCTGATGGTGGATGTGCTGAACCCCAGCTTCACCACCGGCACCCAGTGGTTTGAGCGCACTCTGGACGACAGCGCCAACAAGCGCGTTGCCATGGCCGAGGGCTTCCTGGCTGCCGATGCCATCCTGAACATCATGCTCAATGTCACCGACGGCATCGTGGTCTACCCCAAAGTGGTGCGCAGCCGCCTGATGGCAGAGCTGCCCTTCATGGCCAGCGAGAACATTATGATGCAGGCTGTGGAAAAGGGCGGTAACCGCCAGGAGCTCCACGAGCGCCTGCGCCAGCACGCCATTGCCGCTGGCAAGCAGGTCAAGGAAGAGGGTCTGCCCAACGATATGGTGGACCGCGTTGCAGCCGACCCCGCCTTTGGCCTGACCAAGGAGGAGATCGTGGCCGGTCTGGTGCCCGAAAACTTTGTGGGCCGCGCTCCCCAGCAGGTGGAGGAGTTCATTGCTCACATCCTCAAGCCCATCTTTGACGCCAACCCGGATGCTGTGGAACAGCACGCTTCTCTGAGCGTTTAAGGGTGTGGCCCGGTAGCTTTCTCCTCGGACACGGCTCGGGCCATTCCATCGCCCGCCCTACTGCCTGCGGCAGCAGGGTCTCACCCAGCGGACGGTCCTCGGAGAAACTCCCGGTCCACTGAACTGCAAAATCTATCGCTGCGCTCCGCCTTTGGGCAGGGCGCAGCTTTGGCTATAACCGGAAAAGGAGAACCTATGCGACTAGACAAATATCTGGCCGAGACGGCCCAGTGCACCCGGAGCGAGGCAAAGACCCTGCTGAACAGGGGACGGGTGACGGTGAACGGCGCGGTGTGCAAAAAGGGGGACACCCAGCTCAAGGAAGGGGACAGCGTGGCGGTGGACGGTGTGCCGCTTGCTTACCAGCAGTTCGTCTACCTGATGCTCAACAAGCCTGAGGGTGTGGTGAGCGCTTCCACCGACAAGCGGGATACCACCGTGGTGGATCTGATCGGGGATGCCTACCCCCGGCGGGAGCTGTTCCCGGCCGGCCGGCTGGACAAGACCAGCACCGGCTTTGTTCTGCTGACGGATGACGGCGGCTTCGCCCACGAGATCCTTGCCCCGAAAGCGCCACGTCTCCAAGACCTACACAGTGGTCATTGACACACCGCTGACCGAGGAGATGCGCAAGGGGCTTTGCCGAGGGCGTGACGCTGGCGGATGGCACCGTCCTCTCCCCGGCAGAGGTGGAAGCCCTGACCCCGGACGGCCTGACCGTGAAAGTCGCTCGGGCAGGGGTGTACCACCAGATCAAGCGGATGTTCGGTGTGTACGGCGCGGGCGTGAACGCCCTGCACCGGGATGCCATCGGCGGGCTTGCGCTGGACCCGGCCCTTGCACCGGGGCAGTGGCGGGAGCTTTCCGCGGAGGAAGTGACAGCAATTACCACCGGAGCCTGACTGCTTTTCACCTGATTTTCAAAAAAACATCACATTTTGCCGGTAAAATATTCACAAGAACCACGCAAAACAGTGCTTTTGGGCCTGAAAATACCCCTGAAAGATAATTTCACCAAGAAAGTCAAAAATATTTTGGTGAAATATGTTGCAAAAAAAGTAAATTCTTTTTTTGTGTAAAATAGATAATGTAAAGCGGCGAAATTGTTAAAAACGACAATCTCGCCCCTGCGGCTTGCACAAAAAAGAGGAAAAGGGGTATCCATTTATGGCCAATAGAGTATTCCAGAGCGTGATCTACCAGATGAAAGATGCCATCGATCGTGTGGTCGGTGTGGTGGATGAGACCGGCGCTGTGATCTCCTGCTCGGAGCTGAACCTGATCGGAGAGGTGCGCGAGGGCTTTATGGCAGAGCGCCTGACGGCCGGTGACCGCTTTGTGCGGGATGGCTACACCTATCAGCAGTTCTCCAGCGCAAAGCATAACGACTATGCCGTGTTTGTGGAAGGCGCGGACGAGACTGCGGGCCAGTTTGCGGCCCTGCTCTCCATCAGCCTGCAGAGCATCAAGCAGTACTACGATGAAAAAGTTCGACAAAGCCAACTTTATCAAGAACGTGGTGCTGGATAACATCCTGCCCGGCGATATCTTTGCCAAGGCGCGGGAGCTGCACTTTGCCACCGATGTTTCCCGCGTGGTGTTCATTGTGCGCGTGACCTCCGGCGGCGACATCTCCGCTTACGATGTGGTCAGCAGCCTGTTCCCGGACAAGCAGAAGGACTTTGTGTTCAATATCAGCGAGACCGACACCGTGCTGGTCAAGGAGATCCGCAAGGGCATCGACCGCACCGATATGGAGAAGCTGGCTGCCAGCATCGTGGACACCCTGTCCGGCGAGCATTACATCAAGGCTGTGGTCGGCATCGGCACCCCCATCTCCAACGTGAAGGATCTGGCTACCTCCTTCAAGGAAGCACAGATCGCCATGGAGGTCAGCAAGGTGTTCGACACCGAGAAGCAGATCATCCGCTACGACAACCTTGGCATTGCCCGCCTGATCTACCAGCTGCCCACCACTGTCTGCGAGATGTTCCTGCGCGAGGTGTTCAAGCAGGGCAGCATCGAGAGCCTGGATCAGGAGACCCTGTTCACCATTCAGAAGTTCTTCGAGAACAACCTGAATGTTTCCGAGACCAGCCGTAAGCTGTTTGTTCACCGCAATACGCTGGTGTATCGTCTGGAAAAGATCAAAAACTGACCGGTCTGGATCTGCGTGAGTTCGACGATGCCATCGTCTTTAAGGTGGCGCTGATGGTGAAGAAGTACCTGTCCAACAACCCGGCCAAATATTAAGCAACCGCTTGCGGCGCAAAGTTGTCGAGCAGAACCGGCCGCTCGAAACCGATGCTGGCCGGTTCTTTTGGTTTGGAGAAAATTATTGGGAGCGAAAAACGCATGATAGATTTTTGAACACGTTTCAAAGCAGTATAAGCACAAATGCAAAGCCTGCCCTTGAGGATGTCAACTTCCATGTGGATGACGGCGAGTTTGTTTTTCTGGGCCACCCGGCGCAGGCAAAGCCCGCCTGCATCAACTGATCCTGCGCGAGGAGACCCCACCGAGGGCCGCGTCAAGCTGATCCTGAACGGGCAGGATGTTGCCCCGGACTGCCAAGCGCCGCCGCAAGATCCCCCTACCTGCGCCGCCAGATGGGCATTATTTTTCAGGATTTCCGGCTCATCCCCACCATGACCGTTTACGAGAACATCGCGTTTGCGATGCACGTCACCAACATCGGCCGTAAGCAGATCAAGGAGCGCGTGCCCTACATGCTGAGCTGGTCCACTTGGAGGACAAGGCCAACGTCTACCCGGAGTTCCTCTCGGCGGCGAGCAGCAGCGTGGCCGTGGCCCGTGCGCTGGCCCATGCCCCCGCCCGTCATCGCGGACGAGCCCACCGGCAACATCGACCCGGAGCTGAGCCTTGAGATGATGGAGCTGCTGGAGCGGGTGAGCGATATGGGCATCACCGTGCTGGTGGTCACCCACGAACACGAGCTGGTCCACCGGTTCCACCGCCGGGTGGTGACGCTGAAGGGCGGCCAGATCATTTCCGACATCCCCGCCGACGGCAGGGGCCGACCTTGACCTGCCCCTGACCGGGCTGGACACCACCGGCGAGATCACGCTCAAACCCGCCGCAGAGGGAGAGGAGGCGCTGGTATGGAAACTTTCCACCTTTGGGTTCCTGACCCGCCGCGGCGTGCGCAACCTTGGCAAACACTGGGCCATGACCATTGCGTGCATCGCCTCCCCCTGAGCGTCTGCATGACGCTGAACACCTTCGCCACGCTGGCTGAGGTCAACGTGGACAGCATGGTCAACTATCTGGGCCAGCAGAACGAGATGGTCGTCTTCGTGGACCCGGAGGCCAACGACGCCACCACCGCTTCGGTGGGGGGGAGCGGATCACCGCCACCCCCCGGCGTCAGCAGCGTGCAGTACATGTCCAAGGAGGACACCCTGAACGCCTACCGGGGCTTCCTGTCCGACTATGCGTCCCTGCTGGACGAGTTTGAGAACGACAACCCCTTCAAGGCCAACTACCGGGTCTCCCTGAGCGACCTGAGCCAGATGTCCGCCATCAGCCAGCAGTTCCAGACCATCCCCGGCGTATACAGCGTGTCCGCGCGCCGGTGGAGATGACCAACACCTTCGTGGAGATCCAGAAGGTCGTCACCAAGGGCGGACAGGCCATCATCGCGGTGCTGATGATCGTCAGCATCATCACGGTGGGCAGCACCATCCGCCTCAGCGTCTTTGCCCGCCGCCGTGAAATCGAGATCATGAAGTATGTCGGCGCTACCAACGCCCTCGTCACCCTGCGTTTCGTCATCGAGGGCCTGACCATGGGCCTGCTCTCCGGTGCCATCACCTCGGCAGCGGGCATCGGCGGCTACTATTATATCGTGGAAGCATCCAGCGCCTTCGGCAGCCTGTGGGAGATGCTCATGGGCGCAGCCCTTGTGCCGGTGGAGAACGTCTGGCCCACCATCCTGACCTACAGTCTGGCGGGCGGCGCACTGGTGGGTGCGCTGGGCAGCACCTTCTCCATCCGCAAGCACCTGAACGTGTAAGGGAGGGGGAACAGAGCATGAAAGCACGCCATTCCGCCGGTTTCCGGCTCTACCACCGCCCCGAACACGCCAAGCCCTCCCGGCATCACAACCGGGCCATGCGGGCGGCCAGCCTCTTTCTGGCGGCGGCCTGTCTGCTGCTGAGCGTGTCGGTCTACCCGGCCACGGCGGCCACCAGCATGTCCAGCCTCCAAAATAAGCTGAACAAGCTGAGCCAGTCCATCGAACAGCACAAAAAAGAACTGTCCGACGCGAAAAAGAAGGAACAGGCCGCCAAGGCTCTGGAATCCGAGCTGAAGGAGAAGGTCACGGTGGTCCAGAGCCAGATCGGTGTGCTCAAGAGCCAGATCGCCGTGGTGCAGAACAGCATCGGCGTCAAGGAGCAGGAGATCGCCGCCAAGGAGCAGGAGATCACCGCCAAGAAGCAGGAGATCACCGCCAAGCAGGGGAGATCGACACCCAGTGGACGGCCTTCAAGGGGCCACATGGCCGCCATGCAGGAGCTGCGGGAGGGCGGCAGCGTCGCCATGCTCTCCTCGGTGACGAACCTGTATGAGCTGCTCACCTTCAACCAAGCCCTGCAGGACATCTCGGTGAAGGATACCGAGATCCTGACCAATATGCGCAACGCCAAAGAGGCGCTGGAAAACGACAAGGCCCAGCTCGAAGAGCAGAAGACCCAGTTGAACAGCCAGCGGGCGGAGCTGCAGAGCAAGAAGAGCGTGCTGGACAGCCAGAACGCCCAGATGACCGCCAAGCAGAGCGAGCTGAACTCCAGCGTGGCTGCGGCCAAGCTGAGCGCCGCCGAGGCCCAGAAGGCCCAGAAGGACGCCCAAGCCGCCATCGAGTCGGACGAGATGAACTACGAAGCCGTCAAGAAAGAGGTCCAGAAGCTCATCGCAGCCGCGGCCTCCTCCAAGCCGCAGCTGAGCTTCACCGGCTTTATCTGCCCCTCAAGAGCTATACCCGCATCTCCAGCGAGTACGGCTGGCGCAAGAACCCGGTCTCCGGCGTGAACAAGCTCCACGCGGGCACGGACTTCGCCGCTCCGGGGGGCACCCCATCTACGCAGCCGCCAGCGGCTATGTGCAGGTGGCGGGCTGGTCCAGCGGCGGCTACGGCAACTATGTCATCATCTACCACGGCAAAATGTCCGATGGCCAGCAGTACAGCACCCCTGTACGGCCATATGAGGTCGGTGGCTACCTCGGCGGGCAAGTATGTCCAGCAGGGCGAACTCATCGGCTACGTGGGTTCCACCGGCAACTCCACCGGCAACCACCTCCACCTCGAAGTCTGGAAGGGCGGTTCCAAGGCCAATGCCGTGAATCCTAGAGGTTATATCCCCATGAAATAATTCCTGTCTGTATCAAAGGAGGTCGTTCGGACGATGAACGATAAAAACGCAAGCGCATCCTGCGCGTGGGCTGCCTGATCTTGGCATTTGTGTTCGGCCTGTCCCTGCTGGGCAGCTTGGTCATGATGCTGCTGGTCTGAGCGGGAGGGAAAAGCAACTATGAATCGCAAGATATCCGTTGGCATGGCGGTCAGCATCGTCATCCTTGCCATGACCGTGACCTTCTCCATCACCATGCTGGTGGCGATGCGCCTGTTCGACAGCACCGTTTCCAGCGTGAAGGAAAAGGAGAGCATGTACAATAAGATCGCGGAGGTGGACCGCTACGTCCGCAGCAACGATTATTATACCATCGACGAAACGACTCTGTACGACCGCCTGACGGCGGGCTACCTGCTGGGCACCGGCGATAAATACGCCCGGTATTATACCGCCCAAGGTTATACAGACCTGATGAACACCCCCAGAACGGCACCCTCGTGGGCATCGGCGTGGAGCTGGCCATCGACCAGTCCGGCTACGCCAAGGTGACCAAGGTCTACGATGACTCCCCGGCCCATGAGGCGGGCATCACCGTGGGGGATTACCTCACCGCCGTGGACGGCACCGACATCAAGAACCTGACCGGCGTGGAAGCCGTCCAGACCAAGCTCCGGGGCGAGAGCGGCACCACCGTGAACGTCACGTGGCTGGACAGCGAGGCCACCGAGCACACTGCCGACCTGACCCACTCCGGCTATAATACCACCACCGTGGATTATGAGATGCTCCAAGACAACGTGGGCTACATCCGGATCCGCCAGTTCGACGGCTCCACCCCCAGTGAGCTGGACTACGCCCTGCGCAGCCTGAATGCGGGCGGCGCGGTCAGCTTCGTGTTTGACCTGCGGGACAACGGCGGCGGCATCCTCGACGACGCCATCAGCTGCATCGACCTCATCGTGCCCGAAGGCACCGTGGCCTACGCCGAGGATAAGAACGGCAGCCGCACCGCGCTGGGTTCCAGCACCGGCGACAGCATCATCACGCAGCCGCTGGTCTGCCTCGTCAACGGCAATACCGCCAGCGCGGCGGAGCTTTTCGCCAGCAGTCTCCGCACCATGAGCGGCGCCCGCCTTGTGGGCACCACCACCATGGGCAAGGGCACCATCCAGAGCAGCCCCAGCGCCTTTCCGACGGCAGCGCCGTGGTGGTCACCGTGGCAAAGCTGCTCTGCGGCGACGGCTCGTCCTTTGACGGCACCGGCCTGACCGTGGATGTGGATCGTACCCTGACCGCCGACGAGCAGACCGCCTACTACGACTACACCACCTCCACCGACCCCCAGATCCAGCGCGCCGTGGCCACCGCCCAGCAGATGACCGGCACCACCACCGTCTCCGGCGTCAATGAAGCCGACAGCACCGCGGACAGCGCAGCCGACAGCACCGCCGCCGCACCCTCCGCACCCGCCGAAGGGGAAGCAGCGAGCGCAGCGGCAGGGGAAGCCGCCAGTGGGAGCGAACCCGCCGCCAGCAGCGAACCCGCCGCCAGCAGCGAGGGAGCGGGGGAATAACTGGGAGGTTACCCTCTGCACAACCTCTCAAATTGCAAACCGGCAGATGCTGCTTGCAAAGGGAAGGCGTGCCTTCCGTACAACCTCTCAGTCTGCTTCGCAGACAGCTCCCCCTAGTAGGGGAGCCCTTGGCATCGCGGCGGTGCAGTTTGTGCTCCTTGCGGCAGCAGCATGGCACACCACGAGAACGAAGCACAGCGGCACGCCAGAGGCTCCCCTACTAGGGGAGCTGGACGCCGTTAGGCGGCCTGAGAGGTTGTACAAAGACGAAGTTTGAATGACAACAAAGGAGCCCCTATGCCAGAACTCACCGACCTGTCCTATGTCCGTGCGCTGTGCGAAAAGTACGATTTCGCGCTGTCGAAGGGCTTCGGCCAGAACTTCATCATCAACCCCGGTCTGCCCATCAAGATCGTGGACGCCAGCCGGGTGGACAAGCGCTACGGCGTCATCGAGATCGGCCCCGGCATCGGCGTGCTGACCCGCGAGCTGGCCAAGCGCGCGGCCAAGGTGGTCTCCATCGAGGTGGACGAGCGGCTGCCGCCCCTGCTGGCTGAGACGATGGCCGGCGTGGACAACTTCAAGCTGGTCATGAACGACGTGCTCAAGGTGGACCTGAAGGCCCTCATCGCCGAGGAGTTCCCCGGAATGCCGGTGGCCGTCTGCGCGAACCTGCCCTATTATATTACCAGCCCTATCGTCATGAAGCTGCTGGGCGACCGCCTCCCGGTGGAGAGCCTGACCGTCATGGTCCAGAAAGAGGCCGCCGACCGGCTGGCCTCAGCCCCCGGCACCCGCGCTTCCAGCGCCATCAGCTGTGCGGTGAGCTACTACGCCCAGTCGAAGATGATGTTCACCGCCGCGCCGGGCAGCTTCTACCCGGCCCCCAAGGTGACCAGCGCCGTGGTTCGATGGACATCCGCCCCACCCCCGCCGTGGAGGTGGCCGATGAGGAGGGCTATTTTGCCCTCATCCGCGCCGCCTTCGGCCAGCGCCGCAAGACCGCCGCCAACGCCATCGCCAGCGGCCTTTCCCGCCCCAAGGAGGGCGTCATCGCCGCCATCGAGGCTGCGGGTTTCGACGCCCGCATCCGCCCCGAAGCCCTCACGCTGGAGGACTTCGCGAAAATCCAAGCGGCACTGGCAGACCAATAACGCCCTGCGCCCTTCGGCCCCTGCCGGAGGGCTTTTTGTTTTTGCCGCCCGGCCCAAAACCCGAAAAAATCAGCCTTGCCAAACCCGCCCGCCGGTGGTATACTATTCAGGTAACGTGTGCTAGTGTGGCGCAATGGCAGCGCAACTGATTTGTAATCAGTGGGTTGCAGGTTCAACTCCTGTCACTAGCTCCAAGAAAAATCCTGCGATATACCGTTAAAACAACGGCGTGTATCGTGGGATTTTTGCTTTTATGCGCTGCAAACTGCACAATGTTAACTTGCCTTTGCTGTTCAAAATATACACGTTGACGTGCCGTTGATCCTGTGGTATAATCATCTTAAAGAGGTGATACCATGCCGATCAGTGAAGCGAAGAAGAGATCAAATGCAGCCTATAATCGTAGGCAGGATAATATCATGCTTCGCCCATCCAAAGGGATGGGGCAAGGATTCGCAAGGCTGCTGCGGACGCTGGAAAAGAGCGTTCAGCGGATTGTCTGGATATTCTGTTGAAGTCTGTACCAGATGAAGTGCCGAATGCTGAAACGCAAGCGGCGATTGATGAAAGTGGACAATATGGTTAGAACAAGCAAGGGGGAACATTTCAGCGGGACGACAGAAGAACTTTTCAAAAAATTCTTTCTGAACCAGATGGAGAGGAAACCGCCTGATGGAATTGACAATAGAGAATCTGCGCACACTAGCCAGCAGCGGAGAAATCTTCTTGACGGCGCATTCACAGGCTCGCTTATATGAGCGCGGTATCCTGCTGGCAGACATTCGGCAAGCCATCCAGAGCAGGGAAGATCATAGAATACAGGCCAGAGGACTACCGCTGTCCATCCTGCCTTGTGCTTGGCGTGAATCTGGCTGGACGCTGGCTCCATGTGGTGTGCGGTATCCACGAGATGCACTGTGGATTATTACAGCGTACTGGCCTGATCTCGACCACTGGAACGCTACCTATACAGAGCGAAAGAAGAAAGGGGGAATGAACATGACTTGCTTTTTCTGCAAAGGCGAAATGAAGCCCAGCACCACCATTCACACGGTACAACTGAAAAACTGCGTTGTCATTATCAAAAATGTTCCCCTGCATGAAGTGTGAACAATGCGGCGAGGTGGTTCTGTCTGCTGCTACGGTGGAGAAGATAGAACGCATTTTGCAGACCGTTGAAAGGCTGTGGCAGCAGATTACTGTGGTGAACTACCCGGACTGTGCAGCTTGATAGAGTGAAAGGAGCTGTGCTGGAATGTCGTTTCCTGTCACTAGCTCCACGAAAAAAGACCCCAGAGCTTCACCGCTCTGGGGTCTTTTGCATCTCTACTGCAAGCTGGTTTGGTGGCCAACATCGGAAATAATAGCGAAGCATCGCCGTAAAATCGAACTTGGCCAGCATGGCCGGGTTCAACAGGGGGAGGTGACCAAGTTCGAACTTGGCCAGCAACCGAAGTTGGCCAACCAGACAACATTCAAATTAAAAAACATAAGAACGTAGTTATTTTTTAAGTTGGTCATCAGGATTTACCCAGTCGGAGAAGGAGTACCACCGTTGCAGCCATCTCTCCCGGATCGCCCCTTCTTCGTGAGTGCGGCCGTTCGCTTTACCAGCTCCGCGCGTAGGCACGGTTGTAGGTCTTCTCGCTGCACCCGACCTCCTTGGTGACGGCGGGCGCGCAGCTGCGCTGCTGGCCATGCTGCCAAAGGCGGCTCTCGGCCAGCATTGAAGGATGGCGGCAGTGGTGTCGTCACCAGGCAAAGCGGAGAGCGGCGCTCCTCCATGAAGTCGCGTCGCTTCTTGTCGGTGGAGCAAATCGAAGATGGCCCGCGCGGTAGGCGCGCCGTCCACGGTCGTCACTCGATGTGCATCAGCACAGTCTGGCGGGTTTGGGAGTAGCTACTCTTCTCGTGGCTGAGGTAGATCTGGCCCTCCGGTGCTGTTCTTGCAGCGGCCCATCATCAGCACGCTGCGGGCCATGTCCCAGATGTCGGAGCTGTCGGCCAGACGTGTGCGGTCGGACACGCCCTGCTTTTTGTTGGAGTGCATCACGATGAGCACCGCGCAGCCCTGCTTTGCGGCAATCAAAGCGCAGCGGCAGCAGGGCACTGCGCATCTGGTTGCGGCTTGCCATCTCCACATCGGCGGGCAGAAAGCTCTGCAGCGGGTCCACGATGAGCAGCAGCGGCCCGGCCTTGGCGGCAAAATCCGCCAGTGCCTGATCCTGAGGGTAAGGGGCTGGCCGGTCTTGGCAAAGTAGTCGTCGGCGGTCAGCACCAGCACCCGGTTCATGTCGGCCCCGGCCGCCAGCAGACGGCCTTGAGCACCTTGCCGGGGTCGTCCTCGCCCGCAAGCAGCAGCACCTTTGCCGGTCTGCTGGCGGCGGCAGCGAAAAGCCGGGTCTTGCCCGGCGTCACATAGGCAATGAGCTGTGCCTGCCAGATGCCCCTTGCCGGTGCCGCCGTCGGCACCCAGCAGAGAGATCTCGCCCCGCGGCAGGACATCGGCACCAGCCATTCCGGTCTCCTCGCGGGGCACATCGGCTCAGGCAGTAGGGCTCCGAGACGCGGCGTAGTAGTGAAAGTCGTGCCATGCCATTGCGGATTAAGGCGTTGTCGTCCTCACGCTGGCGCTTGGCGCACCCGGCGCATGTATCGACCTGAGAAAACCGTTGCCTACGGTGGAAACGGCATCCACAAGGGTACTGGTACCGTTCCTGCTCATCGTAGGGGTCGTGATTGATGTATATCAACAAATAAGGTGTAGTCGTTCTGGCAGTTCCACAGCCGGGGTGGTGGCAAGATACTCGCTTGAACGATGCGAAAATGCTTCTGGGTCAGTCGTCATAAAGGATAGTCTCCTTTCTGTTTTTTTGTGCGTCTGAACCACAATCATTAAGTTGTAGTATACACCGGCTGACAAAAGATGTCAAAGATTTTTTGCAAAAAATGGTTGACAAATTTCAAGAATCGATGGTGAACATATACAGGCGGTCAGCGATGGCCGCACAAAAGTGATATTTGGGCGTGTTCCCAGAGTGGCCAATGGGGACAGACTGTAAATCTGCTGCTTTTCAGCTTCGGTGGTTCGAATCCACCCGCGCCCGCAAAAAGCTCAGCGTAGTAATTACGCTGGATTTTTTGTTTATGGAATCTTGAGTTTTCACTATCTAGGGGTGGATTCGAACAGCAGCGGAGCCGACCGCCGCCTGTGGCGGAAACAGGGAGGCAGGCTGGGGCCGCGGCCAAGGATGCAGCGGCAGAGAAGCAGACGCTGGGAGCCGTTTTATTAAGCGCGGCTCGCGCAATCCACCCGCGCCCACCAAAAAGCTCAACGCATGAATGGGCGAAAACGGCAGGATGGCGGCGAAAAAAAAAGCACGTCAATCACTCAACGGATCGACGTGCAATTTTGGTCGGAGCAGCGGGATTTGAACCCACGGCCTCCTCGTCCCGAACGAGGCGCGCTACCAACTGCGCTATGCCCCGAAAATACCGCAGCTTATTCGGCTGCGGTAACTGGTTGGGGATGAGAGAATCGAACTCCCACAAGTAGAGTCAGAGTCTACCGCACTACCACTATGCAAATCCCCAATATTCGGTTTTTGTCTGGAGCCGTAAGCGCCGCTGACAGGGATATTATACTATCAAACACCCCTCTTGTCAACACTTTTTTTCGAAGTTTTTTTTTCGTGGGCTCCGAGCCGGCGCTGCATCGTTTATTTGAACAATTCCTCTCAATATGGTACAATAAAAAGGCAACATTTCAAAGCAACGGAGGAAATCGCCATGCTCAAACGTCTGCGCAAGAACCATCCGCTCACTATTTGTATCAGGGCGGAGGCGGTGTTCTGGGGGGGCCTGTTCGTTTCATCGTATCTTGTGAGGTGATCGCCCTGCTCCTGTTCCGCTTCAACTTTGCCCTATGCGGATGATTACCTGCTTTGAGGCTTGCATTCAGGAGCTGCTGGGGGGCAGGGGCGGCTGGCGGTGCCAGCTGGCGCGCACCGGGGGGCAATGCTCCGCCGCCGGGGCAGCGGCTTTTGAACGGTCTGCTGGTGGGGATGTACCCGCTGGCATTCATCTGCTACAGCATATAAGCGCACTGATCTTTTGAGCGGCCGGGCGGACGGCACCTATGCTGCCGCTGGCGGGCGCATCCTGAGCTTGGCCTGCATGGCAATGGTGGGCGTGGCGGAGGGAATTCCTGTTCCGGGGCGTCATTGCCGAAACGCTGCTGGAACACTTCGGCACCAGCCGGGCCGGTGGAAAGCCTGCCTGCTGTCCGGCGTGCTGTTCGGCTGCGCCCACCTGATAACCTGTTCACCGGCACCCGCTGGAATTGCTGATACAGTGCGTCTTCGCCGCTGGGCGTGCTGGGGCCATCATTTCCCGCACCGGCAGCTCTGGGTCACGTGCTTCCTCCACGGCGGGATCGGACATTCTGTCCATGCTGATGGGCGAGAGCTCTACGGCTTTCCAGACGGTGGCCGAAAAGCTTAGCAACTTTTGTTTATCCACCGTGCTCTCGTGGGTGCTGGTCTACCCTGCATCCGGCGACGCTTTCCTGCGGAAAAGAAGATCGGCGAGGTCCGGTTCTATTTCAAATACTAAAGTGGAACAGGAAAAAGCAAAGATGCGGGTGGCGCAGACCTGCTTGCTCTTTGCTGTCGTAGTCGATGGGCAGGGGTGGGCAGACCGTTCAGGGTAAGGTCTGCAACCAATTGCCATCCTTGAATTCATAGTAGCCCTGCGCGGCGATCATCGCGCCGTTGTCGCCGCAGTATTTCAGCTCGGGCAAAAAGATCTTTGCGCCGAGCTTCTGCGCACCGTCGTTGACCAGCTGGCGCAGACGGCCATTGGCGGCGACGCCGCCGGCCAGCACGACCTGCTTGGCGTTTGTGTCCGCCGCCGCGGCCAGCAGCTTTTTGGCCAGGATCTGGTCGATGCGCTCCTGAAAGCTCGCGGCCATGTCGGCCACGTTCACGGCCTGGCCCTTCTGCTCGGCGTTGTGGACCTCGTTGATGACGGCGGTTTTCAGGCCGCTGAAGCTCACGTTGTACTTGCCGTCCACATGGGGCACGGGCAGCTTGTACGCCTTGGGGTTACCGTCCCGCGCCGCCGCGGCCACGCTGGGGCCGCCGGGGTAGGGCAGACCCAGCGTGCGGGCGACCTTGTCGTAGGCCTCGCCCGCGGCGTCGTCCACGGTGCGGCCTAAGATTTTATAGCGGCACCAGTCCTCGACCAGTACAATGTGGCTGTGCCCGCCGCTGGCGACGAGGCACAGAAACGGCGGCTTCAGATCCTGATGCGTTAAATAGTTGGCCGCAATGTGCCCGCGCAGGTGGTGCACCGGCACAAGCGGTTTGCCCGCCGCGTAGGCCAGCCCCTTGGCAAAGTTGACGCCCACCAGCACCGCGCCGATGAGCCCCGGCGCAAACGTCACACGGCCACGGCGTCCACGTCGGCCATCGTCATGCCGGCGTCGGCCAGCGCCTTGTCAACGGTGGCGCTGATATACTCCGCATGGCGGCGGCTGGCGATCTCCGGCACAACGCCGCCGTAGAGCGCCTGCTCTTTGACGCTGGTGGAGATGACGTTGGAGATGACCTTCCGCCCATCCTCCACAATCGCCGCCGCGGTTTCGTCGCAGGTGGACTCGATACCTAAAACATACATAACAAAACCTCAATGTAGGGGCCGGGCATGCCCGGCCCGCAACGTTTTCTTACTTGCTATTTTCCCGGAAAAGTGCGGCAGCCGTCAGGCTGCGCCCCGTTTTAGTGTGCCTCCAGCCACGTCTTTCCCACGCCGACCTCTGTCGTCAGGGGAACGCTGTAATGCACGACGTTTTCCATTTCTTCCTTCAAAATGCGCTTGACTTCGTCGATTTCTTCCTCGGGCGCTTCGACGATCAGCTCATCGTGTACCTGCAAAAGCAGACGCGCCTGCAATTTCTCGTCCCGCAGGCGCTGCCAGACGTGGACCATGGCCAGTTTAATGATGTCCGCCGCAGTGCCCTGGATCGGCGTGTTGCGGGCCATCCGCTCGCCGCTGGCGCGTACCTGGAAGTTGGAACTGGCCAGCTCCGGCAGGGCGCGGCGGCGGCCAAACAGTGTCTCGACGTAGCCCTTGTCCTTGGCGTGGGCGATGCAGTCCTTCATATACCCGTCCACCTTCGGGAAGGTGTCGAGGTAGGTCTTTAAGAAAGTGTCCGCCTCCTTGACCGGGATGCCCAGATCCTTGCTCAGCGAGTAGGCACCCTTGCCGTACATGATGCCGAAGTTGATGGCCTTGCTGGCCGAGCGCAGCTGCGGTGTGACTTCGCTTTCGGGGATGTGGTAAATTTTGGCGGCGGTGGAGCGGTGAATGTCCGCGCCGTTCAAAAACGCCTGCTGCATGTGCTCGTCGCCGGTGATGTGCGCCAGAATGCGCAGCTCGATCTGGGAGTAATCGGCGTCCACCAACTGCTGGCCGTCCCCGGCTACAAAGTAGCCACGCAGGCGGCTGCCAAGCTCGGTGCGGATGGGGATGTTCTGCAGGTTCGGTTCGGTGGAGGAGATGCGCCCGGTGCGGGTCTCGGTCTGGATAAAGGTGGAGTGCACCCGCCCGTCCGCGGCTTCGGCGTTCAGCAGGCCGTCCACGTAGGTGGACAGCAGCTTGGCGTAGGTGCGGTATTTCAAGATCTCATCAATGACCGGGCTGTAAGGCCGCAAGCTTTCCAGCGTGGCGGCGTCGGTGGAGTAGCCGCGGGCGTTTTTCTTGCGCGGCGGCAGGCCCAGCTTGTCAAACAGGGCTTCGCCCAGCTGCTTGGGGCTGTTTACGTTGAACGAATAACCGACAGCTGTATAAATATTGTTTAAGATCCCGTCCAGCTCGCCGCGCAGGCTGTCGCCGAACGCGCGGATGCCGTCGGCGTCTACCGCAAAGCCGATGCGCTCCATGTCGGCCAGCACGCGGGCCAGCGGCAGCTCCATCTCGTCCAGCAGCTTGCGCTGGCCGCTCTCGTCCAGCGCGGCGGCCAGCGTGTCGCACAGGCCCGCCAGCACGCCCGCATCGGGCGCGGCCTCACAGGCAAAGGCGGCGTGTACGCCGTACTCAGCGGCCAGGGAGTGTACCTCATAGCCGCTGGCCGACGGGTTTAAAAGATACGCGGCCAGCTTGCCGTCAAAGCGCAGCGCACTGCCGATGCCGCCGTGCTCCAGCGCCAGGCGGTAGAGCGGCTTTGCGTCGAACGCCCAAAGCTCGGCGCCGCTGTCCAGAATCGCGGCCAGCCGGTCCGTGTCGGGCAGGTAGACGTCCTGCCCCTGCACAAGGTACCAATCGCCGTCGGCATTCCGGGCGGCGTAGAAGCGGCCCTCCAGCAGCAGCGGCAGGGGGGACGGCTCGACGGTCTCGAGCGGTGCGGCATTCTCGGATGGGGCGGGCGCGGTGCCGCCGTTCAGGCCCCAGCGGTCCACCAGCTTGTGCATTTCCAGCGCGGCCAGCAGCTGCGCGGCGGCAGCGGGGTCACCGGGCTGGCGCAGGTAGGCGGCAGGGTCGGTCTCGATGGGCGCGTCCTTGCGGATCGTGCCCAGCATATAGGACAGGTCGGCCTTGTCGCGGTTGGCGGTCAGCTTGGCGCGCTGCCCCGGCTTGACGGCCTTGTCGTCGATGTTGTCATAGACGCTTTGCAGGCTGCCGAACTTCGAAATCAGCGCCAGCGCGGTTTTTTCGCCGATGCCGGGCACGCCTGGGATGTTGTCCGACGCATCGCCCATCAGGCTCTTGACGTCGATCAGCTGCGGCGGCTCGATGCCGTACTTCTCGCGGATGGCGGCGGGGTCCATGGGGATGGTCTCTTTGTTGGTCGCCAGCAAAACCGTCGTTGCATCGTCCACAAGCTGCAAGCTGTCGCGGTCACCGGTAGCCAGCAGCGTCGTGCCGCCCGCGGCCTCGCACGCTGCGGCCAGCGTGCCCAGGATATCGTCCGCTTCCCAGCCGGGCTTGCTGACCTGCACAAAGCCAAGGTCGGTCAGCAGCTGCTTTAATACCGGCATCTGCTCCGCCAGCTCCTGCGGCATACCGTGGCGGGTGGCCTTGTAGCCGTCATAGGCGGTATGGCGGAACGTCGGCGCGCGCTCATCCCACGCGATGGCGACGGCGTCGGGCTTGTGCGCCGCCAGCAGGTTGAGCAGTATATTTTGGAAGCCGTAGATGGCGTTGGTGTAGCGGCCATCCTTCGTCGTCAGCAGCTTGATGCCGAAAAACGCGCGGACGGCCGATGCTGATGCGTCAATGACCAGTAAACGCATGGGCGATTTTCCTCCGATCCGCAATTTCACACCTTATAAGTATAGCACAAAATCGCAGAGATCGGAGGGATATTTGCGAAAATTTTTCAGGGAGTTTTTCTTATTCCGAGACCGTGATCACTGAACAGGGCAGTTCTGGCCGCGTCGATGGCGGTGGGGGACCAGTTCGCGGAAAGTTCGCCGGGTTGGGCCACGGCAGCGTGCCCACTCCATGGAGAACACCTGGGCAGATACCGGCACACTGGGTGCATGCACAGGTCAGGGTCAACGAATGCTTTCATAAAACATACCTCAAACTTCAGTCTGCCGCTAGTCTGCACTGGCGGGGCCGTGAAATATCCCCATGCAACGGGGCCGGAGGCGATACAATAAAAGCGAGACTTTTGGGAGGACAAAACGCATGAACATCCAGATCTTTCGGGGCACAAGCAAAGTGCTTCGATACCAAAAAGGCCCAGCGCTACTTCAAGCGAGCGGGGCATCAAGTTCAGATGATCGACCTGAAGGAAAGGAGATGAGCCGCGGCGAGTTCGAGAACATCGCCCGCGCGCTGGGCGGCTGGGAGCAGATGGTGGACCCGGCGGCCAAGATAAGCAGACCCTCGCCCTGCTGGACGCCCTCGTGGACTGGCAGAAGGGAGGATAAGCTCTTCGAGAACCAGCAGCTCTTCAAGACGCCCATCGTCCGCAACGGCCGCAAAGCCACCGTGGGCTATCGGCCGGATGTCTGGAAAACGTGGGAATAAAAAACGCGCACAAAAAAAATCCACTCCCCGGATTTTGCACTTCGGGGCAAAACGGGTATACTAAGACCCGGCATGACCGACTACAGTCAATTTAGAGACGAAAATCAAGATGAAAAACCTATGACCCCGGAAGAACGCGCCCGGCTCCACCGCCGCCGTTGCCCGTCAGGCCCTTGGCCCGTTGGTGGCAGTGCTGGCTGGTGGGCGTGGTCACCGTGGTGCGCGCGGGTGTGCGCACCGTGGCAAAGCTGTTTGACGACCCAGCAAAGGCAGGAATACGAGATGAGCTGGAAGGCCTTGTCCTTCGACCCCGTGCCCTTCGACGGCATTGAGAAACATCGACGAGCTGAAGCCCTCCGCGAAGCGGCGGTCTGGGGCTGCGTGTACAGCAT
>VOFJ01003032.1_pt1 | contig 22150 bp, 48 predicted proteins | sample 5384081 | NCBI WGS metagenome assembly VOFJ01 (sample SAMN12384729, study PRJNA508395) | human gut metagenome | isolation source: healthy gut I | host: Homo sapiens | reverse complement strand
AGGCGGCGATGTCATCAGAATATCTTTCTAAAGGTGCTGTAAAATGTCAAAAAAGAAAACAATTGTTAAAAACTAGATTCTATTCAAAACTTTGGTGCTATGAATATTCTTTGTACTGATAAAACCGGAACATTAACAGAAGATAAAAAAATTGTGCTTGAAAAGTATTTAGATATAAATGGTAACGAAGATATAAGAGTTCTAAAACATGCGTTTTTAAACTCATATTTTCAAACAGGTTTAAGAGGAAATATTGATGAAGCAGTTGTTGCAAGAGCTTTGCAAAATGATATGAATGATTACACTACGAAATATAAACTAGTAGATGAACTTCCTTTTGATTTTACACGTAGACGTTTATCTGTTATTGTTTCAGACGGTGTAAAAAAAAAAAATGATAACTAAAGGCGCTGTTGAAGAAATACTTGAAATATGTAATATGGTAGATTATAAGGGGCAATTATCACCTATTACAAATAAAATTAAAAGATAATATAAAACAAATAGCCAAAAAAAGTTAAATAAAGATGGTTTAAGAGTTATTGCTGTTTGCCAAAAAAATGATTTAAGAGATACTACAATGTTTAATATTGATGATGAAAAAATATGATTCTTTTTAGGTTTTATTGGATTTTTAGATCCTCCAAAGAAAGGAATCTGCTAAATCTGCTATTCAAAAATTAAACAGGGCTGGAATAAGAGTTATTGTCCTAACTGGTGACAACGCTGAAGTAACAGAATGTATATGTAAAAAAAGTTGGTATTAATTCTAAAAATATAGTTCAAAGGTAACCAAATTGAAAATTTGGCTGATGCTGGTGTTTTAAGATTATTAAAAAAAAGACCAATATATTTGTAAAACTTTCTCCTATAGAGAAAAGCAAGAATTGTTAGACTTTTTAAAAGAGTCTGGTAATGTTGTTGGATATATGGGTGATGGTATAAATGATGCTCCTTCTCTTACAAATTCAGATGTTGGAATTTCAGTTGATACTGCAGTTGATATTGCAAAAAGAATCTGCTGATATCATTTTACTTGAAAAAAAGATTTACATGTACTATTAGATGGTGTAACTGAAGGAAGAAGAACTTTTGAAATTTAATGAAATACATCAAAATGGCAACAAGTTTTAATTTTGGTGAAGTTTTTGTCTGTTATAGTTGCTAGTGTAGCATTACCTTTTTTACCTGAAACTCCTATTCAATTATTAGTTGAAGGTTTGCTTTATGATTTTGGTCAATTGACTTTGCCTTTTGATAATGTTGATGAAGAATATTTACAAAAGCCTCGAACATTTAGTTTGAAAAGTTTAAAAAATTTCATGCTATTTATGGGACCTTTAAGTTCTGCTTTTGATTTAATTGTATTTGCATGTTTATGGTTTGTATTTAAATTAAGAGATCCTGCACTTTTCCAAACAATTTGGTTTACTTATAGTATTGTATCAAATCTTTTAGGAATGCACATTATTAGAACTGCAAAAATACCTTTTATTCAAAGTAACGCACATAAAATGGTATATTTTTCATCAATTGCTTTATGTATATTAGAATTCTCGTTCCATTTACATGGCTTGGAAATGTTATTGGTTTAATACCTATCCCACTTCCTTACATGTCAATTATTATTGGAGTTCCAATTTTATATTTGTTTTGTTGCTATGTTTGCAAAAAAGTTTATATTAAAAAAATATGGAGAATGGATTTAATATTTTAAAAAATTAAAAAAGGAACACTTATGATGTTCCTTTTTTTTTTTCCTCTAATTTAACTCTATTATCTCCTAATATATTTTGAATTACTTTCATTATATCTTTTGTTAAATAAATCTGTCCACAAGGTTTTATTTCTTTATCTATTTTAATTTGAACATTAATATTATTTTTATCTCCACAAAAAATTTTATAGCTCCTCTTAATTTATTTTTCTGTTCTTCTGTACTATCATTAATATCTAATATCAATACTTTCTGCTTTTTGTTCTCCAAAATTTTTTAATTTCATTTGCTATGATTGTAGTTGTATCATCTTCTCTTATACTTAAACGTCCTTCTACTATCACAATATTTTCTTCTACTAAACTCTTTCCGGATTTTATATATGCATTTTCAAAAACAATTATTTCTGCTGTTCCATACAAATCTTCAACTTTGTTACAAATGCCATAATCTTATTGTTTTTTTAGTATACTTTTTTTTATGGAAGTTATAATTCCTGCATATTTTACACTTTGTCCATCTTTAAATTTTATTTTCGTCTCTTGCTGTATTTGGTTTTCTTCAATATTAGTTGTCATTTGTTCATCTATATTTCTTATTTGCATTGTATTAATATTGGTTTGTTGTTCAATTTGATTTCTTAATTTTTCTAGTGGGTGTCCTGAAATATAAATTCTAACATTTCTTTTTTCTAATGATAATATTTCTTTATTTGGCAATTCTTCATGTTCTTCAAATGTATATTTTATTTCATTTAATTTTTCCTGTTCTTGTTTTGTTCCTAAATCAAACATAGATACTTGACCTTCAAGACCTTTTTTTTTTCTTTCCACTTTGAATAGTATCTACTATTTTTTTTCAAAAAGAAGCTAATAAAGTACTTCTTGTTTGTTCAAATTCATCAAATGCTCCTGCTTTAATTAAACTTTCTATACATTTTTTATTTTACTGATTCATCTGCAATTCTTTCGCAAAAAAATCTGTAAAACCCTTATATAAACCATTTGTATTTCTCTCTTTTTTACAATGTTGTCAACAGGAACTGTTCCTACATTTTTATACTTCCGAAGTCCAAATCTTATTTTTCCATTTTCAACAGTAAATTTTGTATTACTTTTATTTATTTCTGGTTTTAAAATTTCAATTCCAAGACTTCTACATTCATCAATATATTGAGGAATTTTATCTAAATTTCCTAAAAAACTATTTAATGTTGCTGCCATAAACTCAGCTGGATAATATGCTTTTTAAATAATCTGTTCTATAGGCTACTACTGCATAACATGCTGCATGTGATTTGTTAAAAGCATATTTAGCAAATTCTGCCATTTCGTCAAATATTTTATTCGCTGATTTTGCATCAATTCCATTTCTTACACACCCTGGTACAATAATATTTCCATTTTCATCTACTTGTCCATTAATAAATATTTCTCTTTCTTTTGCCATAACATCTAGCTTTTTTTTTCCCATTGCACGTCTTACTAAATCAGCTCTTCCGAAGTGAATATCCTGCTAAATCACGAACAATTTGCATAACCTGCTCTTGATATACCATACATCCATATGTTACATTTAATATTGGTTCTAATCTTGGATGAGTATATTCATTATGTCCAGGATTTAATTTTCCTTTTACATATCTTGGAATTTGGTCCATTGGTCCTGGACGATATAAAGAAACTCCTGCTATTAAGTCTTCTAAACAATCTGGTTTTAGTTCTTTCATGAAGTTTGTCATACCTTGCGATTCAAACTGAAAAATTCCACATGATTTTCCTTCTTGCCATAGTTTATATACTTTAGGATCTGCCATTTCTTTATCAAATTCTACATCTATTCCTCTATTTTCTTTTTTACTAAATCAATAGTATCTTGAATTACTGTTAATGTTCTTAATCCTAAGAAGTCCATTTTTAATAGTCCTAATTCTTCTAAAGTTGTCATTATATATTGTGTAGATATTTGTCCATCTCTAACATATAATGGAACATATGTATCTACTGGCTCTTTTTGTTATAACAATTCCACACGCATGAGTAGAAGCCTGTCTTGGCATTCCTTCTAATCCCATTGCAATATCCAATACTTTTTTTTACTAATTCATCAGATTCATATCTTTCTTTTAACTCTTTATTTTGTTCTAATGCTTTTTTATAGTAATATGTAGTTCATTAGGTATCATTTTTGCTAAACTATCAGCCTCTGAATATGGTACATCTAAAACTCTTGCAACATCTCTAATAACCATTTTAGCAGCCATTGTTCCAAAAGTTATAATCTGTGATACATGGTCATGTCCATATTTTCTTGATACATAATCAATTACGTCTTGCCTATGTTCATAGCAAAAGTCAACATCAAAATCAGGCATGCTTATTCTTTCCGGATTTAAAAAATCTTTCAAAAAGTAATCCATATTTCATAGGGTCAATATCTGTTATCTCAATAGCATACGCAATAATCGAACCAGCTCCCCCGATCCACGTCCTGGTCCTACAGGTATTCCATGGGTTTTAGCATAATTTATAAAATCCCATACAATTAAAAAGTAATCCACATATCCCATCTTTTTTTATGACACTAATCTCATATTCTGCTCTATCTAATATTTCCTTTGATGGATTTTTTTCCATATCTTTTTTCTATTCCATCATCACATAATTTTTTAAAATAATCATAATGTGTAGGAAATTCCTTTGGTACATCATAATTAGGTAAAATAGTATGTCCAAATTCAAATTCAACATTACATTTTTCTGCAATTTTAACTGTATTTTCTATTGCATCTGGAAACGCTTTAAAATATTCTATCATTTCTTCTGGAGACTTAACATATAATTCATCTGTGTCAAATCTCATACGATCAATGTCACTCATTCTTTTTCCTGTTTGAATACACAATAAAACCTCATGATTATAAGCATCTTCTTTTTTTTTAAATAATGTGCATCATTAGTAGCAACTAGCGGAATATCTAATTTTCTAGCTAATTGTACTAATTTTTGATTAGCTAAAACTTGCTCTTGAATTCCATTATTTTGAATTTCAATATAATAATCCTCTCCAAAAACTCTCTTATGCCATAAAAAGCAATTTCTTCTGCCTTCTCATTTTGACCATTTAATAAAGCTTGATTTACAGCTCCTGCTAGGCATGAACTCAAACAAATTAAACCTTCATGATATTTCTCTAAAATCTCTAAATCAATACGTGGCTTATAATAATATCCATCAACAAACCCTAAAGAAACTAACTTACTTAAATTTTTATACCCTTCATTATCTTTAGCAAGCAAAATAAGATGATTATATTTATTATCAATATTAGGTTCTTTATCCAATCGTGAACGAGGTGCTACATATACCTCACAACCAATAATAGGTTTTTACCCTTCTGCCTTGCATGCTTTATAAAAAATCAATTGCACCATACATAACCCCATGATCTGCAAGAGCAATAGCATCCATTCCCAACTCCTTAGCCCTTTTAGGCAAATCTTTGATTCTATTTGCTCCATCCAACAAACTAAACTCACTATGTATATGTAAATGAACAAATTTAGACATCCTTTTCTCCTTTCTTGACACATCAGGGACAGGTCTAAAATGTCCCATTTTTTTGTCGTTTTTGTCGCTTTTTCTTTATTCTTGTTTATTTTATATCTTAACCCAGACTGATACTGATTTTCCTTTTTTACTTTAAAATTTCCAAATCCATAATCATCTATTTCTATAGTTTCTTCACAATTTTCTAAACTATCTATAAACTTACTTCCCGCAAATTGAGTTCCTATATACATTCTCTTTTCCCCCATCTCCTGTATTTGAAATCACAACTGCTAAACCAGATTTAATATGTTCCTCATCGCCTTCTCTTGTCCAACCTATATAATTTTGATGATCAAAATAATCATGTTGTTCTCCATATGCCTTTTTCTTTTCTTAAATTAATTAAAATTTTTAGTTCTTCAATAGGTTTAATATCATCATGTGGAATACCATAATAGTCTCCATAGAAAACACATGGATATCCTTCATCTCTAAGTAATATCAAACTATATGCCGCTGGTTTAAACCATCTTTCTACAAAGCTTTCTAATGCTTGTCCTGGTTGAGTATCATGATTATCGACAAATGTAACTGCCTTACTTGAATTTTCTTTTTTACTAATGTATTATCCAGTAGTTGTGATAAATCATAATTTTCTTCTTTAGATGCTGATGAAAGCTTATAATGCAAAGGTACATCAAATAAAGATATTTCTCCTTCTGTTTCGGTTATATATCTATGTAATTTCTGAACATCTCCTGTCCAATATTCTCCTACTGTAAATAATTCCTTTTTGTTTGCTCTCTTAAGTCTTTTATCCACTTTTTATAAAAATCTGCTGGAATATGTTTTACGGCATCTAGTCTAAGTCCATCAATTTGCGTAATATCTATATACCATTTTCCCCATTTTGTACATTCTTCAACAACTTCTTGGTTTGTAAAATCTAAATCCGCTCCCATTAAATAATCATAGTTTCCAAATTCTTCATCTACAGCATTATTCCAATTTTTATCTTTAAATTTAAAAATTGCATGTTCTTTTTGAATTTTCATCATAATCAATTCCATCAAAATGTGTCCAATTCCATTCAAATTCTGAATATTTATGTTTTCTTCCTGGAAAAGTAAACTTAGTAGCAACTCTTACTGTCTCTTGGTTTGATATTTGAAGATTATGGTTTCCCCAATCTACTTTGGTTGCAGGTATCGTTTGTAATTTATCTGCTCCCATTTTATGATTTAATACTATATCTGCATAGCTTTCTATATCATTTTGTTTTAGCACTTCAATACATTCTAGATATTCATCTTTTGAACCGTATTTTTGTTTTTATACTTCCTTTTTGATCAAATTCACCTAAATCATATAAAATCGTATGCTCCATATCCGACTTCATTTGCTCCACCTATTCCTTTATATGCTGGTGGTAACCATATTGCTGTAATTCCTAATTCAGATAATTTTTTTTGCTTGTTCTTTTATGTTATTCCATAAATTTTGTTCACATTCCATATACCATTCAAAGTATTGCATTATTATTCCATTTATTTTTTTTCATTTTTTTTCTCCATTTTGTTTTTTCATATTATACCACTGCTTGTTAACTTTTTCTATATTTCTTTTAATTATTTTATTAAAAAAAGACTCCGTAAAAACGAAGTCTCCTTTTTCTTAAAAAATCTTCGAGCAGAATAATTTTTTTCCAATTCTTTTTTTCCTGTTAATACCATTTTCTGGTCTTTTAGAAGCATATGCTATACATGAAATATATACTTCTATTTTATTTTCTTTGATAATTATTCCGCAGGCACCTCCCAACACCGTTCCATAAAGAATGTATAATTCTTTATCGATGTTTTCATCCAAAAAAAGTACTTTCAATCACTTTTATGACTTTTTCACGAGTCATATTTATTACTTTCCTTTCTTTTTTTTTTTCTGCATTGACAACTATGAAATTGTCTTTAAGGAATGCGTTTATTTCCAGCACAATTCTTCCTCCTTATGTCCATATATTCATACAGACATTTTCTAATGTTAATAGATATATTTTAACACAATTTTCTTTTAATTTCAACATTTGACATTAGCCTTTTGTTTTTATATACTTATAACTTGAAAGGAAGATAAAAATGGATTTTATATTTGAAAGAAAAAAAATAAATTATTATGAAACTGATAAAATGGGAATTGTTCACCATTCAAATTATATCAGATTTTTAGAAGAAGCAAGATGTAAAATGTTAGAACAATTTGAAATGCCATACTCTTCATTTGAGAGTAACGGAATTATGATACCAGTTCTAGGAGTAAATTGTTCTTTTAAACATCATGTAACTTTTAATGACATTATTTTAATAGAACCTTATGTTAAACAATTTAATGGTGTTCGCTTAACAATGGGATATTCTATAACTAATAAAAAAAACTGGTAACATTGTTTTAACTGGTGAAACTAAACATTGTTTTACTGATACTTCTTTAAAACCTATTCGTTTGCAAAAACCATATCCCTGAATTTTATGAAAAGTTTATAAAACTACAAAATAATTAAAAAGCTCTTTTTATTTTATTAAATTTTATGATACAATGTGTTGGATTTTAAAAAAACTTGTCAAAAGATAAAATAGGAGGAAAAATTATGGAATTTAATAGATGTAGTAGATGTGGTAGTTTTTATATTTCAGAAGGTAACGTATGCCCTAAATGTAGTACTAAAAGATGGATTTGAATTTTCAAATTTTAAATCTTATGTACAAGAAAACGGTTTAGAAAATTCACTTGATACCATTTCAGGTGAAACTGGTATTTCTGTAAAAAACTTAAACAGATTTTTAGGATATGAAGAATTTAAAGGGTTTAAAAACACATTAAAAAATAAAACAAAAAATATAAACAATATTAATTTAGACTAATTAATGGAAGGAATGAACGTGATGGAAAATGTTTTTAACATATTAGAAGAAAGAGGCTATATAGAGCAAATGACTCATCCAAAAGAAATGAAAGAACTATTTAGTAAGGAATCTGTTGCTTTCTACATTGGAATTGATCCTACTGCTGATAGTTTACATGTTGGTCATTTTGTTTCACTAATGGTTGCAAGTCATATGCAAAAATGTGGTCATAAACCAATTATCTTAGTTGGTGGTGGTACTGCTAGCATTGGTGATCCTTCTGGTAAAACAGACATGAGAAAAATGCTATCTCGCGAAGATATTAATCATAATGTTGAATGTTTAAAAAAGCAAATAGAAAAATTTGTTAGTTTTGAAGGAGAAAATGCTGCCATTATTGTAAATAATGCTGATTGGCTTTTAGATTTCAAATTTGTTGATTTTATGCGTGAAATTGGTAGTTTATTTTCAGTTAATAAAATGCTTGCTGCTGAATGTTATAAACAAAGATTAGAAACAGGATTAACATTTTTTGAAATGAGTTATATGTTAATGCAATCTTATGATTTTTTACATCTATATAACACATATGGATGTAAACTTGAAATAGGTGGAAATGACCAATGGTCTAATATAATCGGTGGAGTTGACTTAATCAGAAAAATTGGAAAAGATGATTCTTTCGGTTTAACTTTTAAACTTCTTACTACAAAAGAAGGAAAGAAAATGGGTAAAACTGAAAAAAGGTGCTTTTATGGCTAGATTCTAAAAAGACATCTCCTTATGAATTTTATCAATATTGGAGAAACATTGAAGATTCAAGTGTAGAAAATGTTTTAAAAATGCTTACATTTTGCCTATAGATAAAATTAATGAGCTTACTTCACTAAAAGATGAACATATTAATGAAGCTAAAAAAATAGCAGCTTATGAAATCACAAAATTAATTCATGGAGAAGATGAAGCAAAAAAAGCAGAAGAAGCTTCTAATGCTTTATTTAATGGTACTGGCAGTTTAGAAAATATGCCTACAGTAAAAATCGAATCTACAAATATTTCTATTTTAGAGGCAATTATAACAACTGGTATTGCTCCTTCAAAAGGTCAAGCAAGAACTTTAGTAAATCAAGGTGGAATTTCTCTAAATGATAACAAAATTACTGATGTAAATTATTGTTTATCTGATAATGATTTTAAAGATGGCTATGCTATTTTAAAAAAAAGGAAAGAAAGTTTTTTATAAATTAGTAATCTAATATTTATACAAATAGTATTTTATAAAAAAGGAAACAAAGAATTGTTTCCTCTTTTTTTATTCATTATGAGACATTTAAGACCTGTCCCCTGTGTCTCATTTTTTATCTTCTTTTTTTTTTTACTTTTTCTAAAGAATCTATTAATTCTTGAACTTTCTTTATGTCTTTCCCCCATCATTTCCCAGTCATTATTTTCATTTGATTGTGTTAGGTTTTTGTTTGCTTTTATAATTGCTTCTATTAATCCTTCAACATCATCTGTGTTTTCTACTTCTATGTCTACCGCATATTTAGAAAGTAAATTTTCTAATGCTTTTGTTAAGTTATCTCCTATTGCAACTTTGTTTCCTGATGCTACAACTACTTTTTTTAGTACTGGTACTTCTGATTCGTTTAACATTGTTTGATATATTGGTTCAACATATAATATTGTATTATTAATAGGAACTGCTATCATTTGTTTTGTTAATTTTGTTCCTGTAACATTTAATGATTTTAGTTCACTTGATATTGCTTCGTCCTCTTCTAATTGTTTATCAAGTTGCATTGGTCCCACAATATTACTGTCTGCTGAAAATTTATATAGTTTTAGTTCATTGTTTCCATTACTATTGCTTCCTACTAAATATGATATAATGTTTTTGTTTTTCATCTGGTGTGTAAATTTGAACTAGTCCTAGTTGTTCTCCATCTGATGTTTTTACCATTGTATAGTATGGTTCCATATAAGTTCCTGTTGATTTTGTTGATTTTGTACTATTAAATTTTGCAATATCCCATACATCGTCAGCTCTATATAATACATCTGGTTTTACGTTATGATATACTTTTAAAATTTTTGCTTGTACATTATATAAAAAAAATTCTGGATATACAAAATGACTCGATATATCTTCTGGTATTTTTTCATCTAATTCTTTGAATAAGCTTGGATAAATGTTTCTATATGCCATAGCTATTGGATCATTTCTATCTGTTATATAATATGACATTGTACCATCATAACTATCGATAATTACTTTAACAGAGTTTCTAATATAGTTTATTTATTCTTTTTGTTCCATCATGTTCTATACTTGTATATTGTGAATATGGATAACTAGATGATACTGTATAAGCATCTAACACCCATACAATCTTTCCTTCATCTGTTACTGCAGTATATGGTTCTTCATCATAAATTAAATATGGTAATGCTTTTTTTTTGGCTTTGTTATTACATCTCTATTAATTAAAATTTTGCTTTCATTTGTTATTTCTCCTGAGAAAGCTAAATTAATATCTCCTTTTTATACCTAATATTAATCTATCTAAAAATCCTAATTGCAATCCAGCTTGTCCATTATAAGAATATACTGATCTGTTCCGTTTTCATCAGTGTAATCATATTCGTTTTTGTTTTTCGTATTTGTTGCAATTGTCTCTTTTTGTCTCTAATCCGAAATACATACGTGGTTCAGAAATATTTATTTTTTCATCTTTTCCAACTATGTCTTTTTTGAATATACTGTATATTTCCATTTTGTGAACTTTCTGTTGCTGATGTAAATATTTCTCCTATTCCGTGTGTATATTCATATGTTTTATTATTATAAGTTCTTCCTGAGTTTGTTATTTCTCTTGGTGCTACATATACTAGCTGATTTTTTTCCATTTATATTGTATTTTTTGCAATACTAATATTAGGATAAACATAGTGTCCTGTCAACTGTTTGACTATTTTCTAATGTTTTTGATACAGCATCTTTACTAATAACTGGTATATTATTAATTACATTAGCATTTTCTTCTACTTCTTCACTTGTTATGGTTCCTGAATTTTCTATATTCTTTTCTTCTATATTAATATTATATGCATTTTTTTAGTATTCTTTATATTTTCTGCTATATATTCTTTTTTCTTTATCTAATTCATTTGTGCTAACAAATGCTAAATCAAATACTACCATTACTATAAATAATACTACTAAATATCCTGGTATTACTGCAAGATTCTTTTAATACTTTACCTGTATTTCCTTTTTTAAAGTATTTTAATGCTCTATATGCAAATATTATAATGACAAATGCAAATATTACATATCCCCATAACTTAATGGTTGTCTCTGTCATCCCTGCTCCTACTATTTCTAAGTCATTTTTAACAGTTAGAATTTTTCCAAACATTGTATTTTGAGTATTTATTACTGTAAGAATTGCAATTCCTATTATTATTAATAATGCATTTCTTGTTAATTTTTTCATAAACAAGCTTTCTTTTTAGCATTTTTCCATCTACGCCATCAAAGTAACGATTAAATGCTATTACATAATATAATGCTATATAAATTGATAATCCTACAAAAAGAATTACAAAATATAATGCTAATGTTTCAATTACTGGTTTTTGAAACATATAATAAGCAATATCTAATCCAAATATCGGGTCTTGAATTCCAAATGATGTACCATTAGCAATAAGCATAATTTTTTTTTGCATCAATGCTGATGATGTTACAAAAAACTAACTAATGCTGATATTACTAAAGCTAAAGATTTATTTGGCAATTTCGAATTTCTTTTTTTTTTTTTTTTTCAAAAAATGGCTTTAATCCTTTTTTATTCCCCTATTTGTAAAATATAAAATAACATATAAAATAACAAAATTAACTGCCATAATTCCATATCTATAAGTTAGATTTGTATAAAATATATTTGTATAATTTTGACCCCAATTCCAAATATTCTAAATAACTTCCTCTTAATTCAATATAACTAATTCCTGCAAATAATAGTAAAAATAATAATACTAAAATCATTCTTGTTCTATTTTTTTTTTTTTTTATTTAAATCTTGTATATCTTTTTTGCTTGTATCTTTCTCTTTTTTGGATTGAAATATTATCGTTTTCTTTACTCTCTTCTTTCACTTTTTTTCCTCCTAAATTCTAACATCCTTTTTTTTAAATGATTGCTTTTACAAAAAATCTTCTGAATTAAAAATCTCCATATCGTCAATTTGTTCTCCTACACCTATAAACTTAATTGGGATTTTATTTTCTTCAACAATTCCAATTGCTACTCCACCTTTGCTGTTCCATCTAATTTAGTAATAACCAATCCTGTTAAATCTGCCTCTTCTTTTAAATGCTTTTACTTGTGAAATCGCATTTTGACCTGTTGTCCCATCTATTACTAATAATACTTCTTTGTCTGCCTCTTTGCATTTCTTTTTGTTAATTACTTTTTGAATTTTATTTAACTCGTCCATTAAATACTTTTTTTATTATGCAATCTTCCTGCTGTATCTACAATTAATACATCTGCATCTTTTTTCTTTGTTATTTTTATTGCTTCATATACTACAGAAGCTGGATCTACACCCTCTTCTCTTTTTTTTACTATATCAGCTCCTGCTCTGTTTGCCCATATTTCTAATTGTTCTACAGCTGCTGCTCTAAAAGTATCTGCTGCTGCTACAACTACCTTTTTACCATCTTTTGCTAATCTATTTGCAATTTTTCCAATAGATGTTGTTTTTTTCCTACTCCATTTACTCCAACTACTAAAATAACAGATGGCTTTGTATTTAAATGTAAATTAATGTCTGTAACATCTAATATTTTTTTTCATTTCTTCTCTTAATGCTTTTTACATCTTCTTCGTCTTGTATCTTATCTTTTTTTATTCTGTTTCTTAAGTTGCTAATTATCTTAACTGATGTTTCTACTCCCTATGTCTGACATAATTAGAACTTCTTCTAATTCATCTAAAAATTCTTCATCTACTTTTCTAAAGCTTTTAAACACATTATTTATCTTTTCGTCAAATGAACTTTTAGTTTTATTCATTCCTTGTTTTAATTTTTCAAAAAAATCCCATGTTTTCTCCTTTCATCTTTTAATAAAAGTTATTTTTTAAGAATTATTTAATATATTTACTTTTTATTAAAATATAACGTTGTTATTATAACATATTTTCCTCTATATGTGAACCTCTAAGTAGAATTTTTTTTTTTATTAACTTTAAATCAAAATCTTCAATTCTAACAATCTCCAGATAATTATAAAATATCAAATATATTCTGGTTGATGCTAAACGTCAGCAAAAGTCATTTTATGAGCAACTACAATTATTGTATCATATTTTTTTTTTATATTTATTAATAACAGACATAACTCTATTATTTAATTGTTCTTTTTGTCTCCCATTTTCTTTTTTCGTTAATCGGATAAACCCCATTATTTTCAATATAATCTTTATAGCATCCTTTCATTTCATCGCTATTTTTGTATTGATATGTAAAGATCTGGTTGCAATAGTGTACTGTCATTAACCAATTTTTTCATATTGACCGCATTGCATGCTTAAATGTAGGATATTTACCTAATCTTTCAAATGCATAACTAATTGCTACTGTAGATAATGCACATCTATCTAAAATAACATTTTTTCCTCTTCAAACATAAAAATGCCCTCCTTTCCAGAAAGAGAACATTTTAGTTTTATGTACAAAAAACAACCTACAAACTTTTTTAAGTTCGTAAGTTGTTATAATATGGTGCCAACGAAGTAGTTATCTACAACTTTTTGGCTCTCATAACGATTGATACAAATATCAATCAATTTCCTTTAGTATATCATATTTTTTTTATGAATTGCAACAATTTTAACAAAAATTATATATATAACACCCCTCAACCGTTTGCTGCGATTGAGGGGTTTGTAGTAACCTTAGAGTTTCTTTATGCTTATGACTTCTTAGTAAATTTAGGATTAATCATATTATGGTCTGCTACCTTCAAGTTGAAGTTCAGAGCCAAAACATGTCTGGGAGCTTTTTCAGCAATTTCACCAAAATCATCAAAAACATCTTCGCCATCAATAAGAGTTACTTCGCAATACTCTTTATATGCGATAATGTTTTCAATGCTTGTGCAATTTTCAATAGTGTCATCCCAACGAACCCATGCATACTGCTGGCAATCCGTTGTTGCCAAAATCTCATCTTCAGTATAGAAAACAAGAATACCTTCTTCTGAAACTACTAGCTTAGGTCTTTTTCAGTAAGAACTTGCATATGTCATACTGAATAATTTGATGTTTGATACCAAAGGGATCTTCATAATAAGTAATTGTGTCAAATCCAATAGGTTCTTCTTCCATTTTTCCTGAACCTACCGAATATCTCTTGCCATCCACTCCCGTTGACACAACAATGTTGAGAACAAAGCTGTTCAAGCGAGGCTCAGGCATTATGTCTGCATAACAGATACTTTCGTTGCACTGATACACCACAATAGGGTATTCATTTGCATACTGCAGAATGTCTGTGCCATCAACAAGAACTAAAGCCTTCTCTGCAAACTCTTCCAACATTTCCTTTAACCATGCTTTCCGAAACATCGGAAGGTGAAAAGTTTTCACAGAAGTCATCCTTGTCAAACTCAATTATCCGTTCTGCAATCGGAACCTCTTTTGATACTTTTTTGCCATAATTAACACCTCCATAAAATTATTTGTTTTACAAGCACTATGGCACTATGCTTGCATTAAGGTTTTATTAGGTTGAAAGAGAAATAAAATATTATCTCAAATCATTCCTACCAGCAACTATTAAGCTATGGTAACCCATGTCAATAGATGTAAGTATTATAGCATATATCAGCAATTTTGGCAACTAGCTATTTTTTTATATAATTTTTTTTACATAAAATATTATATTTCTATATCTTGTTGCTTATTTAACACTATTAAACAAAAAATAAAATCACCTTATTTCTTTGAATTTGCTCCATTTCCATTATTTTAGCCATTGTAAACATTACAAGCTTGTATTTAGCAAAATTTATAAGAGTAGTTCTATATTCTTCATCTACTTCTTTTTAGCATAGTATCAAATTTCTCATACATTTCAGTTTTGTTATATAAAATATTAGCCCAATCGCTTGTAGTTAAACATATTCCTAATCTTAACTTATCTTTTTTGTATTCATATCTTTAATTATATTTATAACATTTTCAGCTTTACTTTCTTCCATAATCTTTTTTACTCCTCAAATTCTAATTCTTCTTTAATTATCTTCATAAACACCATCCTTTCTTTTTTCGGATGATTTTAATGTTTTTTTAGACAACAAAAAAAATCAACCAGATTATTTCTCTGATTGATTTTCATATCTCTGTTCAATTTAGTTCGAAGAGATTCGTCATTGGTGCCAACAGGCAGAATCGAACCTGCCGACCTACGAGTTACGAATCCGTTGCTCTACCAACTGAGCTATATTGGCATAACTCTGTTTTACTGTATAATTATAATATTTTTTCTTATAAAAATCAAGAAAAAAGATAATTATTTTATCTTATAAAATAATTATCTTTTTTATAATTCACTTCATTTTTTTAATACATTCCATCCATTCCTGCTGGCATTCCACCTTCTTGTGATCCGCAATTACAATTTTTTGGTTCTGGTGCATCTGTTACTAAACTTTCTGTTGTAAGTACCATTGATGCGATAGAAGCTGCATTTTGAAGTGCACTTCTTGTTACTTTTTGTAGGGTCTACAATTCCTACTTTTTTTCATATCTACATATTGTTCATTTGCAGCATCAAATCCTATTCCAGCTTCTGATTCTTTTTACTTTATTTACAATAACTGCTGGCTCTAATCCTGCATTTACTGCTATTTGTTTTACTGGTTCTTCTAATGCTTTTAATACAATTTGAGCACCTAATTTTTTCTCCATTTTCTAATGTATCTACTAATTTTGATACTTTTGGAATTACATTAATTAGAGCTGTTCCTCCACCACTAACAATTCCTTCTTCTACTGCTGCTTTTGTTGCAGATAATGCATCTTCAATTCTTAGTTTTTTGTCCTTCATTTCAACTTCTGTTGCTGCACCAACTCAATAACAGCTACTCCTCCTGCTATCTTTGCTAAACGTTCTTGTAATTGTTCTTTATCATAATCACTTTGTGTTTCATTAATTTGTGCTTTTATTTGACCAACTCTATCTGCTATTTGTTGTTTGTCTCCTGCTCCATCTACGATAATTGTATTTTCTTTTTTGTACTTTAACTTGTTTTGCTTTTTACCTAATTGTGCAATTGTTGTATCTTTTAATTCTAATCCTAAATCAGAAGTTATTACTTCTCCTCCTGTTAATACTGCTATATCTTCAAGCATTGCTTTTTTTTTTATCTCCAAATCCAGGCGCTTTAACAGCTACTTACATTTAGAACTCCTCTTAATTTATTTAAGATTAATGTTGATAAAGCTTCTCCTTCCATATCATCACAAATAATTAGTAATTTTCCTGATTCTTGCATTAAACTTTCTAGCAATGGTAAAATTTCTTGAATATTGCTAATTTTTTTGTCTGTAATTAATATATATGGATTATCTAAAACCGCTTCCATTTTCTCTGTATCAGTTGCCATATATGGTGATAAATATCCTTTATCAAATTGCATTCCCTCTACTACATTTAATTCTGTATTTGATGTTTTAGATTCTTCTATCGTTATAACTCCATCTTTAGAAACTTTTTCCATTGCATCTGCAATTAAATTTCCTATTTCTTCATTATTAGCTGATATACTTGCTACTCTTTGCAATATCTTCTTTTCCATTAACTGTTGAGCTAATTTCCTTTAACCCTTCAACTGCTGTATTGACCGCTTTATCAATACCTCTTTTTATTGCCATTGGATCACTACCTGCTGCTACATTTCTTACCTCCTTCTTTTTATCATACTTTGTGCTAAAACTGTTGCTGTTGTTGTACCATCTCCTGCAACATCATTTGTCTTTGTTGAAACTTCTTTTTACTAAAACGAGCTCCCCATATTTTTCGAATTTATCTTCTAATTCTATTTCTTTTGCTATTGTTACACCATCATTTGTTATTAATGGTGCTCCAAAACTTTTATCTAAAAACTACATTTCTTCCTTTTGGTCCCTAATGTTACTTTAACAGTGTCTGCTAATTTGTTTACACCTTCCAATAAAGATTTTTCTTGCATCTTCTCCAAATTTAATAACTTTTGCCATTTTTATCCTTCCTTTCATTTATTAAGTTACAACTATTTTTTTATAAATAGCTTTTTTATTTTACTTTATTATAAAACAATTGCTAATATATCATTTTTTTGTTTTACTATTATGTATTCTTCTCCTTCATATTTTACCTTTGTTCCTGCATATTCACTAACAATGATGTTATCTCCTTTTTTTTACATTCATTGTTTCTGCTTTTCCGTCTATAACTTCTCCTGGTCCTACTTCTATTACTTCTGCTATTTGTGGTTTTTCTTGAGCAGCTCCTGCTAATATAATTCCACTTTTAGTTGTTTCTTCGCCTTCTTTCATTTTTATTAATACTCTACTTCCTAATGGTTTAATCATATTTATTACCTCCTTATATTTTTAGCACTCTTTTGGCTTTGTTAACTGCTAATAATTTATACCCATTTTATTAAAAAGTCAATACTATCTTTATATTTTTTCACACAAAGTTCACATATCTATTTTATTCATTGATACATAAGCTTATTACAATTTTTTTTCTATTTTCTTGCATTTTTTTATCCTATCCAGTTTATAATACTTATATGAAAAGATTAATTGTAGATAAAAAATATGATCAAAAAAATTAAATAAATTTTTACAGGACAAAATTCTAATCTTACATCTACTTTATTTTATAAAACTTTAAGAAAAAAAAAAAAGATATTAAAGTAAATGGATTAAGAATAAAAGAAAATATTACCGTTTCAATTAACGACGAAATTTTTAGTATATATCTCTGATGATTTATTAACTTCTAATATTCGTATAGATATATTTTTTTGAAGATGATAACATTTTAGTAATTAACAAACCTTATAATATAGAGGTTACTGGTAATAACAGTTTAACAACATATGTTCATCAAAAAATATTCCAAACGGTTTTAAGCCTATGCCTTGTCATCGAATAGATAGAAATACAACTGGTTTAGTTTTATTTGCTAAAAATGAAGAATCATTAAACATTCTTTTAAATAAGTTTAAAAATCACGAAATTGAAAAGCACTACTTAGCATTAGTATATGGTATTCCAAAACAAAAAATATAAAAGATGTGAAGCTTACTTGTTTAAAGATAATAAAAAATCAAGAGTCTATATAAGTGATACTTTTAAAAAAAGGTTATCAAAAAAATCATTACTACTTATAATATTTTAGAAACGAAAAAACAATAATACATGTCTTTTGGATGTTCAAATAGAAACTGGAAAAACACATCAAATTCGTGCACATCTTGCACACTTTAGGCTACCCTATTATTGGAGATCGGTAAATATGGACTAAATGATATAAATAAAAAAAGTTCGGAAAGAAATATCAAATGCTTTGCAGCTATATCATAAAATTCAACTTTAAATCTAATTCTGGTATTTTAAATTATTTAACCAATAAAAGTTTTATATTAGATAAAAATAAATTTATATAATAAGGAGATTTATATGTTTAACAAAATAAATGTACTAATTAATGAAGAAAAATTACAATCAAGAATTAATGAAATATCAAATGAAATATCGAATGATTTTTTAAAAAAATGAAGAAATCATATTAATCTGTGTTCTAAAAGGCTCTGTCTATTTTACAATAGACTTATCAAAAAAAAAAATAACTAACAATTCTATTATATTAGATTTTATGAAAGTAAGTAGTTATGAAAATGGCTCTACATCTTCTTCTGGTAAAATAAATTTTGAGCTAGATATACATGAAAATATTGAAAATAAAAATGTAATTATTATAGAAGATATTGTAGATTCTGGATTAACTCTAAATTATTTATACAATTATTTAAGTAAAAAAAAAATCCTAAAAACTTAAAAATTTGTGTTCTTTTTAGATAAAAAGAACGAAGAACTGTACCTATAAAAAATAGATTATACATGTTTTGAAATTGAAAATAAATTTGTTGTTGGGTATGGATTAGACTATGATGAAAGATATAGAAACTTACCTTATATTGGATATATTGAAGAAAATTAAAAAATAAAAAAGGATTGATAATTTTTAAAGAATATCGTATAATAAAAAGGTACTTGGGGATGTAATGGTTTCGACATACTACCAGAAGTATAGATAGCAAGTAGTGGATTCTCGTTGGCCACTTTAAAAAACGGGAAAATAAAAATAAACGCTGATAAACAAGAATTAGCATTAGCTGCCTAATTGCAGTTACGTCTTATTTTAATATGCCCACGTATTTTAATAGGATGTCATAACTAGTGGGAAACGAAGCTACTTTTTCTTTTTAATGTAGTAGGTATTTTAAAAAGATATATTATAATTTATCCTGTTTGTTGGAGAAATTGTAATGAATAAAAAAACAAACTAAACTTGTAGAAATCTATGTGGAAAGTATTATGGACAGGAGTTCGACTCTCCTCATCTCCACCAAAAAATGAGACACTGGGGACAGTCCTTATTTGTCTCACATTTATTATTTTTTGCGGGTATAATTTAGTGGTAGAATGTCATGCCTCCGACCTGATAGCGAGGGTTCGATTCCCTCTACCCGCTCCATAAGATAAAATCGTCGCACCAATGTGACGTTAATGATTAAATCAATCTGAAAAGATTGATTTTTTTGTGCGTTATTGCAAAGAAAGGTGTGATGTGATATGATTAAAATAATTAAAAAAGAAAATCAATATGAGTGATGAACTTAGGAGTAAAAATTAATTGGTCTTGCAAATTTAATAATAGACCCTACCAGATTATTGAGGGTCACCTAAGAATTGTGGAACATACAAATTTAGCATATGTTGAGCCACATAAAGTAATTATTGGAGATACACTATATTTATTCTTCAATGAACAAAAACATTTTTATATTGGGAATTTAAAGAAGAAAATCCCTATTGCTGATTTATCAGAATACATAGCAAGGCATTAATTAATTGAGAGTTTATATACTCCCATAATATTGGTTTATTTTGTCGTGTAAATAATCAATATAAAGTATAAGGTGTCTTGTTATGTGACACCTTTTTTTGGTGCCTTTCATTAAAAAAGAAAAGGAGGAAAAATTATGAATAATGAAAGGATGATTGCAGCAGTTTATATTCGTGTTTCGACAGAGGATCAGGGCACGAGAAGGATTTTCTTTAGGAGAACAAAAAGAAAAGTTATTACAACTCTGTGCGTTTAAAGGTTATGAAGTATTTAAGGCTTATGGAAGATGCAGGAATATCTGCAAAAGATATGGAACATAGACCTGCATTTCAAGAGATGTTACAAGATATGAAGGACGGAAAAATTAATTATATTGTAGCCTACAAACTAGATAGAGTTACTCGTTCAGTTCGTGATTTAGAAGAATTAATATCTCAGTTAGAAAAAATATAATTGTTATTTAATTTGTGATAGAGATGATGTTAATACTTCTACTGCAAATGGTCGTTTCTTTGTTAGAATGCTTACTGTTCTTTCACAATTAGAAATTGAAATAGTATCTGAAAGAACAAAATTTGGACTTAATGGAGCAATTAAGTCAAGTCATTTACCAGGTCCTGCCCCACTAGGATATAAGAAAGATGGTAATAAAAAACTATTGTTGATGAAACAACTAAACCTGTTATTGAAAAGAATATTTAAGTTGTATTTGGAAGGCAAAAGTTTTCAGCAAATATCAAATATCTTTAATAAAGAAAAATTATTAAATCCAAAGAAATGGAAAAAGACACGACTATTCAAAAGATAATTGATAACAAAATTTATATGGGAGATTATGAGCAATATAAAAAAGAATTGCTAAAAAAAAAAAACAAAGAACCTGTTATTTATATGAATGTTGTTGAGCAAATAATATCACGTGCAATGTGGGAAGAATGCCAAAGACAAAAAAAGAAATTAATCAAAGAACTTATACTAGAGATAGAGTTTATTTATTCTTTCAAAAAAAGATTAAGTGTCCTACTTGTGGAAGAATAATGAAATGTAAAGGTTCAGGTGGCAAAAAAAAAAAAGTATATGTATTACAATTGTGAGAAGTGTCATTTAAATTATCGTGAAGATAAAATTGAAGAATGTTTAATGCAATTTATTTATGACTTAGTTGAATATGATATGGCAGTTAAAAAGTATTTTCTACCTATTTTAGCAGACCATAAACCAACGAAAACTGATGATATAGATAAAGAGATTAATGGGTTAATAAAACAAAAAGAACGCATTAAAAAAAAGCATATATGAGTGGTATTGTTGAGATGGAAGATTTTTCAGAAGATTATAGACTAATTGAAGAAAAAAAATTAGAAATTTTAGAACAAAAGAAATCAGAACTTTTAAATCTAGATAATATAACTTTTACTCCACAGCAGTTAATGGCAGATAGAGATATTGAACGAGAAACTATGATAAGATTAGATACTTTAAATGATGTTGTTAAAACAAATTGGAAAAAATAAAACAAAAGATGAAAAAAACAAGAATTTATATCTAAATTTATTGAGTCAATTATTCTAACAAAAGATAAAAACAATGAACTTCATATAGATAAAATTAATTTTAGAAAAAGTTATATAAACAATCTAATGAAATTTTTAGATAAAGGAATATTAGATGTATTAGTACCTGTTGAGGTAAATGGTAAAGAAGAATTTATTATTGGTAGTCCTAATATTTCTAATGAACAAGTGCAAGAATATCTAGATAGATTAAAATGAATTTTTATGA
>VOFJ01002130.1_pt1 | contig 22153 bp, 27 predicted proteins | sample 5384081 | NCBI WGS metagenome assembly VOFJ01 (sample SAMN12384729, study PRJNA508395) | human gut metagenome | isolation source: healthy gut I | host: Homo sapiens | reverse complement strand
GATTACGTATTGCTTGGCAAATTGTAGCGTTTGTCTATCGTCGTTGGATGACCCTCGACATATGGTTCAAAAAATATAAAAACTGTATATCCCAATTGACAATACTGATTGAAAAAGGCGTAAGTCCTATATCGGTTACCTTGTATTCAAGCGGATCATTAGTAATTTCGAAAGATCGGGATGATATTGACGACGAAGCTTTAGAGAGCATTAATGCTATTGTGGGAGGCGAATTATAATGGGAGAGCAAGCAGCCAAAATCGGCAAAAAAGCTTGAAGGTTTTGGAGTAAACTTTTTGCCAACCTTTGGGTGGACCGAACTTTACTCAAGATAAGGAAATAAAATGCACTCGTTCTTCTCATAAAAAGAAAAACACACGGGATTGATCTGCTATGTAAATTTACGAACCCTTATATAGCTGGAAATCAAGGAATTGTTGTGGAATGCAAAAATCGTCAAATGGGCTCAATCACGCGAGCAACTATTGAAGAGTGGGTAAAGGAATTAATTAACAACATCGAATGCGCCCAATCCGCTCCCGAACTTGTAGACGTCGATTTGAGAAACACAACACTTAATACAGGTCTCCTTTTTTAATCCATGCTAATGATAAATTCGATCAGCAAAAATTTTTATGATCATCTTTCAAAGATTGCCTTTCCCCAATCGTAGAAATCTAATCAATATTTTCATTGCAGCTAATGACCGCATTGCGCAATGGACAAGCTTGTTTGCAAAAAGTTAAAACATCCTACAACAACGGGTTTTCGTTTATATATCAAGCATAAATGAATCAAACAAAATATCGAAGTCTCTTACGATCAACGCATTGTATTCTAAGTATTTGCTTGGATGTAGCACATACAACATTCAGAAGGATATTGCTGGAAACACATATCAAGAACCGCACACCCAGAATATGTTGTTTTCTTTGACGAAATAACAGTCAATAACTTTAGATATGCATGGAGCATGTTTAAATACTATCAGCTTCAAGGAGCGGATAGATATGTATTCTTGTTTTACCCTCGAAGAACTGGTGATGTCGACTTCGTTAAAAGAGCACTTCATAGCTACGCTAAAATCTGGAGAAACTCCGATAAAAAAGATAGTGAAGCCGCAAAAATTGAAATTGATTTTATTGACAATAGGTGCTTGTCTCCAGGTATTGAAACTGGGGGGATTTTTGTGATGATTACGGAGTATACCGACTGTGCCGAACTGATGCGTTTTTAAATTACGGATCAGAAAAATCAAACCGGCAGCAATCAAACGATACCTGGGCAAACAAGGAATTATATTCACTGCAACAAATGCAACAAAATGATATGTATACAATTTTTCTTGGCGGCCAAAGAAATGACAAATTACTCAGATGATCGTTAGCGAGGGGAACTATGAAAAAATCAACTTTTGTCAATGCTGTGGCTGAGAGCATTCGATAGTACCGATATTCTTGATTTTTTTGCTGACAAATTCAACGCATATCGATCCTCAAATTTTCGAGGATATGTAATCGAGCAGCCAATCAAATCAGGGGTCAGAACTCATAGTAAATATGTCATATAAGCGCAAACTACCAGGAAAGAACAAACTCATTCAAGATGAGACTCGATATATACATATTGCTATTCGAAAAAATGGGGAATCCGAGGTTTCGATAGACATACGGCAACCATCATCTTATGATGCGCAAAAAGCGCTGGAACTTTTGCAAGCAATGACTGATTCATCAGAAGAATCAGAGGTTAGTTTAGCGCATATTAATTTGGAGCTATTAACTGATAAGAACAAAGTGGGCTTTTTATGATCGGCTTTCTGCCCATGGTTTTAGAGATTGGAGACTTAAGACAGTAGTAGGTATAACTGTTAAGAAAGCTACTTCATCAGAGGATGATATTGAGGAAGAAGACTCTGAAAATGATGAATCCAATTCCTCGGGTACATTAGCCGGAATTAGCCAGGCAGTACCTTAATGGCAGCGGTTACGATCTAATGAGTTTGTACAAAAACTCTATTCAGCAAGGGTATTACATTTCTTCTATGAAATATAGATATGTATGTACACAAGAAGCTGGAGAATTTGTGGTTGCTATAAACCCAAAGGAGAGAATTTTGCGTGTAGATATTGAGAAATCATTTTCTGATGATGATGGTAAGTTGTATGTACAGCCATTCCCAAAAAGAATTGCAAGATGAAATAATTAGAGCTTTTCAAAAAGCTGCAAACACAATTTTCTACTCCTTAATTGAGGAACAGAAAACAAGTCTCGGTTAACAATGCAGCACTGCCGGGTTAATTATTAAATATCACAATATCCGCTTGACACATAGTAGGTAGAGTCCATTTAAGAGTGTACAAAAGAATACACACTTTTTGGGGGTTCAAAGAGATTAAACCGGCCTTTAATTTAGCCGTCTGCGGCGAAGCAGACGGCTATGTAGAGAAAAATATTAAAAGAGTTCCGATTGCGGATATATTCCTGTGTGGAAATGCTCGGCTGGTCGGGGTGCGTCATCAGAAGCCGTCCCGACTCCAACAGCGGCTTCAGATAAACACGGAAGAAGGTCTTTTGCTCTTTACATCCAAAAGAACCATCAGTTTTTTCGTGTCTGCGGTGTCACAAAGGTATAGGATCTTCTGCTTACCTCGTTCCTCCTTGTCCCTCAATGCCTCGCAGATGGGCACGGTCTATGTCTGCCAGCGTAACGGCAGCTCATCCGGCTTCGGATAGCCGAGGGAGAGAGTCAAAAGCCTTGCGCATCTGCGTCAATGAGCAGCATCCGCTTGTTCTGCCGGGCAAGCCCAATGCCGAGATTGGCGGTGGTCGTGGTTTTTCCCACGCCGCCTTTTTGGTTCGTCACCGCGATCACTTTGCAATTCGCCATATGGGGTTTCCTCCTTTACATAGATTTAGCCGCCTGAGTCACAGGGCTCCTGAAAAGTCGTAAGACTTTTTGGAAAAGGAACCGCAGCGAATGCTGCGGAACCCCAGGTGATGCGCAGGCGGCTATGTATGGGTATGAAAAACCATCTGCATTTCTGCAAACGGCTTAAAGGTTAAACCCCTTGCTTTGAGCGTTTTTACTGTACTTTGCATAATCTTCGCTCAATACATAATCAATCACGCAGGCTTTGGGTATAAGGTATGTACATCTTATGTAAAAAGTGCTTGACCTTTGTTTGCCCGCATTATTTTTCAGGGCTGTACTGTCACCGATACCACCAAGCATTGTTTGAAAACTCAGGCAAAGTCACAACATCGGGATATGAAGCAAAAAAGTTTCTCATAGTGTGCGCGTGTTTTCATAGCCGTACCTTTTTTCTGAAAATGATGTTGTCAATGGCAGAGAAATACGCTATAATATGGTTTTGCGATTTATGAATCTATTGCGTGTGTTGTTGTGCTCCGTTTTGGGGTTACATCCCTCCGATGTCCCTCCAAAATTCAAAATTCCCGTCAAAATTGAAAGTGCGGAAATGGCAGACGAAACGGAGTTTTTTACACATCAGTATCAAAACAGCCAGTAATTGCAGGCGCTTTGGTGTCCGTCAATGACCTCCATGCGGGGTTGAGTTCGTTTGTATTCCGTGTGAAGCAAATAACTCAAAATCCGTTGGGCTAATAACCCGTGCGGGTTCGACCCCCGCCACCGGCACCACCCCCTTAAAGGCTCGCAAACCCTCGATATGACTGGGTTTGCGGGCTTTTTTCTATTGCGTTGTCAGCCTTATGTATCGATCCCTCTCACAGCCGAAAACCGGCCATTTCAGGTCAGTTTTCGGCTTCTTTCGGAGGGACATCGGAGGGATGTTCGACCATTACAGCGATGGGTACACACCCATGATCGCATTGGCGGATGCCACTTTCGAGGTGAAATTCAAGTGCGTATAGATGTTGGAAGTCGTCGCAATATCGCTGTGTCCCAACCACTCCTGAATTTCTTTCAGGCTGACGCCATTGGCATACAAAAAGGCTCGCACAGCTATGTCGGAGATCGTGATAGCGTATCTTCCGCAGTCCGTTTTTCTCCAGAATATAGGGAAAGCGCTGTGTGAGATAGCCCGGCTTGACCAGTTCCCCGATCTCATTGACATAGATATAGTCGGTGTACTTGGTGCAGTACGCCCGTCCGCACAACTTGCGGTTTTGCTCCTGCTTTGCTTTCAGGCGATGCAGCAGTTCCTCAAACGGCGGGACAAGGGGGCAGGCTGCGGTAGCTGGACTTCGTCTTTGTGCGATCCTTCTGGATGATCTTGCTCTTGCCATCAATGGTTACCTGCGTGACCGTATGACGAATGGTGATCGTCTTTTTCTTGAAGTCGATTCCGTTAGCTACTGGGCTTTGTTTTGTGCTGCAAACTCACCCTCATTTACGGCCTTGTATGCGATTTCTGTTCGTCAGGCCAGAGTTTTGCCCATTGGGAGACCTTTCAACTCCCGAAATCCGGCTTTCTTCAGATTCCACCTCACGACGGACACCCTTGCCTTTGGCTAGCCCTTCCCGCTACCGGGCGGACTCGGGACTTTCACCCTACAGAACGTGCGCTCACCGGGCGCACAGCAAAAGCGGCGACTCGTCAGAGTCTCCGCCTGCTGTCTTTGGCTCCAAAAGACCTTGCTTACCAAAGTCTTGCTTGCTACAATGCACACGGGGTCAGGGCTGCCGTCGGCCAGAAGAAACGTCCTGTCGCACTGCCGTGCAACATCCGGATCATGTGTCACGATCACCACGGCTCTTTGCAGATCGTGAGCCAGCTCACGCAGGCAATGGATCACGATGGCGGAATTGTCCTTGTCCAGCGACCCGGTCGGCTCATCCCGCCAGTATGATTTTCTGATCATTAATCATGCTGCGAATGATGGCAACCCGCTGCCGTTCGCCGCCCGACAGATGCTTTACGGTGCTTTTCAGCTTATCCGCAATCTGCAATTTCTCCGCCATGCTGTTGATAATCTCCCGATACTCCTTTGAACTCTTTTTATGCTTGCTGTAAAGCGTTGGAACAAGAATATTCTGCATGGAGGTATCCTCCTCAATCAGGGCGAAGTCCTGCACGATGTATCCGAAGTATTGGTTGCGTATCCTGCATCGCACGGCGTCACTCATATCGCTTGCCTTTTTGCCCGTCCACATATACCTCGCCGGAATCGGGCGCAACAACAGTAACTATGCCCATTAGGTTCAGAAGCGTGGTTTTTCCACTTCCCGAGGGACCGATGATGGCGATCATCTCGCCCCGATGAACCTCCAGCGAAGCATTTCTGACGGCGTGAACCCGGTAGTCGTGGTCCTTGAATGTTTTGCTGACGTTTTGAACAGATAATAAAGCCATCAGTAGTCCCTCCTTAGATTCTGCAAGCTATTCATTGTCCCGATTCGTTTTCCGGCGTACACGGCCGCAAACCGGCACAAGCCGGTAACAAATGCCATGCACAGCGGCAAAACATACCACAGCGCCATTTCGTTTCGGAACATGACAAATACGATCCCGATGATTGGAAGTATATGCAGCACCAGCACGAAGCCGCCCACCCGCCTCCGAATGGTACGGATCGGAGCGCCGTAAAGGTGGTACACCGTGTACTCTGCCACATGGGTTTCAATGATGCGAATGATATTGCAGATCAGAAGAATGACCAGCAGAGCGCCAGACAAGAGATAAAACAGAATATACAGTCTGTGGGCGCGGATCGAAGCAGAGGTGGTTATCTGCGTAAAAGCCTCTGTGGAGATTCCCGTATACAGGATTCCTGTCTGCTCGTAGAACAATTTTTGGAGCTGTTCAATTTCTGCATCGGACGGATCTACGAGAACCATCCGTCCAAAGACCTCGCCGCTCAACCCCCACCATGGAAACATCTTATTGACCGTTTGAAAGTCCCTGGTGCAAAGGATCAGGGTGTCGGACAGCAGGGGATTGCCCGACTCCATATAATGCAGCGGATGGAACAGATCAAAGTGCACTCCTGCATTGGCAACAGCCTCTATTTCCCTGCCCGATATCGTAACGCTCCCGCCTGCATCTTCACGGTGAGCTTCGGGAACAAAGAGCGCCATGTCCCCGTCATAGTGCAGCCCTGCCAGAGTGCTGTACTGCCCGAAAAGAATCAGTATCTGTGTATATTTTTTGTCCACATAGCCGTCGTTGCCTACAAAGAAGACAAAGCTGCCGGCCTTCCCATCTGCGGACAGGCTATGCTGCAAATAATCCAAAACAGCGTCGGGATTTTTCTGCTGTCTTGTTTGCGGACGCAGCGCCCTCCGGGTTTGGCTCCATCTGTACGGTTTTCATCTGAAACATGACCACGTTCTGACGGATAAAGGAGCGAATGGCCGCTGACTGCCTCTGCACCGAGGAAAAAAGCTCACCGAAAGATACAGAATCGCCATGGCGATCATCGTCGCCACAACGGTGTAAAAAGAAGGCCCATGCCCATTCCTTTCGGCGGTCTTTGAGTATCTGCTTCCATACCATATCAGTAACGCCCCTCCATTCCGCGATGCTTTCGCTGCCAACTTAGGAAACATATCGTCTGAACCGCACATATAAACAAGATGTTGCATACGCCGCTTAATACGGCAACATTCAGATACGCCGCTCTATGTATTAAGTAAAGCTGCGTTCTCCCGAGTATATATCCAAGGCCCGTTCCCAATACCCGCGATGCACATCAGGCGAAGCAGAAGCCTTACAAATAGGTATGCATAGGCCGCGCCATACAGGTGGTGTATGACCATGAAGCGGTTGCTTTCCCGATACATCATGGACATTGCGAATACGGCGCAGAACACCAGCCCGAGGAAGGCAAACAGCAAAGACCGGGACACGAAATCATCCATAAACATCTTTTTCAGGACTTCAAGGATATTCAAATTGCTGTCGGTGTAGGTCTGATATTCGATACTCCTGCCGGTTTTCTCGACTATGCTTGTTAATTCGGAAAGGCTCTCGCCGCTGTCCACGTTTGTGAACAGCAGCCCTTGCAAATCGGTAATGTCTGCCAGGGGATAATAAAAGAATGCGTCACCTTGGAAGGTGGGGGGAGCGGTTTCCATCAAATTCCCCGAGAATGTGATAGTTATACGTTCCGGGAAACAGCGTATCACCCTTCATATAGGTGTACAGGTTTGCGTTTTCCTTTTTGGACGAGGGCGGTCTTTGGCTTCCCGGCCATCAAAGGGCGTATGCCAGGTTCTTTGGAACCATCCCGCATAGTCCAAAGCGGCAATTCCGGCAGACGAAAAGCCCTTGTAGAAAACTACAGCTTGATTTCGTCTTGCCCAGTCGTCCAAATCCTCCCGCAGCATTCCAAGCTCTGTACTTACTTGTGCGCCAGGTTCACTTTGATAGTCGAACACGGTAAATCCGGTAAAATCATCGGATGCGGAATCATAGTGCATATTATAAACCATATAAAAGAACAAGGTCGTTAGCATGAACACCAGAAGCAGCGCCATAAACGACAGCCACTCTCCCTTTCTTTTTTCCCATAATAATCACTCATTTCCTTGTCTTGTCTATACGATACAACGCCTCGGCTGCGGAAACAGGTTACAGCCTTTTGTAAAAATTACGGGTGCTCGGTAGGCCTGTCATTCCGCCAGCCTGCCATCCTGCATTTTTACCGTAATGTCCGCCTCCGTTGCCACAGCGGGTCGTGCGTCACAATCACCACGCAGCAGCCCTCCTCGTAAGAAAGACGCTTCAATATCTCCACGATGTTCCTGCCGTTTTCGCTGTCAAGGTTGCCTGTGGGCTCATCTGCAAGGATGATCCGGCTGCCAGAAACAAGTGCCCTTGCAATCGCCACGCGCTGCTGCTCGCCGCCGGAGAGCATATTAGGCAGCCGGTTGAAGTGCTCCTCGTTAAGACCTACTGCAAAAGCTTTTCTCTTGCTTCCAATTCCGCTGCTTTTTTTCTGCATATTCCTCATATACAGCGGATAGGCGGCATTTTCCAGTGCGGTAAGGTGTTGGAACAAATTGAAGTTCTGATAGATCACCGAAACGCTTTCCTGCCGGTAGCGGTCACGATCCATTGTGGCGGTTGCTTCGCCAGCCCATTTGATGCTTCCGGTTTCCGGCACGTCGAGTCCTGCCAACAGCGAAAGGAAGGTTGTCTTTCCGCAGCCTGAAGCGCCAATGATAGCGTACATTTTGCCCGGCTTGAATTCGACGCTGACGCCACTCAGCGCGTGCACTGTCTGATACTTGTTACGGTAACTGTAGGTTACATCCTTTACAAGGAGACTCTCCATCTTCTATTCCTCCGTTTTCATAAGCATCATTACATTTATCCGCGTGATACGAGAGATGGACATTGAGGTTCCAATCATAAATGCGGAGACTGCACCGGCTCCGTACAGCAGCATTTGGGGTGAAAGCGTTCCGGTGATTGCAATTCCGGTGACAGTTCCGAAAGCTGCTCCCACAATTGCGAGCGTAAAATACTCGCAGAACGTCAAGCGGAAAATTCTCCCCGCGCGTCATACCGAGGCAGCGCATCACGGCATATTCCCGCAGCCGACTTTGGGTGGAAAGATACGCGGCGAAGAAGCTTACAGCCCCTTCTATAAACAAAAGCACCGGGACCAGCAAATGCAGCGTTCTAATGTTTCCGCGTATTTCCTCCAATGTATTGCGGAGAATATCGTCATTTATCCTAACGGCAAATGCAGGCCGGATACCCGATTGATCGACGGTGCTCAGATCCGCAAATACCTCATAGAGTGCCGCCTTTGCCTCATCAAGGCGACGTGCATCCTTGATGTCGAAGGAGCAGGCGTCAGCCGTAACCATATAGCTTTGTCCGTCATGGAAGTCCATGGCATGGAACGGGCAGTAAATGTTGTTTGCCGGCCCTGTATGTGTACCTATGACCCGCAGATTCACGGAAAAGTTACCGTTGTCGATTTCTATGTATTCGCCATCGCCGGCAAGCTGCCATGGGATTACGCACACCTTCGAATCGCCGGAAAACACGGAAGCATCCCACCCATCGAACAGTGTTATGCTTCCACAGCCAGCCGCAGTCAGGGTGTAGTCGGAGTCAGGGGTCAGGAGGCAGACCATCGTGTATCCTTTCGGATTGATCAGCTTGATGCTGGCCTTTGCCCGCACGTTTTCGACATATTCGTCCTGATAGTAACCCCTCTCGTGTTCTAAGCCCGCACAACAAATCTACGAAACCTGTAGCCATATGCAGGTTGTCCTGATTCAGCCCGTATGCGTCCGTCACCACGCAGGGAATCACCGTGTTGTCGATTGTTTTCTCCAGCGCAGATTCCTGCCGTGCCGCCAGCATACAGAGTACCATAGCTGCTCCAGTTTCAAGCAATGCTATAAGTATTAGAAGGATTGTCCAGCGTTTTCGCCGCATCATTGCGGAGCTTATCGCTTGCCACATACTCATCTTTTGGCTTCTCCTGTTCTTTCCAGTTTGCATAAGGGGTATATTTGAAAGCAGTTTTTTGCACACAGCAATGACGATGAAGCAAGCAGTAGAAACGCCGCAGCAGCAGAGCCAATGATTACAAGCGGATCGGGGGCAAGGGCGCGTGCAAGTGCTTTTTCCGTGATTATTGAGAACAGTACAGCAGAAAAAGACCTGCGCCAAGAATGACGGCCAATGCATCGATCGTAAGGAAAGCTCCCAACGCTTGTCTGGTCACGACTTTGCGGTCGATGCCGAGTATACGCATGGTCTTAGCCGATGGTGCAAAGCGCGCATACCGTGAGGAAATGTGCAAGAGCAGATGCAACGATCCAATGCAGCAACGCCAGTCCAAAGGAGCTGCCGTCCATTTTTGAAGCACAGCGTCCAAGCTAACTCGGCAGCACGGAAGCTTTGATCGAAACACAGATAAGCATCTTTCTGTCCTGCCCGATCCATATATGCAAGGAGCTGTTCTTTTTGTCCCGTTTTTCAAAATCAATGAGAGGTCATCAACCGGTTAACCGGAATGCTTCCAAAGCTTTCATTTCCGGGGACGGATTTTTTGGCACAAGAATCGTATCTGCACAAATCAACTGTTCGCCAAAGGGAAAACTCCGGCGCGGAATAGATACCTACGATCTCATATTCACCCGTCACATTCATACGATCTTCAGGCAGGCATGGTCCGCGCGGTATGGCATCACATGCATAGAATCCGGTATCGTAGAGGTCCAGTGTAAGCTTATCCCCGAGCTGATAATTATTGTATTGCGCGTATGCTGCACTGACCATGCAGACATTGCTTTCCTTCGGCATAGTCTGTTGCATCAAAGCGTCCCTCTATCAGACCCGCTATTCCTGTTTGAAAACATACATACTCTGCATTATCTGAAAGAATCACCGTTGCACTGTTCTCTGGTTGACATGACACAGCGGTATCGATTTCCTCACGCCATACTTGCCCTTCGTTTGCCTGCGAAATTCCTCCAAGAACCGCTTTGTATTCTGCCCCAGCGTGAAGCATTTCTTCATTCGGATAGTAATATGGTGTGCCATCATCCATATAATCGCGCTTTACTTGCAGCGCATCGTCATAAATCCTTTCGAAATCGGGACTTGTGACTACTGTCCCGGTGAGATGCAAAAAATTTTTCTTGTCTCATCAAGGAGGTGGAAATATCGCCCGGAATCCAGAATTCTTCCTGTAATAACTGATGTCGGAGTTTTTTAATGGTGTCGACAGGATAATCATGATAGAATCCATAGATCAGATAGGTCCTCCCTTGCTGAAAAGGGATTTCCCCATTGGGGGTAAACAGCGTTCCGTATATGCGCATTGTTGCCGGAGCCGGGACGGTTGCTTTAACTTGATGCGCCTCGACGCCGTGCTCATGTGCATTGACCAGTGCGGTATTATCATAAATGTCAGGGTAGCCGTCCGCGAGTGAAATGACATCGATAATTTCTGTTTCAACCAAATAATAAGCCGTGGAGCCAGGATCAATTAGGGGTAGCATCTTTATCCGTGCTTGGCATCTCACTTTTTTTACACATTTGACCGCAAAAATGGCCATATTGTAGCATGGATTGTCAAAATAAGCGTTATAATCCATCACGTTCCTATACCCGGACGAAATAGCCTTACTTCCCATGACCTCTGCGCCGAGGATATATCTATAATCTACATCCTCTACAAAGCCACTTTTTCATTGCTGTCTCCTGTGTGCCAAATAGAGCGGAATACTCGGTTCATCCTTTGCCATGCCGTTTTCCCTCTCCTCCCATGTATACTGCCTTCTATCGGGGGAACAGCAATGGTAACGTATTCGTTGCTGATCCCCACACTCTGCCTATGGGCACTCGCCAACATGGCTGCTCCAATCACGGTTAGGGAGACTGCAAACAATAGCAGCAGCGAGAGCATGATGGGAAACAAGGGCCTCTTTTTATACAAAAACAAGGAAAGATTTCATATTTATCATCACTCTGTAGATGTTCCTTTGTGTGGCGCCAACGGAATTTGACGCCACACAGTATGATTAACAGTTAAACAGGAAGAACGGTGCAGCCTCCCGTATGAGGTCCAGCGGGGCATCTCATTTGCCTAATTGTTTCATTACCTCCGCACGGGCGGCAATAATAGTGGTGCGTTTGCCATGTCCCATTGCATTCGGCTGCATAGATACTTGGCGTAGCGTGCGCCTCAAGAGGTCCATAAGTATACATCGATGCCGTCTGATTGCGGCTTGTGTTTATATTGCATTTTGTGCCCATTACTGCCAACGGATACATAGCCGTCAGGATTGGTCTCATAGACAATAATCTCCTGATGACTGCATCCTCTTGTCTGCTCCGCCTGTATGTGTTCTTCTGCGTGCAAATCGCTTTCTAAAGCAAATGCCTGCATGGGAACCGTTAAAAGGCATAGCACCACAAACAAGGAAAAGGGAAACGAACTTTTTCATGTCAATAACCTCCTTATGATTCGATTTCGTTGCTTTGTCGCAGGACAAATCTGCGACCCCCACTGAGGAAACACCTCTGATATTTATACAACGCCTCAGCTGCGGAAACAGGTTACAGCCTTTTTTTTGTAAAAAAATGACGGGGCCGCTGCAAACAAATCGGCAGCGGCCCCGTATGGTCTGTGAGGTTATGGATGTCGAACGGAGTTCACCAGGCGGAGCACTCGCTCCCGATCCAGGCTTCCGTATACGGTGAGATCGAATGCGTACTCATCCTGCTGCCACAGGGCAACCATGCAGCCATCGGCTTCATAGAGAGTCACAGTGACGCCGGACAGGTCGATTTCGGTAAGCGTTCCGTGCTGGGTATCTATGTCAATCCAATAATCCGCGCCTACGCTCTGTGACAGTATAATCTCCTCTCCATCCTCATTTCGGTACACCACAGTGAAGCTCGCGTCATTATCCACGGTATAGACCGCCTCAAATCCCTCGGGCAATTCCGTCAGAGTATAACGCTCCGCGATTCGGTCAGCTCCGGCGTTTCCGGTAAAAAAGCGAACGCAGTTCTCATAGGTCTCCTTAAAGAAGGCCGCCACAGGCTCCCGAACGGCCGGAATGCTGCAAGCAGTCAGGGCAATTAGTATCATGACAATACCCGCTGCCGCAGCCCGCTTGGAGGCCGTGCTTGTCATACGCCAGAGCCAGCTTTTCTCAGCCTTGGTAAGCCGATTCATCCTGCGGGTAAAGCGAGGCGAGAAACGTGTAGGTGATATCGCCGTCGCTTTGCGGCATACCTGCAAATTCTCGTGAGGCGGCCTCCCGAAGGGCTGTTTTTAGCAAGTTATCGGTCATATCTATTCCTCCTCCAATAGCTGCTTTTGCAAAAGCTTTTTTCCGCGAACCAGCCGCTGCTTTGCTGTTGCTGTCTTACAGTTTAGCAAGCTTGCCGTCTCCGGTATGGACAGCTCCAGCACGAAGTGGGCATACAGGGTGTCCCTGTAGATGTCATCCAGTGACGCAATGACTTGAAGGATGCAGTCATATGCCATTCCATTGCTGATCATGTCCACAAGCTGGTCATCTGGACAGCTCCACTATGCTTTTTCAGTGCATCCTCCCGTTCCGCATTCATGACAGTCCGCTGACGCTGCTGCTTGCGTAAATGATCGATAGCCTGATGCTTAGTTGCCTTCAACAGATAGCTTCTTACATCCGCCGCCTCCTGGATGCTGCCAATTTTCTGCATTTGACTTTTTTTGCAATCTTCAGAAAAAACATCGTGGACAGCGTCCTCGGCATCGGAATCGTTGCTCAACACGGCGCGGGCAACAAGGAACATCTGCTTCCGGTAGGTCATGTATATTTCCTCAAATAGACGGCGGTGTATTTCATCGTCTATAAAGCTCATGTATAGAATCAGCATATATTCTCCTTCCTCTCAAGGAGCCCTCAACCATATAACGATGGGAAAAGGCAAATAGGTTACAAAAACAGCTTCGGGGTGCTGTTTTTCGGTTCTGGGGATGGCGTTTATTATACTATAACGAGCCGGGAGAATCCACCTGTACTTTTTGCAAGCCTGTCACCTGTGTATATGTAAAAGATTTTCCCCCACTACTCAAGGGGCTCTATCGAGATTGGCGACAGTCTCGAATGCCTGCTCCCATTTCTCAGTGTGTTTTATTTCCAATAATAACAACTACGGCAGCGACAATTATATAGGCACAACAGGCGGATTGATGTTGTCATGCAGAACATTGTCTACGCTGTTTTTGCAACAAAGACCTGTCCGTAAAAACACCTACGGTAAAGATACAGCTTATATAGCAGAGGGAATTTGTGGACAGCTACGTTCCCTACAGGGATGTACTGCATCCAACAATAAGAAGCAAGCTTGTCATCGACCCGAAAGCGGCGGAAGTGGTAAGAAAGATATTTCTGGTTGCCATAGACAGACATACGTCGAATATCTCACAGAAGCCATCTATCCGACGATAGATATTGAGCAGCGCATCTATGACGCTATTGACTTGTTGTTCTATTGGAAATCCCCTATCTTGCCGAGTTAACAGATCCAGAATGGAAGGTGCAGCCACAGCGTTTTTCCAAAGCTCGTGATTTCAGATGATACAGAAGCGTATCAGATTATGCAGAAACCCCCTTGACAAATCTCGTCTCAAAAAAGCATCCTGCAAAAGTTTGCAGAAGATCATCATTTTCCAAATCCGTGTTTCTATGTGGACGACGGTTTTTCAGGCGGTAACTTCCAAAGACCTGCATTTCAGCAGATGATCGCAGACATGGAAAACGGGGAGATTGGGATCATCGTGACCAAGGATCTCAGCCGCCTTGGCAGAAATCAGCTTCATACCGGTCTCTACATTGAAGAGCGCTTCCCCATGTTCGGCGTTCGGTACATTGCAATCAATGAGAATGTGGATACGGAAAATGCAGAGAGCAATGATCTCATGCCGTTCAAAAATTTGTTCAACGAGTGGTTTATTCGGGACACCAGCCGAAAAATCCGTGCAGTTCAAAAAGCCAAAGCGGAGCGCGGGAGAACGGCTGGACGCGCGCTCCCCTATGGATATGTCAAAGACCTGGAGACCAAGAAGCTGCTCATAGACGAGGAAGCCGCTGCCGTTGTGAAACGAATCTTCGCCCTGTGTGCCGCGGGCAATGACCTCAGCCGGATCGCAGCGATCCTGAAGAAAGAAAAGGTGCTTTGTCCCAGCTATTACACCTACCAGAAATACGGCCTGACACATTCTGCATTGGACATCACGAAGCCGTACCACTGGTCAGACAGTGCCGTTGCAAACCTGCTGGAAAATGAAATCTATCTCGGCAACACTGTCAACTACCGATTCAGCACCAAATCCTACAAGGACAAGCGCAAAATTGAGCATCCGCGTGAGGAATGCCTCGTGTTTGAAAATACGCATCCTGCCATTATTACGAAAAGAAATTTGGGATATTGTACAGCGGGTACGGAAGAACAAGCGCCGCAGGACAAAAAATGGACGAGCAGAACAAGTATTCCGGTCTTGTGGTCTGCGCCGACTGCGGCAAAACAAGACGATGGTACTCCACCGGGCACATACCATGTCCGCCGATTACAATCACTTCACCTGCCGTACTTACAAAAAGGATGGCGAAGCCTGCACCGCCCACTACATCCGAGAGTGCATTCTCGATGAGATCGTGCTGGAGGATCTGCGCCGGGTGACGGCGGAAGCCAGAGAGCATCCACAGGAATTTGCCGAATATCTGAACAGCAAACAGTCCGCGGAACTCCAAAAGGAGATCCGCAGACTGGAAAAGGAGAAAGCCGCCATGCAGAAACGCAAAGCCGAGCTGGATGCGATTTTCAAGAAGCTCTATGAGGACAGTGTGCTGGGACGCATCACGGCAGAACAGTTCCAGATGCTCTCCACCAGCTACACAGATGAACAGGCAAAGCTGACAGAATCGCTCCCACAGCGAGAAGCAGAGATCCAGCGGCTGAAAGAAACGGTAAGCAATACGGCAGCCTTCCTCGACAAAGCGAAGCGGTACACGGACATTCAAGCGCTGACACCGGAGCTGCTGCGGCTCTTCATCCAGAAAATTGTGGTGCATGAAAAGGAAGTGAAGTGGTCCAAGCACGCACCACAGACGGTGGAAATTCACTACGCCGACATTGGCTGCATGGAGAACAGACAAACAGCAAAACCGGAACAGCACAACGAGATCCCGAAAGTGTCCTGAACTATTCCCAGCTATACGCCAATGGAAAACCCGGCTGGTGCCTGAAACACCAGCCGGGTAATCCCCGCCGCCGTTGTTACCCCTGTCAGGGGGCAGCAAATTGCGCAGGGGATTTTATATCTGAATATTGCATCCAGACCCTACACGGAACAAATTTAGGGCAGGGCATTTTTGCGTTTTACTTGCTCAGAGCTCAAACCAGCGGATCTCGTTTGCCGCAAGGGACAGCGGGAGATGCCTGCCGTCTGTGGTATGCACCTCCGTCGTCTGCGGCTCGTAGGTGTTGTTCACCACGCAGTATTTTCCGTTCTGCGGGTAGGCGTGTACCTCGACGCAGAAATTCTCCGAGAACCAAGTATGCAGCATCGCCTCGGCATGGCTGCTCCACAAAATTGCGCGGTGCAGGAGTCTTGCGTTTTCAAAACTGTACGGCAGGCCGGACAGGTAGACTGCGCGCCCCTTGCCGTATTCGTGTACGGCCATCTGCACCTCTTTTTCACGCTGCACGAGAATTTCCGTGCCGTCCAGCGCATAGATGTTCTTTTTGCCCTCGCCGAAGTTCACCTCGCCTGCGCAGTCGGCCAGAATGAAATGGTTCGGATGTTCGTCCCAGTTATACTTGTCATAGCCGAGCGTGAAGCCCGTCTCCTTCTCCACGCCGAGCACCGAAGCCAGCTGGAGATAGTGTCCCTGATACTGGTGGCCGGACGGCTCGCCGATACCGATCAGACCGCCGCCCTCGGCGACGAAGCGGCGGATGGCCGCAGAAACGTCCGCGTCCTCCCATGCTGCACCGCCGGTGTGCGCCGTGTCGCCGTCGCCGATGTTGAGCAGCACGTCCACACCGCGCAGTGCGTCGGGGTTCTCCTTCAAATCATCGAAGCTGAGGAACCGCACGTCGAACGCCGCGCCGGAGAGCGCCTCAATGACACCCGCATAGGAATAATTCTGCTTCTGATAGAGCGCGTGATGTACCATATGGCAGCCCCATGCGCGCATCCTTCCCCAGCAGTTCAGAACGGCCACGGTCTTGAAGCAGTAGGGCGTCGTGCCCTTTACGTTCTCATACAGCTCGCGGAACTCATGACAGACGCTTTCGACGTAGTCGATGAAGTCCGGGAACTGGCACGCCAGCTTCAGATAGCCGCCGTAGCCGATGCGGTCGATGGGCTTTCGGAGGATGGCGCGCCGCGCCGTGACCCAGTTTTTCCTTCGCCTCGCGCACAGGGTCGCCGCCCGGATGGAACGTATCCGGGAAGAAATACGGTAGAAAGCGGCCCTCGGTATAGCGCACGCCGGGAATGTCGGCGATCAGGCGGAGCGTCGAGCCATTGCCGACGGAGCCGACCACGCTGTCAAGGCCGATGCCTGCGAACTCTGGCATGAACGGCTCCGTGCCGATCCAGTGATCGCCGAGGAACATCATGGCCTCGCAGCCCAGCTCGTGCGTGATGTCCACCATCTCTTTGGCAAGCTTTGCGACCTCGCGGCGCTGAAAGGCCTGAAAATCCTTGTATTCTTTGCTCGGAACCCGGTACTGGTTGTTGTAGTAGCCCTGATCAATGATATATTCGGGCCGGAATTTGTATCCGGCCTCTTTTTCAAACTGCCCGAGAATATACGGCGAGACGGATGCGGAATAGCCGTACCAGTCGACGTATTTTTCCCGGCAGAGCTCGTCAAAGACGAGCGTGAACTGGTGGAAGAACGTTGTGAAGCGCAGAACATCCACATAGTCGTGCTCCCGGATGAAGCGCCGCAGGCGCTCCATGGTAAAGGCGTGCGTTTTCGGCTGGCGCACGTCGAAGGTGATCTGGTGCTCAAAGTCCTTCCAGCCGTTCGTCACGGCGTTGTACATATGCACCGGATCCCAGATGAGGTACGCGAGGAAGCTCACCGTGTATTCGTGATACGCCTCCGGCGCGTCAAGGATGACACAGCCGCTTTCCGCGTCATAGCGCCATGCCTCCGGCGGAATCGGCTTTCCCGTGCTGCGGTCGACGACCTCCCACCAGCGGCGGATATCGTCGCGCGTGTTGACCTGCATCAGCTCCGGGCTGATGCCCTTCATGAGCGGAATGGCCAGAGGGCCCTCCTGTGCGGTGTAAAAGCCCGTCATGATGTAGCACTGCTGCACCTCCTCGGGGTGCGCCTTCGCCCACGCGTTATCCTTGCGGGTCGTGTAATAGGTGGCGTAGACCTTTGCGCCCGTATCGCGCAGCTGCTGCGGAAAATCCGTGCCGTCGCAGTCGCGGATGGCGTCCGCGCCCCAGCGCTTCATGATCTCCAGCGTCTGCGGCACCACGTCCATATCCGTCGGGATCGTCACGCGGCCGGTCAGGGGTCTTGTATGTCGGGTTTGATCGTCCATCGGCAGATCCTCCTTTCTCCTTGTTCAAGGCGAAGCGTTTGATTTGTATTTTTCAGATACCAGCTTCCGGCTCGTTTGGCGTGCAGTCGGAGCGTGACACAGCCTGTGGCTGTCAGCTCTGCGGATACGATCAGGCCGTTTTCCACGCGCAGACCGCGAAAGGCACACGTGCGCCAGTCCGCAGGAATCACCGGGAAGATCTCGATCTCTCCGTTTTGACTGTACAGCAGCATTTCGTTGACTGCCTGTACGGAGAGACAGTTTGCTTCCAGCGTAAACGGCCGGTACTGAAACTCGCTCAGGCCAGTTTTCCGGAAATCGCCGTTCAGATGAAATCCGTTCGGGCTGAGAAACGCATGATAAAATTGCCGCAGCGCTTGGACAGCTCCCTCCGCATCTCGCTGCACGATCTTCAGCAGCGCGAACCACACGAACGAAAAGCCGACCCACTGGCTCGTTCCGAGCGATTCCAGCTGCGCGATGGTGCGGTCTATGCACGCCTTTTCCTGCGGCGTTTTCCCGCTGATCTGCCGGAGCGGATAGATCGCCAGCGCATGCGAAAAATGGCGGTGGCTTTCACGGACAAATGCGTCCTTCGCGTACATGAGCGCGCCGTTTTCCTCTGCAGGCAGCTGCGGGAGCCTGTTCAACTGGCTGCGCCAGACGGTCTGCGGCTCGCCGAGCAGTACGGACAGCTCGATCAGCCGTTCATACAGATCCCGTAGCAGCGCCAGATCATAGCTGCTGTTTGGTGTCAGCCATGCACGCGGCGAATCGTCATAGATCTCCGGCGAGGATGACAGCGGCAGCGCCAGCGTTCCGTCCGCCGTCTCACAGAGCAAGCCGCAGATGCAGCGCTCACATTCCAGATACAGCGGCCACACGCGCCCGCGTAAAAATTCCGGATCTCCGGTGATCCGATAATGCTCGTAGAAAAGCCGGCACAGCCAGATGGAATTGGTCGGGGACAGCGAATACATCGGCCAGCCGCCAAGCGGGCTTCCGTCCAGCGCCATGACGCCCGGATAGCACATGCCGTCCGTCTGATAGAAGTCCGCGGCGAAGCGCTTCGCCGCCGGAAGCAGCGTCCACAAATGCTCCAGAAACGCCTCGCCCTGCGGCAGATGGTTGGAGGTCAGGTAAGCAGCATAGGTAAACTGTGAATTCAGATCGTTGTGATAATCGCCTCTTCCACGGTGGGAGCCGGTCGTCATGCACACCATACCCGCTGGCGGCATCGGGGCCGTGCCGGCTCGGAACACTGCCAAAAAGTAATTGGCGCGGTACCAGAATTTCAGCGGTTTCAACTTGGTGTGCTGCCACCAGCGTTTATGCTGTTGCAACCAACTTCTCTGCACCACTTATCTTCCGCTGCACATGGTTCCAGCTTCGCCAGTCGGCACCCTTTCTACGCTCTCTGCCTGCACAGCGGTATAGCCCACAGCGTTACACCACATTTTTACAGAGCGGCGTATGAGCGGACCATCATCGACAACTTTTGGGGAGAAAAGCCAATCATGCCATCCTCCGTTTCGAGGTTGGCATCCGGCAGGGCGAGCTGCTGCAAGCTGCCGGGGGATACGCTGTTCCCTCGCTTCGGCTGCCTGCGTGCCATTCCCCGAAAGAGGGACGTTCCACCGTGAGCGTTGCATCCCGGTACGCCTCCGGCAACATCAGTACCCCAACAGGCCGCCCCATGCAGAGGAAGACGCGCAGAATGATTGTACCGTTTTGCGAAAAAGGATGCCACCGCCGTGCCCAAATCAAGGTTTGCCTGATAGCTGCCCCGCGGCAGTCCATCCAAGAACAAGTGCCCTGCGGGGATTTTTGTGGGGTCGGGCGGGCATAGGGCGTATCAAAGATGCGGCGTGTTTCTGCCACATCGCCTTTCCGTGCAAGCTCTACCAGTTTTGCATAGGTAAATTCTTTATCGAGTTTTTCCTCCGGGCGGCGACGCAGCCACAGTCCGGCAATGTCCACGGAAATGCGCAGGTGCTCCATCGGCCCCCAAAAAAAGAGAACCGAGTATGCCGTTCCCCAGCGGAATTGCTTCATCCCAGCGGGTATTGGGCCGGTTAAATTGATGTTGCAATGTTTAGGGGGGCAGCATATCGGTTCTCCCTAACCTATTCGATTTTATTTAGCCCTTAACGCCGCCGACGCTCAAGCCCCGCACGAGCTGCTTCTGGCCGACGATGAAGAGGATGACAGTGGGAATCAGTGCCAGCACGAGGGCTGCGAACAGCGCGCCCCAGTCGGTCGCGTAGCGCTGGATCTCATACAGGTTGGCAAGGCCGACAGGCAGCGTAGCCTTGGTCGGATCGGTAACCATAACGAGAGCCACCGGGTACTCGTTCCATGCTGCCATAGCGGAGATCATGCAGACCGTCACGATACCGGGTTTGCACATAGGAATGATAATGCTCGTCAAAATACGGAACGGGCCGCAGCCGTCGATCATGGCTGCCTCCCTCATAATCACGCGGGATGCTGCGCAGGAAGCCGGTCAGCAGGAAGATAGCAAACGGGAACTGCATCGTTGCATACAGTACACCCAGCGCCGTCAGGCTGTTGAGCAGGTTCAGCTTGTTCATCTGCAAGAACAGCGGAATCATAATATAAGTAGCCTGAATGAAGATGGCCGCCATGTAGATGTTCAAAATCAACTTCGCACCGGGGAACTTATACCGCACAAGGCAGTAAGAACACGGCACAACGCAGATCACAATAATGACCAGTGTTTCCAGCACGACATAAATCGAGTTGCCGATGTTGGCAGCAAGGTTAGATTTTTTCATAAGCGCGGACGTAGTTATCCCATGCAAGTCCCTGCGGCCATGCAAAGGGGTCCGTCAGAAACTCTGTACTGGTTTTGAACGAAGAAACGACGTTCCACGCCAGAGGGTACAGCATGATAATGGCAACCAAAATCAGGAACAGGCGCGTCACCCACTTGATGACCTTTGCTCTGATTTTGCTTTTTTCATTTTGTGTCATATTACTGACCTCCTTCGGAAGCATCGGTCAATTTGCGGGACAGCATGGACAGCGCCACGGAGATGGCGAGCGTAAAGACCGTGATAGCCATGGCATAGCCAAAGTTGCCGTTGACAAAGCCCTGCGTGTACATATATTGCAGCAGAACGCTGGATGCACCGTTAGGACCGCCGCCGGTCATAACCTGCGAGAGAACAAAGCTCAGGTTGATGGTGCCGGAAAGTGCCAGAACAAAGGTGATGCCGATAATGTCTTTCATCAAAGGCATCGTAATGCTGATAAGTTTGCGCCATGCGCTGGCACCGTCCAGCGTTGCGGACTCGTAGATTTCCGGAGAAATGCCGTCCATTGCCGCGATATGCATGACCATGTAGTAACCGGCAGCCTGCCACAGCAGCGTGAACGCGATGCACCAAAGTGCAGTCTTGCTGTCGCCCAGCCAGGAACGCTGCAAGCTCTCCAGCCCGACAGCACCGAGAATCTTATTGATGATGCCCACATCCGGGTGGAACACAAAACTCCAGATAATACCTACAACGGTCAGAGAAACGATGTTCGGGAAATAGAAGATCGTGCGATACAAGACCATTTCTTTCAGCTTGCACTGGTTCAAAACGAATGCCACCAGCACCAGACTACAGAAAATCGTGATAACAGGAACAACCGCCATCAGCTTGGCCGTGTTAGTAAGTGCCTGAATGAAAGATTTGTCGTGGAACATATAGATATAGTTATCCAGTCCCACAAATTTGTTGTTAAGCCCCAGACAGGTCGCATTGGTAAAAGAAAGATACAATGCCTGCAATGTCGGCCAAATTGTAAACATTAGTGTCAGAATCACGGCAGGCAGAACGCTGACGCAGATAAACAGTACGGGAAGCGGCTGCGCCTTTTTTTGCGGTTTTTCAAACGAGTTTCCCTAAAAAGAACCCTGCCAAGTTCGCATGGCGTTTACCGGCAGGGTCGATGCTATTTTTGGTCAGTGGAAATTCAGCACCAGCTTACTTTTGAAGCAGCAATTCTCCTCGAAAGCAGCCTCGATGCCGTCACGCCACTGCTCAGCAGTCATGTCACCATTCATAACGTCATCAATGTTAACATGTAACTGAACGCGAAGCACAACA
>VOFJ01000748.1_pt1 | contig 22196 bp, 39 predicted proteins | sample 5384081 | NCBI WGS metagenome assembly VOFJ01 (sample SAMN12384729, study PRJNA508395) | human gut metagenome | isolation source: healthy gut I | host: Homo sapiens | reverse complement strand
TATTTTCCGGATGCATCTCATCCAGCTGCTGCTGCAGAAAATCAATCTGTTTCTTCAGTGCTGATTCACGGTATACACGCTCATGGGTCTCCTTCTGTGCACTCCCTCTGCCTCATTACTGACATGAGCCATCTCGATAAATTCATAAACTGCTTTCTGCATCAGCCCGACTCTTTCGCTCTGAATCAGTCTCCATGCTCTCATATTTTTTCTTCTGCTGACAGATTCAGATACCCGGAAATCGCACACACAATCTCCGTCATCGTATTCCAGTGCTGTATGAAAGCCCGTGCCCAGACGCCCCACGGAAAAACCGTTGACAAACTGTACCAGACTGTCCTTTGTCTCTTTATAAATTGCTTTTTCTTCCTCCTCCGGAAGATCTGTGCATTCAGAGCAGATGGCTGCATCTGCCATAAACTCACCGTTCTGCAGTTCCACATCGGAAATTTCCACGCGATCGTGTATACGGATACTCAGATTCCCATCATCATCAATAATTTTCAACCGTTCCGACCAGACCTTTGTTTTTGAAAATCATCCACCGTCAGATCTTCCCTGCGTTTTTCTGATTTCTGAATTAAAAACAGAATTTCCTCTCCTTTTTTCTACTTTTTCCACCTGCATCCGGTCCAGAATATCTTTTTTTAAAATAAAAGGTCACTCCCGGCAGGAGCAGTAAAATCATATACAGGCAAAACTAACATACTATCGCCTCCCTTTTTGTTAGCAAACTATCTTATTGAGTGCTAATTATAGCACACTCTGTCAGTAATGTGAAGTATTTTGATAGGAAAGGAAATCTGTGTACTCATACAGGCTGAAACGCCTTGCATCGAGGAACAGATTTCCTTTTTATTTACACTTCTACTATTAATCAACGCTCTTGTAGTGCCTGGCATGCCGCTGCCGTAGCAATTCCATATGTTCTTCCCGGTTATTTGATATAAATTCATAAGTCAGATAGTCCGGATCAATCCGCTTAATAAGCTCCCCGTACCCCCCCCTGCGCAGGTAAAGGGTTTATGCTGATCCATCCGGAATATCAGGTATAGATTTTCTCCATCCGTTCGTTATAATCCTCAGACAGTTCCGGCAGATTTTCCATCAGCTGTTTCCGGTATGCTCCGGTCAGTGACTGGTTCAGATGAATGCCCCGGATGTGATCACACAGCTCACCGTGCTGATCCAGACACCGGTGTGGATATATGAGACCGCCTCCTCCTGGGAGTTCAGCTCCAGATCCGTATGCATCAGATGACCGGTGTCCAGCATAAATCCTGTTTTTCGGATAATGAATTCCTTCCAGCAGCCGTCTGGTCATCTCCGGCCGGGTAAACGTCAGTCCCGATGCCACAGGTTTTCCAGCAGCAGCCAGACCTTCTGCTGTCGCCGGCAATGCCTGGTTGATCATTTCACAGGCCGCATCGATGACTTCCTCATCCGTATGTGCATATTCCCCCGTCAGACATTCCATGCAGGTAACATCAGAAATGTGGTATACCGCATACTCTGCCTGATGAAGCAGCGCACGGTTCCAATCCTGCAAAAAATGCGTCCACCAGTGCCTGGCGGTCTGTTCCACCAAAAATTTTTCGTATACCTGTTTTTCGGATCCATATTCCCGGATACACCGTTCCATATCTCCGTTCCAGAAATCAAGCCAGTGATACGGACAGCGCATATGTATGCCAATCACCTTTTTCTTCCGAATAATAGGACTGATATCATCCCCGTAATCCATCAGTTCCACACCATCAAAGCCCTCCAGCGCTGTTGCAAAATCTTCCACAGACGTATAACGCTCCAGATCCCATTTCATACTTGTTATATTAAACTGTGTTTTCATCCTCTCCCAATCCTCCCATACCTCAGGGATGCTCTGCATTTTTGTTTTTAAAGACTGTTTTTCACTCTTCCGATTTTTTCTGTGCCTCCAGCAGTTCCCCTCGATCAGACGATTCTTCGCACTCGTCTGTTCCAGATAACTCCTCCCGCAGCTGCTTGCCGGACAGTTCCATCTCTGCGTAAATCCCGCGCAGACAGCAACCGGCAGCCTTCCCCCGGATGATGATCTGTTCCAGCCCATCGGAAGTTGCCACTGTCACCTGATACTTCGATGCGTTCATATGTGCAAATTTTTCAATATATTGATCTGCTGTCTCCTGCTTCTTTGTAAATACCACATGAATGTTATGATAATCCGAGCATTCTGTCTGATGTCCCGCCACACGGTAAGCATCAAAGACTGCGATGACTTCCATCTGTTTCATTCCCCCCTGATAATTACACAACTTATCCAGCAGAATACCTCTGGCTGCATCCATATTTTCCCGGGCAAGTTCCTTCAGCTCCTCCCACGCAAAATGATATTGTATCCATCCACCAGCAGATATTCCTGCTTCCTGGGCTGTGGCGTAAAGCTCCTCGTTACCGATTCACTGCGGCTTTCCACTCTGCATGGCGGCGCACCACACCGTTCCTTCTGGTCCGCGCTCCACTGTTTGCATAAAAATGTTTTTTCCAGAATGGCATCTACCTCATCCACCCCGATCCATTCATCCATCACACTGTGGGTGGCTCGCTCCGGCAGTTCTTCACGGACTGCTGTCTCCGGCTGCCAGCCTTCCACATGCATATGTTTCTTTACTTCGTTCCATGGAACATGAAAACCTGCTCCGTGGGCACAGAATACAGAACCGGAAGGATTGGCCGTGTCATGCTCCGCATCATATCCGATGGCAAAGAATGACTTCTTCTGCATTATGGCAGGGGTGCATAGCCAGCCGGTGTCAGGAAGATCCGTCCGAATCCTTTCGTATAGGCCGCCACTTCTTTCGGATAATTCTGTATCTCACTAACCGGTGCTTTGCCGATGAGCACAGAAAATCCATGTTCTTTCGGTGCCAGTTCAAAGGTTCCACTCATTTTTTTCCACATCCGTCATCGCCCTGCCGATCATCTCCTCCGATTTCCATCCGAACTCATAATATGGTTCCAGCAGTACGGACTCTGCTTCCATCAGACCCCCTGGCGGATGGCCCGGTACGTCGCCTGCCGGAAATCCCACCCTCGGTATGTTTCTGATGCGCACGCCCGGCGATCAGTGTCAGCTTCATATCCGTGATCACAGATCCTGTCAGTATTCCGCGGTGCTCCCGCTCCATCAGATGCGTCAGAATCAGACGCTGCCAGTTTTTATCCAGCAGTTCCTCACTGCAGTCTGCTGCGCAAATACCAGTCCGCTGCCTGCAGGGAGCGGTTCCAACAGCAGATGTACCTCTGCATAATGGCGCAGTGGTTCAAAAATGTCCGACTCCTCCACGGTATTTTGCAATGGTTTCTTTATATACAATATGGGAACTGCCAAAAGTCACATCCACACCAAAGCGCTCTGCGATCACATCCTTGCAGGATCTCAGTCTGATCCGCCCATGATCTGTGCCTGATTTCCTGCAGCTGCTCATCCCATATGATGTGAAGCTCCGGTTGTTCCTCCTCCAGCTGTTTCAGTTTCGAAGCATCACTGCCGGATCACAGCCCTCCGGCAGACACACCTGACAGGTCAGCACCGGTTCCAAAATTGGTGGCAGAGTCTCTGTCTGCTTCCCCAAGTCCCTGTCCAGGATAGGTCTCCTGTAATCCAGTCACGGCACAGACTTCTCCCCCGCCTCTGCTTCCTGACGAACTTCATATTTTTCACCGGAATAAATACGGATCTGATTTACTTTTTCCAAAGTCTCATCTTCCCCTTCCGTCTTTGTACAGAGAAGATCTTTTTGACTTTCAGTGTGCCTCCGGTAACCTTTAAATGGGTCAGACGGTTTCCCCTGCTCATCCTGTGAAATCTTATATACTTTCGCGGAAAACTCCGGCGGATACTGTACCGGTTCCGTCCACTCTGCAAATCCATCCAGAAATGCTCAATCCCCTGCATTTTCAATGCAGAACCAAAATAGCAGGGAAATACCAGCCGGTCTGTGATCATATCCCGAATCTGTTTCTTCGGAATACTTCCGGTTTCCAGATACGTTTCCAGTGCCTCCTCCTGACAGGTGGCAAGCTCCCTCATACCAGAATTCCATATCCTCGGTATCCGGTATCAGAGAATCTGATCTGCCCACATATTCCCCCCTGTTCTATCTTATCATGAGCCGATTTTCCGTTTTCCATATACTGCGCATGGGAAAAAAAATCAATGCATCCCTCAGAAAGCCTGCTTTTTAACTCTGCCATCAGCGCTTCCTTTGTTGGCACCGGGCTGATCCATTTTATTGATAAAAAGGAACGTCGGAATCTCATACTGTTGCAGCAGACTCCACAATGTCTGTGTATGTCCCCTGCACACCGTCTGCCCTGCTGATCAGCAATACCGCGTAATCCAGCACCTGAAGCACCCGCCCATCTCTGCGGAAAAATCTACATGTCCCGGCGTGTCCAGCAAAGTCAGCTCCATTCCCTGCCAGGTCAACTCCGCCTGTTTGGAAAAAATTGTAATTCCCCCGGTCACGTTCCCTCGCATCTGTATCCAGAAATGCATCTTTTGTATCTACTTTTCCAAGTTTCCGAATTGTCCCGGAAGCATACAAAAAGAGCCTCCGACAGCGTGGTTTTTCCTGAATCCACATGCGCCATCAGTCCGGTACAGATGTGTGTCTGTTTCTATTATTTTCTGTCATAGTGTTTTCCTCATATCATAAGCCGGTATCCGTTCTCAGACTCCTACTTACCAAAGACATGGACAGAATCATTGCTTTCGCAAAATCTATCCATGTCTAGTTGAAACCTTACCCAGCAAAGCTTCCACTGCTGCTGCGTCGAAAGTGACCGATGCCACATGATTTACCTCAATCTGATACAATGCATTGGCAGCGCTATGCTCTGCTGCCTGCTCCAGATCACGAATACCGGTAGTGTTTTTCGTATTTTCTCACAACTACATCAGACCTTCCGGTGTAACGATACATTCCTGCTCGCTCATGCCCATACGTTTTAATACTTTCGGCAATGAAAAACGTGAGAAAATAGTCTTTTTCTCTTCCGGTGTATAATCCGGAATCTCGATCACTGCAAAACGGGACATCAGCGGTGCACTGATACGTTCTTTGTCATTGGCCGTAGCGATCGGATAGACACCGACAGTCGGAACCATGCACTCCATGTAATTATCGGTAAATCCCAGGTTATCCAGCAGTGTCAGCAAGGACATCTGCAGGATTTCCGTTCCCCTTTCCGTTGGATGCCTTGTCAAGCTCGTTGATAATAAATACCAGTCCGGACTCACCTGCTGCGGAAAATGCTTCCATAATGATACCCGGTTTTGCATTGGCATAGACACGGGAGCTTCCGGTCAGCTGCTCCGGATCATGAATGGAACTCATATCCAGTGTGGTCCACGGCAGTTTCAGGATACGTGCTACCGCATAGGCGATCTGGGATTTTCCGGTTCCGGCAGGTCCGATCAGAAGAAGACCATACGCTGGCAGCGTGTGCGTACGGTTGATCTGGATAATGGTCTCAATGATACGCTGTTTTACACGCTCCATACCATATAATTCCTCATCCAGGATCCGACGTGCCTCCTCCGGATCAATTGCTTCAAAATAATTACTCTTCCAGCGAATGTTCATCATAATGGACAACGCACGCTGTGCATGCCGGCGCTCCTCCGCGGATACTTCATGGGAACGGGCCACCGCCAGGTTCCGGCGGGCCCACAGACGAATATTATCCGGCAGGGTTCGTCCTGCGCAGTTCATAAAATCTGTAATACTCTGCAGACTGGTCAGCTTCATGCTGTCGCCGCCTTCTTCTTCCTGCTCTTCCTCATCATTCGCCTCTGTCGGTGCATTGCTTGCAAACAAACGCTCCATCATAAACTGCAAAAAATCAATCTTCTGCAGATAATTTCGTACCGCCGCCGAACGCAATCTCACGGATTTTATATACCGCATAGCCATCCGGCCGGTTCACACCAGACAGACGCACGGTGATGTGATTTTCTCCCAACCAGCGGAGCAGACTGACAAAACGAGCATCCATCTGTAAAAATATCCGCACTGACTTTTTTGCCATCTTCCTCCTCGAATTCAAAGGATGTGCGTTTTACCGGGTTGGTAAACACACCACAGGAATGATGTTTCCACTGGCGGCTCTGGTTGTCCAGTAACAGAATCGGTGATTCTGCTGTGGCTTCAGATGCATTCGAAAACAACATTGTATATGTACATTCTCCATGAGATTTTTTATCCGGTTTATTATTAAAATCAAATACAGGCATGAAATTTCTCCCTTTTTGTCTCATTTTGCATTCTCAGAATTCTTCCAAAAAACTCTCCAAATGCAGATTTCTTTATCCCTAACAGTATAACACTGCTTCCGATATAAGAAAAGACAAAACCGCTACTCCACGGAAACTTTTGTCAGTTCTCCGGTCACGGAATCCATGACAAAAACCACGGATCATGATATCCTTTGGCATCAACGGATGTTTCTGAAGTGCAAGGATAGTATCTTTCACTGACTGTTCCACACAGTCGAATCCGCCCAGCCATTTTTCCAGATTGATCCCACTGCTGCGGATAATGTCAATATGCTCCTGGGAAATTCCTCTGTGCGTCAGTTCCTCCAGCAACTTTCCGCCGTCCATGCCCTGCACGCCGCCGCAGTCCGTATGTCCGATAACCATAACCTCTTCCCACGCCAAGTTCAATGATGGCAACCAGAAGACTGCGGACCACACTTCCGTATGGATGCGTGATCACGCCGCCGGCGTTTTTAATGATCTTCGCATCACCGTTTTTCAGGCCGAGTGCCGCCGGGAGCAGCTCGATCAGCCGGGTATCCATACAGGTCAGGGATTGCAAGTTTCTTGTCCGGATACTTACTGGTCAGATACGGCTCATACGCTTTATTCTCCACAAATTTTTTATTGTACTCCATAATTTCATTAATCATTGCTATCCTCCTCATTTAAACAACGATACATAAAAAACAGAACTACTCAGCATGTTTCTGAATAGTTCTATTTTAACAATTATTATCTGTCCCACTTATCACACAGTGCATTGATCTGATCTGCAAATTTCGCCATATCTTTGTTTGCGATTTCTTTGTTCTTATGGATCACTGCGATCAGGCGCTGACCTGCTGCCAGCAGTCTCTCAAATACCGTATTGCCGGATTTCTTCGTCCTACGTTTTTTCGGCCAGTTTGCGGCTGCCCTGAACCACACACAGATTCTGCTGCAGATCATAGATATCACCACTGTAAGGCGCCACTGCATCCACACCGACCACTTCTTTTAAATGTGCCGCAAAATTATCCGTCACCTGATCCTGCCCATGTACGACAAAAATCCGTTTCGGTTTCTGCTTCATGCCCTGCACCCATGCTGTCAGATGATCCTTATCTGCATGACCGCTGATACCCGGCAAATTCAGGATTTCTGCATTGACATGTACCGTCTCCCCCGAAAAGTTTTACTTCTTTTGCACCATTCAGCAACTGGTAGCCAAGCGTACCCGGCACCTGATAGCCTACAAATACAATCGTACACTCTTCCCGCCAAAGGTTATGTTTCAAATGATGGCGGATACGGCCCGCCTCACACATACCGGACGCAGAAATGATTACCTTCGGTGTCTTGATAAAGTTAATACTTCTGGATTCGTCACTGGAAACGGTCGTCTTCAGGCCTGGAAAACCAATGGGATTCACACCGTTTTTGATCATTTCCAGATCCTTTTCCCGGAAACACTCCAGCACATTTTTATTGAAAATATTCGTTGCCTCGATAGCAAGTGGACTATCTACATATACTTCAAAAATTCTGGAAAGAAGATAACATCTGATTTTGTTTGATTTTTTTTCTCAGGTAATACAGCATCTCCTGCGTTCGACCTACAGAAAACGCCGGAATCACCACATTTCCGCCTCTGGCAAAGGTTACCGCCAGCACGCGGGCAAGTTCAGATGCATAATCTGGCGGAACCTCATGATTTCTGTCTCCATAGGTCGACTCCATAATCAGATAATCCGCAGATTCCGGAATTTCCGGATCCGGATCAGGGCACGGTTGCCATTTCCGATATCACCGGAGAAGATCAGCTTACACTCATCCTCCTCTTCCTTAGCCCACATCTCGATAAAGGAGGATCCAAGCAGATGCCCTGCATCCTGAAACATACCGTCAATTCATCACACACATGCACTTTTTTTTGTCATAATCACACGGCACAAAATAATTCAGAACACCCTGAGCATCATTCATACTATACATTGGAACTACTTCCGGCTGTCCGGCTCTTCGCTTTCCGGTTTCTCCAGTCTGCCTCAAATTCCTGAATGTGTGCACTGTCCTTCAACATGATATTACAAAGCTGTGTTGTTGCATTTGTGGCAAAAATCTGTCCACGGAATCCTCTTGCATACAACAGCGGCAAAGAATCCTGAATGATCAATGTGTGCATGTGTCACAAACACATAATCAATGGCTGCTGCTGTTCACCGGAATATCCTGGTTCTCATAGATATCGGCCCCCTGCTCCATACCACAGTCCACCAGAATATGTTTTTTCCTCATATGATTTTCAGATAATGACAACTTCCTGTTACTTCGTGCGCTTATCACTAATAAATTCAATTCTCATAGAAAACCCCCTTCTATACATATTATTTTTCGTTATCCTCTTTGCCCTGCAGATAATAGATAAACTGCTGCGCCGTTCTTCCGGAAATACCTCCATGACTCAGTTCCCATTTATTTGCCTCCGCTTTCAGCTCATCCTCAGACATCTTAATTCCGGATTTTGCTGCCAGATGGATTACGATATCAAAATACTCTTTCTGGCTCGGTTTGGAGTAATTGATGGTAACACCAAAACGGTTGACCAGAGACAGTTTCTCCTGCATGGTATCAGAACGATGCATACCTTCATCCTGCTGTACATCGTTGCGGTCGCTCCATGTCTCCCGGATCAGATGACGTCGGTTGGATGTCGCATAGATCAGAATATTATCCGGTTTCGTCTCCACACCGCCTTCGATGACTGCTTTCAGGAATTTGTATTCAATCTCAAATTCCTCGAAAGAAAGATCATCCATATAAATAATGAACTTATAATTTCTGTTTTTCACCGCTGCAATGACGTTAGACAGATCCTTGAACTGATGCTTGTAAATCTCGATCATATACGCAGGCCCTGGTCATAAAACTCATTGACAATGGCTTTGATACTGGTTGATTTACCGGTACCACTGTCACCAAAAAGCAGTACATTGTTTGCTTTTTGCCTTCCACAAAAGCCCGGGTATTGTCCACCAGTTTTTTTTCTGGATTTCATAACCAACCAGATCAGACAGCATAACTTTGTCCATATTGTTGATCGGTAAAAATACAAGTTTGCTGTCGGTACGATCCTGATACGGAACGCTTTGTTCAGACCAAACATGCCAACACCGTAATCTCTGTAAAATTCGGTTACCGCTGTAAAAATCCTTCCACATCTCTGGCCTGTTCCATACGGCTGCTCAATGCCTGCACTTTTCGCTGACGTTTTTATTGTACATCAGCTCTTTTTCTCAATTGCACGATAATTGGAAATCTGTGTGAAACAGTCAATGCCAAGAGATTTCTCAATTTCAGAAAAATCATACTCAAACAGATTTTTTGATGGCAGAAAAATCATTTCTGGCAAAATGATTAACGCTTCCGTCATTGGCACCGATTTTTTCGCAGGTGATACTGAACGGATTTTCATTTGTAATAAGGAAATACGCCAGATAATTGTGCCAGAGATTTTTATCAAAGCCAAAATCGGTTGCTACCGTCAGCAGACGTTTGATCTGGGTATAGACTTTGCGGATCAGTACCGCATTGCTCTGGGTACCCTCCTCAAATTCCCGGAAAATCTCACCCATCTGATATAAAATACAATCCTCGTCTATATCTCCATACATAATTAATTTTGCAATATCTCTGTACATACTGAAACCTCCTGTACTTTGTACTTTTTTCTTATTCCTTCTGCAGGAAGTCATCTCACATCTGGGATATTTCCGGCTGTTGGAACTGTTTATGCTTTTTTATAGTTTATACCCTTTTTTCCACTTTGCCAATAGTTGTATTTTTCTTTCTGATAAGGTATCATAGAAAATATGAAACTGTCGTTTTTTGTAAAACATCAAAGGAGTTGCATATATGTCAAAATACAAACTGGAATGACGTTGGCGATAAGATCAAAGATGCCGTAGATTCCGCCATCTCTACCGGAGATTTTCCAAATCTGAGCCGTTCCATCGGCGATGTCATCAACGATACGATCGACAATGTCAAAGGTTCTGTAAAAACTGCCGCACAGCAGAATAAAAAAACATACAGTGCAAATCCATATTATAAAACAATACACAACGGAGCAAAACACCGATCAGCCACAGCCTCCGGCACTGTACAACAAACGTCCCGGCGGTCAGGCAGGTGCTATCATCAGTATGGCACTGGGCTATTCCGTGGGTATTTTCACACTGGCCGGTGTGATCTCATTTATAGCACTCAGTGCAGCCGTTTCCCATATGTTTCTGGTTCCGCTTATCATTTTTTGAGGTATACTTGCAACCGGTGGTTTTTTTACCTTGGTACCAAGGGGCAAAAAAAATTCGTCTGCTGAACCGTTATCGAAGCTATGTACGCCAGATTGATCATCGCCTCAGCATTCCAATCCAGCAGCTGGCAGACCGCGCACACAAATCTGTGTCTTTTGTCGCAAAGGATCTGCAGAACATGATCAATCAGCGGCTTTTTACGAAGCACATGTGGATACGCAGGACAATTACTTCCTGCTTTCCGATCAGGCTTATGAGGACTACCGCAGCGCACGTCTGGAATATTACGAACAGAAAAAATCATAGAAAAGGAACAGGAAAAACACAAAGTATCTGATGAATGCCAGAAACTGATCGACGAAGGTCAGTCCTATATCCGTCATATCCGGGAATGCAATGACGACATTCCGGGAGAAGAAATTTCCCCCAAGCTGGACAAAATGGAACAGCTGGTGCGGCGGATTTTGATGAGGTACGGATTCATCCGGAAGTTGCACCGGATTTGCAAAAATGATGGATTATTATCTGCCAACTACATCCAAACTGCTGGACGCCTACCGCGAACTTGACAAACAGCCTGTTGCCGGCGATAACATCCGCAAAGCACAAAGGCAGAGATCGAACAGACGGTTGATACCTTGAACGTTGCATTCGAAAAACTGCTGGACAGCCTTTTTTGTCGACCGTGCCTGGGATATTTCTTCGGATATTTCCGTACTGAACACCATGCTGGCACAGGAAGGTCTGAAAGAGGACGATTTCACACTTAACAACAAATAGCATTTCCTGCCATTTAAAATCATTATTTAAGGAGAATAAATTACTATGGACAATGAATTCAAAGATTTTACAGCCACACCAACACTGACGTTCGATGTGGCACCGGAAACAAAAAGAAGCACCTGCACCAGCTGCTTCTTCTGAGCTCGCTGAGCAGGCCGCAGATCCGGCATTCAGTGAAAAAAACCTCACACCGGAAGAACTTCAGATGGTCAATGAGTTTTCTCAGAAAATCGATCTTCACAATTCCCAGGCAATCCTGCAATATGGTGTTGGAACACAGAAAAAATGGCTGATTTTTCTGAAGCAGCACTGAATAATGTCCGCACAAAAAGATCTGGGGAGAAGTCGGAAATATGCTCTCCTCACTGGTTATTGATCTGAAGAGCTTTGATGTCACAGAACAGGACAAAGGATTTAAAGGATTATTCAAAAAATCTTCCAACAAGATTACTTCCATGAAAGCAAAATATGACAAAGCAGAAGTAAATGTCAACAACGTATGCACTGCTCTGGAAAATCATCAGGTCACACTCATGAAAGATATTGCCCTGTTGGACAAAATGTATGCCGTCAATCTGACCTATTTCAAAGAACTTTCCATGTATATTCTTGCCGGCAAGAAGAAATTGGAAGAAGTAAGAAACAGTGAACTTTGCTGCTGCAGTTGCCAAGGCGAATGCATCAATCTGCCGGAAGATGCGCAGGCTGCCAAAGATCTGCAGTCCATGTGTGACCGCTTTGAAAAGAAAATCCACGATCTGGAACTGACACGAATGATCTCCATTCAAACTGCACCACAGATTCGTATGGTACGCAGAATAATGATACGCTGATGGCAGAGAAGATCCAGTCCACCATCGTTAATACGATTCCACTCTGGAAAAGCCAGATGGTACTTGCGCTTGGCATTGAACACTCTGCACAGGCTGCCAAAGCACAGCGTGAAGTAACAGACATGACCAACGAACTGTTACGCAAAAATGCAGATATCCTGAAAACAGCTACCATCGATACTGCCAAAGAATCTGAGCGCGGTATTGTGGATCTTGAGACACTGAAACATACGAATGAATCTCTGATCAGTACCTTTGACGAAGTACTAAAGATCCAGACCGAAGGTCGTGAAAAAAACGCCGAACGCAGAAGCTGAAATGCAGCGTATGGAAGATGAACTGAAAAAGAAACTGCTTGAAATCCGTAATTAAATTCTTGCTAAAAAACTCCAATGCAGGCACGATAGATTTCCTATCTTCGCCCTGCCTTGGAGTTTTTCCATCTTTGTTCTATTTTTTGTATGTTAAACAAAATTTTTATTTCCGGTTCCTTTTCCAAGTTCACTTTCAATCTTCAGCTCTGCTTTATGCATCACCGCAATATGTTTTTTACAATCGCAAGTCCCAATCCGGTTCCACCGGTCTGTTTTGATCTGCTCTTATCTACACGATAAAAACGTTCAAATATACGCTCCTGATCTTCCTTTGATACGCCGATTCCGGTATCTTTTTTTACAGACACAAACGGATGCTGTGCTTCGCCAATCGTAACATTGACAGAACCGCCTACACGATTGTAACGAATAGCATTATCACACAGATTGTAAATCAGCTCATCCATCATCCGGCGATTTGCCTGACAACCTCACTTTTACCTTTCACGCGAACAACTACCTGATGCTTATTGGCTTGCATTTCCAGCATATCCTGACAATTCAATGCCATCTCATACAAATCCACCGGTTCTGTATCCACGCACTCTTCTACGGAATCTAACTGCGACAGGCGCAGAATATCATTGATCAATGTCAGAAGACGCTGGAGAACTTTTATGGATTTCTCCGGCAAAACGCACAGTATCTTCCCCTTGCGCAATTCCAGACTCAATCAGTTCCGCATATCCGAAATGGATGTCAGCGGTGTCTTCAATTCATGAGACACGTTAGCCGTAAATTCCTGTCGCATCTTTGAATTTCGTTTTAATTCCCGATGTCGCTGATTGATGGTTTCGATAAACGGCTGAATCTCCGGATATGTCTGCATTTCACTTACTTTTTCCACATCTACCGCCAGCATTTCGATGGGTTCAATAAACCGCTTTGTCATAATATGTCCTAAAAATCAGACACAACACAAAAATCCTGGCAAAAATAGCGATTCCCTCCGGAATCAGATAGACACTCAGCTTTGCTACGTATGGAATATCCCTGGATACACGGATAATGCAATTATCCAGTTTTTCCGCATAATAAAAGGAAAGTGTTCCTATCGTATTAGAACGTCTTGTTGCTTTTCCTTCCCCATTTTTAATGCCTGCTGAACCTCCGGGCGCTCCATATGATTTTTCCATCTTGCTGGCATTTCCTTTGCTCTCATAGAGCACACTTCCATCTTTGCTAATCAGGGTGATACGCAGCCCATCCGCATTTGCATCATAATTTTGTTCCAGTGTATCTACAATATAATCCGAGCTTGCCAGCACATGGACATCTGTCTGAAGATCCTGGAAAATCTGCTTCTGCAACATCATGAAATATGCCCAGAACGTCAGTCCTATCGTCAATATAATCGCTAGTGCTGCAATTCCAACTAAATTTTTTTATGAATTTTCTTTCTCATACTTTCTGCCTCGTAAAAAAGATTCTTACCTTCTGCTTCACGACCCGGAGCAATAAAGCTCTTACTTTTATGGATTTTTAATCTCTGATATGATTTAAACTATATCCTACATTTCGAACAGTCTGAATCAATTTTCCGGACGGACCAAGTTTCTGACGCAGTGTCTTAATATGCGCATATCCAATGTACGGGATTCTCCTGTATGAAATCCATGCCCCAGATTTCTCCATCAAACGGTCTCTGGTCAGTACAATCCCTTCATTCATAATGAGATACTTCAGCAATTCATATTCTTTGTAGGTCAGATCACATTTTTCCCTGCGCAGTATGCACTTCATGCTTACTGTCATTCAGAATAATGTCTTCAAACTCATACTCTTTTTTCTGGATAGAAGCACTTCTTCGCAGTAATGCTTTCACCCTGGAAATCAGCTCCATCACACCGAACGGTTTTGCTCAGATAATCATCAGCACCAAGATCCAGACCTTTTACCTTGTCCAGCTCCGTTGTTTTTGCAGTTACCATGATCACCGGCACCAATACTGTTTTGTGATTTAAACGAAGTTTTTTCAAAAATCTGAAGACCATCTTCATCCGGCAGCATAATATCCAGCAGCACCAGATCCGGAATTTGCTCATCCAATGCCGCATAAAAACTTTGCATATTCAAATCCCCGCACCTCATAGCCGGAATTTTTTTTTTAAAGCAAAGCTTTCAATCTCCTGAATATTCTTATCATCTTCCACAATATAAATCATCATATCTTCCCCCACCTCATCTACTTCTATTCGCTGACCAAAATCACCCACCAAGTTTCACGTGCGTTCTACTTGACGTTTCTTCTTATCGCAACCACCTGACAGTTTTACTGTCTGACAGCTCTAACTATCTTATTTTATCTAACATTATAAAGACAGTCCGTAAAATGAAATCATATTCTAAGTAAATTCTATGTAAAAAAAATTTACATACATTATACCATGCATCTTGTTTCGAGTGGTTTAAAATTTAGCGCAATATTGAGGAGGGTCTGAGTTTATTTTTCCTCGGTGTAGCGGCATAGCGATTAAAGCGATATAAAAATTTAATAGCATAAAGAAGTGGCATTTATAATTTTTACATCGTAGATAAAAAAAACGTGGTATTTTTCCTCCGTAAGCGATTGTTAGCTACGGAGGTAAAATACCACGTTTGATTTATATACTAAAGTTTAAGCCACTGCACAAACTTTAAATTTTACTTAGCGCCAGAGCTTTTTGATCTCCTCAGTAAGAAGCGGAACGAGCTTGTTCAGATCTCCAACGATACCGTAGTCAGCTACATCGAAGATTGGAGCATCTTCGTCTTTGTTTACTGCGATGATCAGGTCAGACTCTTCCATACCTGCAACGTGCTGGATAGCTCCTGAAATACCGATTGCGAAGTAGATCTGCGGACGTACTGTCTTACCTGTCTGTCCTACCTGAAGATCCTTCGGTTTCCAGCCAGCATCTACAACTGCACGAGAGCAGGATACAGTACCGCCAACAATCTCAGCCAGCTCCTCGAGGATTTTGAAGTTCTCAGGTGTTCCAACACCACGTCCACCGGATACAAGATTCTTAGCATCCTGGATGTCTACTACGTCAGCTACGTTCTTAACAATGTCAAGAATCTCAACATATTTATTATCCGGTGTAAAGCCTGGGTTGTACTCAATTACTTCCGGTTTTGCATCAGCGATCGGAGCAATTTTCTGCATAACACCAGGGCGTACTGTAGCCATCTGTGGACGGTTATCCGGGCAAGCGATTGTTACGATCGTGTTACCACCGAATGCAGGACGAGTCATCAGTAACTGTTTGTGTTTCTGCTCTTTACCCGGCATTGGGTTCAGCGGGGAATCACCGATCTCAAGTAATGTACAGTCTGCAGTCAGACCTGTATGGATTCTTGCGGAAACACGGGGGCCAAGGTCACGGCCGATGGCTGTTGCTCCTACTAACATGATCTCCGGTTTGAACTCATTGATCACAGATGCAAGTGCATGTGTATACGGCTCTGTTCTGTATACCTCAAGTTCTTTGTCATCTACAACGATAACTTTATCTGCACCGTAAGCACCAAGCTGAGCTGCAAGGTCTTTTTTACGTTATGTCCAATTAATACTGCTACTACTTTCTCATTTAAATCATTTGCAAGATCTTTTGCTTTTCCGAGTAAACTCATAAAGCGATCGGGCTGATCTCATTATCAACCTGCTGAGCGAATACATATACGTCTTTGTACTGCTCAATTAAGGATTGTTCCATTGCTGCCATTGTTATTTCTCCTTTCTCTTACAGTCCGCATACATGTTTCTCTGTCATCTTACCAAGCAGATAAGAAACAGCTTCTTCTGTATCCAGTGTGATTTTCTCCCAGCACCTTTTCTTACTTTGTCGGATGCTTTTGCGATCTTTGTCGGAGAACCTGCAAGACCCATGTTTCCATCTTCCAGTGTCTTCAGTTCTGCTCTTCCCATTGTTGTGATCTCTGCTTCGCATGCATCAAAGATTCCGCCCGGTGTCATGTATCTCGGGTCATTGATCTCTGCAAGGCATGTGATCAGACACGGCATCTTTGCTTTTAATATATGATATCTGTCATCATACTGACGCTGTACTTTTACAGCATCTCCCTCGATCTCGATCTTACGTGCGTAAGAGATTACCGGGATATCAAGATGCTCGGCAATCTGGGGTCCTACCTGAGCGGTATCACCATCGATCGCCTGACGTCCGGTGATGATCAGATCGTAATCGCCCATCTCACGGATTGCTGCTGCGATTGTGGAAGATGTAGCCCATGTATCAGCACCACCAAGGCATCTGTCTGTTACCAGAACTGCATTGTCAGCACCCATTGCTAATGCTTCGCGTAATGTATCGCCAGCTTTCGGAAGTCCCATTGTTAAAACAGTAACTTCTGCACCATACTGGTCTTTTTAATCTTAAAAGCAGCCCTCAAGACCTGCTTTATCATCCGGGTTCATGATTGTGAGCATTGCTGCTCTGTCAAGAGTTCCGTCCGGATTGAACTTTACTCCACCTGCTGTATCAGGTACCTGTTTAATACAAACAATAATCTTCACGATTGTTTTCCTCCTTACTTAAGTAATGCACCAGAAATAACCATACGCTGAACTTCACTTGTTCCTTCGTAGATCTCTGTGATCTTAGCATCACGCATCATACGCTCTACGTCGTACTCTCTCGTGTAACCATAACCACCATGTAACTGTACGCATTTTGTTGTAACTTCCATAGCAACCTCTGCTGCATACAGTTTAGCCATAGCTGCTTCTACAGAATAAGAAACTTTTTGCACCGGCCTGGTACTCATCTTTCTTTAATGCAGCTCTGTATACCATTAACTGAGCAGCTTTTACTTTTTGTAGCCATGTCTGCTAACTGGAACTGTGTATTCTGGAACTGTCCGATTGATCTTCCGAACTGTTTTCTTTCCTTTTACATATTCGATAGTTGTTTCAAGAGCGCCTTCTGCAAGACCAAGAGCCTGGGCAGCGATACCGATACGTCCACCATCCAGGGTATGCATTGCGATGTGGAAACCTTTGCCCTTCTGGCCAAGCAGGTTCTCTTTCGGGATACGGCAGTCTGTGAAGATCAGCTCGTATGTGGAAGAAGCACAGATACCCATCTTTTTCTTTTTACACCGAATGTAAATCCTGGTGTTCCTTTTTCTCAACGAGGAAAGCAGAAATCTCTTTCATTGTTCTGCCACGTTTTTCAACTTTGCCTGTTACAGCAATTACGATATATACGTCAGCTTCTTTACCGTTTGTGATGAAGCATTTAGATCCGTTAAGAACCCACTCATCTCCGTCTAAAAACAGCCTTTGTCTGCTGTCCCTGAGCGTCTGTACCTGCCATCGGCTCTGTTAAACCGAAAGCACCGAGTTTTTTTACCGGAAGCAAGGTCCGGAACATATTTCTCTTTTCTGCTCTGGTGTACCAAATGTCTGGATTGGATCTACGCAAAGGGATGTATGTGCAGATACGATAACACCTGTAGTACCACAAACTTTTGATAACTCCTCTACGCACATAGCGTATGTAAGGATGTCACAACCCTGTCCACCGAGTTCCTTCGGTACAGGAATACCAAGGAAGCCATATTTAGCCATTTTCTCAACGGTTCCAGTTGGGAATTTTTTTCAGTTTCATCAACTTCCTGAGCAAGTGGTTTTACTTCGTTCTCAGCGAATTCTTTGAAAAGGCTTCTTGCCATTTCGTGTTTCTTACTTAATCCGAAATCCATTTTTTTACTTTTCCTCCATAGTTATTATAGTTTCGTGATCGTCTCTTAGAATTACGTCCTGCATTCATGCGGAGCTTTATCATAGTACCCAAACCCCCATTTGAGCTTAAAAAGCCCGATGAATCGCTTAGGTTTCCAAGAGGTTACCTAATACATTGCAATAATCGTGCCAACTTTTAAAAAGCCTTAATTTATGCGGTTTACAAAAAACACTGTTTATTTTTTAACACAATCAGCGTTTATACATGTTCAATTTTCCTACACTTTTCTACATTTTATTTGCTTTTTCCACACATATGTGTCATACTGATTCTGAAAAATATGTCATGCATTGCATGACTTGCATTCACAGCAAGAATGCCAATGCATTCTTGAATTTAACCTTTCTCACTACCCAAAAAGAGGATTTTAAATGAAACTTTCAAGATTATTATTAGACGCATTGGAAACTTTTTCCAAATTTTATCATTATAGATAAAAAATGCAACCATTGTTTATCTGAATGAATCCTATGCCAGTCTCCTTGGTATTCCGCGGGAACAGGCTATCGGACAGCCTGTCACCGATGTGATTCCAAAGACCCGCATGGTTGAAGTATTGAAATCCGGCAAACCGGACATCGGACACCTGATGACTCTTTATGACCATTCCCAGCAGAAAAATGTAACAGTTGCCTGCAATCGCATGCCGATTTTTCAAAATGGCCAGGTCATTGGCGCTGCTGCCGTAACAATCATGCAGGATGTCCTTCCTACAGTCACACAACTGAATCGTGAACTTTCTGCTGTCCGCAAAGAAAACGAATTCTACCGGCATGAATTAAATATGTTGCAGAATCATTTTGACAGCCTGAACCGCATCATCGGTCATTCTCCTGCCTTGCTTGAGATCAAAAACAGATCATTTCAGATTATGCTGCATCAGATCTGCCAATCCTGATCACAGGAGAGACCGGTGTCGGCAAGGAATTATTTGCAAAAGCAATCCATGAAATTAGTCCGCGCAAATTCCATCCTTATATAAAAATCAACTGTGCCGCTATTCCTACCGAACTGCTGGAATCAGAATTATTCGGATACGAACCGGGTGCTTTTTCCGGTGCGTCCAAAAACGGAAAACCCGGTAAATTCGAGTTAGCCAACCACGGTACGATCCTGTTGGATGAAATCGGTGAAATGCCGCAGACACTCCAGAGCAAATTGCTGCGCGTCCTTCAGGAACAGGAATTTGAACGAATCGGCGGTATCAATACGATCAAGGTCAATGTAAGAATCATCTGCTGTACAAACCAGGATCTGCAACAACTGATACAGACAAAACATTTTCGCAGCGACCTTTATTATCGTATCAACACCGTAGAATTAAAAATTCCGCCACTCCGAAACCGAAAAAAAGATATTGCTGAACTGACCGATTATTTTATTCAAAAAATATAATGCCGAACATGATACACACGTCATTTCCATTGACACGGATGTTCTGCAACTCTTCCAGACTTACGACTGGCCGGGAAATGTCCGGGAACTGGAGCACATTGTAGAACGCCTGTGCACCATCAACAACAACCGTACCATTACGATGAAAAGCTGTGGTTTCCTGCAGGGGAGCTGGTTCAGCAGTCTGTTCATGCAAATCCGGATGGTTCCGCTTCTGCTTTGACCCCATCCGGTTTACAGAACACCATTGTCGACAGCACCGAATATTTCTGCCGCACAGTCCAAAGTACCGATCAGCACTTCCTCTCAGACCAGTGAACTGTCCTGGAATGATCTGTCCGTAAGATACAGAATACAGAAAAGGAAGCTATTATTCAGGCACTGTTACAGACTAACGGAAACAAGGCAAAGGCGGCCCGGCTACTGAATATCGACCGGTCATCACTGTATTATAAATTAAAAAAAAATATAATATTACGGAATAAAGTCAGAAAAACGCAAGTAAAAAAAAAATGTGGTATTTTTTTCCTAAGCAGGCGATTGTTAGCTTTACGCGAAGGTAAAATACCACATTTTCGTTTCATATATTAAAGTTATTAAAGTAATTTTTTATGACACTTTTCAATACGTTTCAGATAAATCTTTGTCTCACTGACAACCACACCACTCAGTGCCACCAGTGCGATTAGGTTCGGGATCGCCATCAGTCCATTAAAGATATCCGCAATGGTCCATACAGCAGAAACTGTCATGTACGGTCCGATAAATACTGCCAAAATGTATAACCAACGATAACCTTTTGACTACTTTCTGATTTCCATTGGATAAATACTCCAGACATTTTTCACTGTAATAATCCCATCCGAGAATCGTCGTAAATGCAAAGAACACCAGACAGATCATCAAAATAAAGGATGAAAACTGTTCCGGGAACGGTAATGTCATCTGGAATGCTTTTTGTAGTAACTGCCACACCTTCCAGACCGATATTCCATGTACCTGCAATTACGATAGAAAGACCAGTCATTGTACAGATTACGATTGTATCGATGAATGTTCCCAGCATAGAAATCAGACCCTGCTGTCCCGGAGAATCGGTCAGTGCAGCGGCTGCTGCGATTGGTGCACTACCAAGGCCTGCCTCATTGGAGAAAATACCACGAGCAATACCTTTCTGCATTGCTATCAATACAGCTCCAAGCGCTCCACCTGCTGCTGCCCGCAGACCAAACGCACTCTCAATAATTGTCCTGAACGCTCCCGGAATCTCTCCAAGATGTGTCAGCAGAATGATTAATACAACTACTACATATGCAACTGCCATAAATGGTACGACAACCTGTGAAACACTGGAAATACGTTTGATACCACCGATAACTACCAGTGCGACACAGATAGATAACAATACGCCTGCGATTACAACTGTCCAGGAATAATCCATTCCAAACATATGCACAGTCCATGTTTTATCCGGATCAAAAAATGTCTGTACGGCATTTGTGATACCATTGATCTGTGTAAAATGTTCCGATACCAAACAAACCTACACAAACACCGAAAAATGCAAAAATCTTTGCCAGCCATCTCCATTTTGTTCCCATACCTTTTTCAATGTAGTAGAACGGGCCACCCACAATATGACCATCCTCTGCAACGGTACGATATTTCACTGACAGCAGACACTCTGAATACTTTGTAGCCATACCTACAAATGCAGCTATCCACATCCAGAACAACGCACCCGGACCTCCGGCTACCAGCGCGGTTGCAACACCTACGATATTACCGGTACCGATGGTTGCGGACAATGCAGTACATAATGCTGCGAAACTGGATACTTCTCCGCTGTCACCACTTTTTTCATTTTACAAAAGTTCCTTGATTGCACGTGGCAGAAGCCGGATCTGCAGACCTTTGACTCTTATGGTCAAAAAATACACCGACTGCCAGAATGAGGACGAGTCAGGGGAACGCCCCATACAAAAACCGTCGATTGATGTAAGAATTTGATTAAATAATTTTTGCCATTTTCTTCTCTCCCTTTTTTATATAAAAAATAAGGCTGATAAACTATCAGCCTCTAAAAAGTAGAACATGCATATATTGTGGTATGCTCTGTCCTTTTGCCTGAGAGATAAGCGGTTATAACCTGAAAGGAACCGATCCATACGATACGCACAGATCATCCGATCACTTAACCGCGACACCTTCGGCGCTTCGCATATGCGAAGACTCTCCAGAAGTGAACTTGTCTGCGATGCCAAAAATATGCATCTGATTTCAACAACAAAATCCGTATAAGAGCATATCACAGGTTTTTGCAATATGCAAGCTTTTTTTCTTTTATACAACGTACATTTGTCTTTGCTTGATGAGCATTCGATACATCTTATGCTTTTTCAGATCTTATAAACAGGTTCGACTTGAACTTGCATCATGCTTCCTGTCAGTATACAATA
>VOFJ01001967.1_pt1 | contig 22202 bp, 32 predicted proteins | sample 5384081 | NCBI WGS metagenome assembly VOFJ01 (sample SAMN12384729, study PRJNA508395) | human gut metagenome | isolation source: healthy gut I | host: Homo sapiens | reverse complement strand
ACATTGAAATCATGGCAAAGAGTAAGACTGTGAACGAAGCATTATTCTATATAAACGAAGTGATTAAGCCGGCAAGTCGCGCCACGCTGATGAATATGCAGAAAGCAAGTTCTTTATGAAAAAACGAGGAAAAGCGCAGACCAATTTCAACGACAAGTTGCCACAACCACAAGATGAACTGGCACAAGAAATATTGAAAGGCCCCCTTATAACTTTTCCCTTTCAACATTGCGAGAACCATACAATGAGCACATGCTTGAAGAAGCCTTATGAACACAATATCCGTCGGTTTCTGCTGGAATTAGGGTACAGGTTTTGCATACGTTGGAAGTCAGATGGAACTTTCGCATGCCTGGTGGAACCAGCTACTTTCCGGATATGGTATTCTATCATACAAAAGCTGAAATGCTATGTCGTGCTTGAACTAAAAGTCGTGAAATTTTGAGCCTGAATTTGCTTAGAGTAGAAACTCAACTTCTATGTGTCGGCGGAAGACCATCTTTTGAAAGATGACAATGACAACCCCAGTATAGGACTGCTGGTATGCAAGTCGAAAAACGAGATGGTGGTTAAATGGGCTTTTGAAGGCATCGACCGACCGTTGGGAATAGCAACCTATGAACTTGATGAAGTACTGAAAAAGACACTGGCAGAGAAACTGCCAAGTATTGAAGACATAGAAAATGCAATAGAAGAGTAAATTGTGCAGAAACACTGCACGGTTATATACGAGCTTTTGCAATCATAAAAACGAAAAATATGAACCGATATGTTTGAACTACTAAACGAAACTCTTTGAGAAACACATAGCAGAATACCTTGCAGGAAGCAAGATGTACAATCAACGCACACCAAAGGATTTCAATATTCAAAAAGTTGGTGGACTCAGATATGCTTTTTACAATTTTTGCGCGAGCAACCTATGTGGCAGAAACTTATCACTCAAAGTTTCGCAGACGAACAAGATGCGCTCAACGTTGTGATTGAAACTATCAACACGAAAATTAATCGTGGTGAAAGTTTGCTGTCACTGTTGAAGAATGGCTTCATGCTGCAAGGCCGACGCATCCGGTTGGCAGCTTTCAAACCGAAGATGACCCTTGATGATGATGCTGACCACCTCTACAAGAAAAATATCTTCAGCGTGGTTCGCCAGATGAAGTACAGCACGCAGGGCTTCGATAAGGATAACGAACTCGACCTCTGCATTCTGTTAAACGGTCTGCCTATCATTACTCTGGAACTGAAGAACGAAGCTACCGTCAGACTGTGGTAAACGCCATGCACCAATATCAGACCAACCGTCACCCGCAGAACCGCATGCTTCGCACCTGCCTGGTCCATTTCGCCCATGGATAACAACCGGGTGATGATGACCACCCAGTTGGCCGGCGACAATACACGCTTCCTCCCATTCAACAAGGAAACGGTGAATCCACAAGTAGAAGGAGATTATCCGACCTGCTATATGTGGAAAGAGGTGCTGCAAGCTGATTCTTTACTAAATCTCATTCAGCATTTCATTAAACGCATTACACCTAAGAAAGGTGAACCGTTCTATATATTCCCCGTTATCACCAGTTGCGTTGCGTACGCAACATCATTAGCGACGTGCGCGAGAAAGGCGTAGGTCAAACCTATCTCGTGCAGCACTCTGCAGGTTCAGGCAAAACAAAAGAGCATGTCATGGCTGGCCTTCCAGCTGGCAAACCTTCAGAATGCAGACAACACCCCGGTATTCGATTCGGTTATCATGATTACCGACCGTATTGTGCTCGACCGGAACATTGCCGATGAAATAAAGGGAATGGAAGAAGTAGCTTAAGTACTGTGAAAGACATCCGCAAAGGTTCACGTAATCTGGCAAAGGCATTAGCAGAAGGCGGTCACCGCATCATCATCTCCACGGAACAAAAGTTCAGCTTTGCATTACCTAAGTTGAAGGAGGCTGCTAGGTTCACACTTCGCTGTCATCATAGACGAAGCGCATACAGCCTTTGGCAAAGCAAGCATCGCACAATGTGCGTCAAGTTCTCACCGACAAGAATGAACTTCGCGAAACAGTAGAAGAGTTTGGAATTGAGAGCCGTGAAGCCGAGAACAATATGCAAGACCAAATGTTGGCCGAACTGCAAGCTGCCCGCAGCATCAATAGCGGCCATATCAGTTACTTTGCTTTCACAGCCACACCAAAGTCACAGACTTTTTGCACTCTATGGCCGTAACGGAAAGGCATTCGACACCTATTCCATGAAACAAGCCATCGAGGAAGGCTTTATCCTTGACGTGCTGAAAAACTATACCACCTTCCAGACCATGTTTGAGCTGGTAAGCAAGATAGACCTTCCTGAAGACACACCTGAATACGAAAAAGCAGAACGCACTCCGTTTGATGATGCAATATGTGAACCAGCACCCATACGTCATCAACTACAAAGCCAATATGATGGTAGACTACTTCATGCAGCACTCTGCCCAAAAGATGAAAGGGCAGGCCAAAGCCATTGTAGTGACTTCCAGCCGCGCCAACGCCATATTGTTCCACCAAGCCATCACACGCCGGTTGAAAGAGAAATACAATGGCGAGATAAAAAGCACTTGTGGCATTCAGTGGTGAAGTAGAAATCAATGGCAACAAATATACAGAGGAGAAAATAAACGGCTTCGGAATCAAAAGACAACGGCATTGCCGTCGAATTCAAACAGCCTAATCAAAGGTTCTTGGTCGTAGCCGACAAGTTCCAGACCGGATTCGACCAGCCTTTACCCATACTATGTTTGTAGACAGAAAGCTAGGCGGTGTGCAGTGCATCCAAACACTGAGTCGTTTGAACCGCTGCCATCCCGACAAGCAAGATACCCTGATTATCGACTTCGTAAACAAACACGAAGACATAAAGGCTGCATTCGAACCCTACTATGATACGACCTGGTTGCAAGGAAACTATAACCCGTCGAACAGCTATGAATATAAGAATGACATCGAGCGCAGGAAACTCTTTACACAGAACGATATAGATAAGGTGGTAACCTTATTGCTCTGCGGAGATGAACAACAGATAGCCGGCAGATTCCATCTATCTTTAGGACAACTGGTAAACGAATATGTGAAACCGTTACCTGAAGAGGAACAGGAACTCATCCGCAAGGAGGTGAACTCGTTACATCCGCCAGTACGGATTGCTTGCTCAGTTAATGAAATTCCTTGATCCTGACTTGGAACGTTTCTACATGTTCTGCAAGCTCTACTACAAATACCTGCCTTATACTAAGGAGACTTTGCCACTGGACATCTTGGAAAAAGATTGACCTCGACAAGTATCGTATCCAGCTGGCAGAACAGGGCTGTATCACATTAGAAGGAGAAGATGGTGAACTGACGCCTCCAAGTACTGCTGGCATTAGCGACGGGGAGAAGGAGTTTGATCATCTCGATCATCTCATCCACATGATGAACGAGCCTTTATGAAGGTTTTCTTAACGAAAATGACCAGATCATCCTTGAGTTGCTGCGCCAGTTGAGAAATGACCCCAACATAAAGCAGGCATTCAGCGCAGAAAACTCTCGTTCCAGCCTGTTGAGGATGGTAGAAAAGGAGTTCAACAAAAAAGTCGCAACACAGTTAGGCAAGTATATCAACTTGAAGAAACTGCTCAACAGCAACCAAGCATTCAATGAGGAATTCTTAAACATGCTGGTAACCTTCCTGGGGCAAAGTTTCCATACAAGTAACGTGCTTGAATATAATGAGGAGTTGCTTAAAGATGTGATGTTTGAGAAACTAGAAGATACTTTCAGTGAACTCTGCGGACACGGCTATCGTGAACTTGAAGAAGTGCTCGATTGTCTTTTCGCCATCTTGAAGACCCATACTGTGAAAAACTTGGATGGTCTGAACACCATGATTCCAAATCAATTGAACAAGTTCTATCGTGGTGAGAACGAGCCGGTAGACTTGAAAGTGATATTCGCAGCATTGTTGCCCAAGTATGAGGCATTCCTCCGCAAACTCTATTACCTGAAAGAGGGAGAACAATTTATGTCTACAAAAAGGTGCAGACGGTTGGGTGGCCATTGTAAAGACTTTCCATGAAATAGATAACCTCTACTATAATCATGGCAAAAATCCGAAATTGAACACTTTTGAAACCTACTACAAGTGTATTTCAAAGTGGAGAAACGAGAACGTTCACCATGCTCCGGAACTCCCCCGATGCAGAGAGGTTGCTCCAGCCATCCACATGGTGGTCAGCATGTATATCTATGCCGTAATGGTCAGCATTACAGACTTGGAAATGGCAGGTTGTGAACTTGACAATTCGGGAGTCACCGTTCCTGTTATGTATCCTTCAGCTCCTGCAGCCTCTTACGAAATGGATACTTACAGCAGGGATAATTCCGAAGAGGATGAGCCTGTCCAAAAGGTGGCAGAGTGTCCTATTAACAAGATGAACGAAGAAGAGAAGATGGACCTTTTGAAACGCAGCATTCTGAAAGCGCAAAGTTACACTCCGCTATTCACCAAAAAGCGTCATTGATGTCAATCTATAAGATGGCAGCGCACAAGAACATCATCATCGACGGCGATTATGCATACTTTGTACAACGTATCGGCATGATGGATCTGAAAAAAATATGCCTGACGGTTTATCCGCGAACTATCTGGACCGTATGAACAAAGGTGTTTTTGCTGATGACCTCAGCGAATGGACAAAATGTAAACTTTAAGCGGCATGAAACGATCTGAGTTCACCGACATCAAGGAAACCGCAGAGAAATTCGGCGAAATCATAGACGAAACCAGACATAACGAATAAACCCGAAAGACTAATCCGGACAGAAGACATTGAAAACTTTATGCCATGACAGACTGGGTGTTATTCCGCATGGAAAAGTGAAATTTATAGTAGCTGTGCGGCAAGAATGCACAGTTGCTATTTTACTTTTGTACCAAAATAAAAACAGTCATAAAACAGAAGGCGATGGCAACAAATAAAAACGCGATGGCTCGATACAGAGCTTTAGACAAATGCTTTAGCAGCAGAAACCAGAAAATACTACATGAACGACCTCATCGAGGCCGCCGTATGGCACTTGAACGACAGAATGGTGATAGCGGTTCAAAAAGGTGCCGAAGGAGTACAGCGTCGTCAAATCTTTTGACGATATGAACGATATGGAATTGATGTACGGAGTCATTATCGACAGAATCCAAGACGGCCATAAAAAAAGTATTACCGTTATGCAGTCGGTTCAAAAGACTATGGCCGAATCCGGTCCTTCCCAAGAAGAAATGGATTGTATACTCGAAGCCGCCGCCATCATGAAACGTTTTGAAGGTGTTCCTCAGTTCGACTGGCTGATGACCTGGAAAAAGAAACTTTATACCACTTCAAAACCAGGCAGTGAGACTCAAAAGGCAGTCAGTTTCAGCACAACCAATACCTTACAGGTATAGACAAATGGTACAAGCCCATATTCGAAGCTATTGTAGCAAAGAAAGTAATAGAAATAAATTACCATCCATTCGGTAAAGATGTCAGAACAGTTGTGGTGAGCCCTATCACTTGAAACAGTACAATAATCGCTGGTTCTTGGTGGCGAAACGCAAAGACTTCGATAAAATGTCCAACTATGCGATAGACCGGATTGAAGGAATAAAGGAAACGACCCGAACCTTTGAGCCTCTGGACAATGACTTTGATTTTGAAGAGTTCTTTAGTGACGTGGTCGGCGTTTCCGTAGTTGAAGGCGCCCCTGTGGAAAATGTCATTTTGCACGTTACCGACCAGGCGTGGAATTACATTACAACAAAGCCGCTGCATGAGTCTCAATCTGTGCTAAACAGCAAACAAGCCGACGGCAAATGGGAGGTTCGACTGAAAGTACAAGACAACTATGAATTACGTTCACTTCTACGTTCCTTTGGCGATAGCGTTGAGGTAATGGCTCCGGGTTACCTTACGTCAAGAAATGAAAGAAATGGCACAACGTGTTCTCCAAATGTATAAAGACTAAACCTGTATACTATGAAGATACTATACCTGTAAGCGACAATTATCACTATTCTATTAGTATTGAATAATAATTATTTTACTTAAAAACAAATCCGAGAGCCTCCCATAGCATGCCATCGCTGTATTTCTAAAATCAACAATATATTATACTGAGTTTATATAACTTTATGTCACTAAACATATTCTCAAACTTATAGTATTCCAGTAGTTTTTGCTATCTTTTGTGACAAAAACACTTACATACAATGACTATCACTCTATCTACTGATTTACCTGCCTATCCTACATTCACGGAAGGCATCCGCCGTGCTCCCGACCGGGGCTACCGCTTGACACCCGCCCAAACGGAAACGGCATTGAGGAATGCATTGCGATACATTCCGGTGGAACTGCATGAGCAACTTGCTCCCGAATTGACGGACGAATTACTTACCAGGGGCAAAATATACGGTTACCGTTTCCGGCCCGAAGGTGATTTGAAAGCAAAGCCCATTGACGAATACAAAGGAATTGCATCGAAGGGAAAGCATTCCCAAGTCATGATAGACAACAACCTTTCATTTGATATCGCCCTTTATCCTTACGAACTGGTGACATACGGCGAAACCGGACAAGTTTGTCAGAACTGGATGCAATACCGGCTTATCAAGCAGTATCTGGAGATAATGACGAATGAACAAACCCTGGTCGTAGAAAGCGGCCACCCGTTGGGATTATTCCAATCACATCCCGAAGCTCCCCGTGTTATTATCACCAATTCCATGATGGTAGGCATGTTCGACAACCAGAAAGACTGGGAAATAGCCGCACAGATGGGAGTAGCCAATTATGGACAGATGACCGCCGGAGGCTGGATGTACATCGGTCCGCAAGGCATTGTACACGGCACGTTCAACACCCTATTAAATGCCGGCCGCATGAAATTAGGAGTGCCGCAGGACGGCAACCTGAACGGCCATCTTTTCGTATCCTCCGGATTGGGCGGAATGAGCGGAGCACAACCCAAAGCGGCAGAGATAGCCGGAGCAGTGGCCATTATAGCCGAGGTAGATTATTCACGCATAGAAACCCGCCACCGCCAAGGGTGGGTACAGCATATCACATCCGATTTGTCTGAAGCCTACCGGCTGGCTACCGATGCCATAGACCGACGAATCTCCTGCTCCATAGCCTACCATGGCAATGTAGTCAATCTGTTGGAGTATGCGCTACATCACAACATCCACATCGAACTTCTCAGTGACCAGACTTCCTGCCATGCCGTTTACGAAGGCGGCTATTGTCCTGCAGGCATTTCCTTCGAAGAACGTACCCGTATGCTGAAAGAAGACAGAGAAACTTTCGATGAAATGGTGAACGAAACTTTGCGCCGCCATTTCCATGTTATCAAGGAACTGGTGGCACGGGGCACTTATTTCTTCGATTATGGCAATTCTTTCATGAAAGCGATTTATGACGCCGGAGTGAAAGAAATCTCACGCAATGGAACAGACGAGAAGGATGGATTCATCTGGCCGTCCTATGTAGAGGATATCATGGGGCCTCAACTTTTCGATTATGGTTACGGTCCCTTCCGCTGGGTATGCCTGAGCGGGAAAAAGGAAGATTTGATAAAGACCGACCGTGCTGCTATGGAGTGTATCCCTAAAGATCGCCGCGGACAGGATATGGACAACTGGATATGGATTCGCGACGCCGAAAAGAATAACCTGGTGGTAGGGACCCAAGCACGCATTCTGTATCAAGACGCGCTGGGCCGTATGAATATCGCACTGCGCTTCAATGAAATGGTACGCCGGGGCGAGGTAGGTCCTATCATGTTGGGACGTGACCACCACGATGTAAGCGGTACCGACTCTCCTTTCCGGGAAACCTCCAATATCAAGGACGGCAGCAATGTAATGGCAGATATGGCTGTGCAATGCTTTGCCGGAAATTGTGCCCGGGGCATGAGCCTTGTCGCTTTGCACAATGGAGGCGGTGTAGGTATAGGTAAAGCTATCAATGGCGGATTCGGAATGGTATGCGACGGCAGTGAACGGGTAGACCGTATTCTCCGCTCATCCATGTTATGGGATGTAATGGGAGGAGTGGCACGCCGCTCGTGGGCACGCAACCCGCATGCCATGGAAACTTCGGCGGAATTCAACGAGAAGCCATGCCGATGGTTATCACATCACCCTGCCGCATATAGCGGAAGATGACCTTATTAATAAATTGAAAAAAAAGGAATCAACAAAAAGGAACACCATGGATGCAACTGTTTCATTCATCCGATGGATGTTCCCTATAAACTTCTAAAGCTGGACAAAATTATGGAATGCGTCCCCAACTTCAGCGAGGGACGTGACTTACAGAAAATAGACGAGATTGTATCTCCGTTTCGTGCCAAGGCAGGCGTAAAATTATTGGATTATAGTAACGATGAAGACCACAACCGGCTGGTAGTTACCGTTGTTGGAGAACCGGACGCCTTGAAAGAAGCCGTGATAGAAGCTATCGGTATAGCAGTAGAACTGATTGACCTGAACCATCACCAAGGACAGCACCCCCGTATGGGAGCTGTAGATGTAGTTCCATTCATTCCCATCAAAGGATGTACCATGGAAGATGCCATAGCGGTGTCCAAAGAAGTGGGGCAACGGGTGGCCTCTCAATATAATCTCCCTGTATTCTTATATGAAAAATCAGCTAGTGCACCACATCGTGAAAATCTTGCTGTCATCCGTAAAGGAGAATTCGAGGGAATGAAGGAAAAGATTCACCAACCCGAATGGTATCCCGATTTTGGTCCTGCGGAACGTCACCCCACTGCCGGAACTGTAGCCATCGGAGCCCGTATGCCCTTAGTTGCCTACAATATAAATCTCAATACTCCCAGCCTAGAAATAGCGCATGACATTGCCAAGAAAATCCGTTTTATCGGTGGCGGACTGCGCTATTGCAAGGCCATGGGCGTGGAACTGAAGGATCGGGGTATCACTCAGGTATCCATGAATCTCACCGACTATAGTAAAACCGCTATCTACCGGGCATTCGAAATGGTACGTTTTGAAGCCAAACGCTACGGAGTAAGCATCATCGGCAGCGAAATCGTAGGACTTGTTCCTATGGAGGCCTTGATAGACACTGCCTCTTACTACCTGGGATTGGAAAACTTCTCCATGCAACAAGTGCTGGAAGCGCAGATTATGGAATAATATAGAATAGAACGCAAATGACACAAATGACGCAAATAGCAAGTCAAGAAGATGTAGATAAAATATTAAAAGCATTTTATCTAGTGTACAACACATTAGGATATGGATTCTTGGAAAGGGTTTATCAAAATGCCCTCTACTTTGAATTGATAGAGCAAGGTTTTAAATGTGAAGTGCAAAAAGCAAATCAATGTATTTTATAAAAATCATAAAGTGGGTGAATATTATGCCGACATGGTGATCAACAACTCCATCATATTAGAACTGAAAACGGCTGATGCTTTACGTCCCGAACATGAATTTCAACTGATAAACTATCTGAAAGCCACAAACATAGAGATAGGCTATCTATTAAACTTCGGAAAGCATCCTGAATTTAAAAGAAAAATATTCAGTCACCATTGATATTTGTGTCATTTGCGTTCCATTAAAACTAACAACTATGAGCAACAACTTGATTATCATCAATGCCCACATCGTTACTCCGCAAGGCAGAACCGCCCGGAAAGGAGAAGCCATGAAACGAACTTCTCAACATTCCTTGCGGAACGGTAAGAGTAACCGACGGCATTATTACCTATGTTGGCGAAAACCGTATAAGCCATGAAAAGCCCGGCTATAAAGTGCTTGATGCCAGAGGGAATGTATTGTTGCCGGGATTCGTTGATTCTCATACCCATTTGGTTTTCGGAGGATTTCGCCCCGACGAATTCATCTGGCGGCTCAACGGCGACAGTTATATGAGCATCATGGAACGTGGCGGAGGCATTATCAATACTGTACGTGCCACCCGGGAAGCCTCCTTTGAAGAACTGAAACATAAAGCCGAATGGTTTCTGGATACCATGAGCCGGATGGGGGTCACCACAGTGGAAGGAAAAAGCGGATATGGCCTGGATCGTGATACAGAACTGAAACAGCTCAGTGTCATGCAAGCTATCAATGAATGTCCCGACCGGAAAGTAGATATCGCCACCACTTTTTAGGTGCTCACGCCTTACCCGAAGAATACAAAGGGCGAAGTGACGCATATATTGATTTTCTGATTAACGAAATGTTGCCCATGATCCATCAGAAACAATTGGCCGAAAATTGCGATATTTTCTGTGAAAAAGGAGTATTCACTGTGGAACAGTCTCGAAAGCTATTGAAAGCTGCGCAAGCTCTAGGCTTCGGCACCAAGCTACACGCTGATGAAATTGTCAGCTTTGGAGGAGCAGAACTGGCAGGAGAATTGAAGGCCCTCAGCGCCGACCATCTGTTGCAAGCATCCGATGAAGGCATAAAAGCCCTGGCACAAAATAATGTAGTAGCCACTCTGTTGCCACTAACTGCCTTTACCCTAAAAGAGCCCTACGCCCGTGGCAGGAAAATGATAGACAGCGGCTGTGCCGTAGCCCTTGCCACCGATCTAAATCCAGGCAGCTGTTTCTCCGGATCCATCCCGCTGACTTTTGCTCTGGCCTGCATCTATATGAAACTGACCGTTGCCGAAGCTATCACAGCCATCACACTGAACGGTGCGGCAGCCCTCGGACGCGCCGACCGCATCGGAAGCATAGAAGCCGGAAAACAGGGAGACTTTGTTTTACTGGGAACCGACAACCCCCATATATTACCTTATTATACAGGTATGAACGCAGTGAAGCTGACCATCAAAGGAGGACGTATTCTACATTCAAATTAACCAATTAAATACTAATAGCCATGTTAACAGAACTTACCATCAAAGAATTTATCAATAAAGTACTCAGTAATGATCCTGTCCCCGGTGGCGGCAGTGTCTCGGCACTCAATGGAGCCCTTGCCACCTCACTGGCAGCTATGGTAGCCAATCTTACCATAGGCCGCAAGAAATATGTAGAAGTGAACGAAATTATGGAAGATCTTTCTGTGCGTTTCGAAGAACTCACCCGCCAGCTGATAACCGATGTAGACCGTGATTCGGAAGCATACGACCGTGTTTTCTCTGCATTCAAACTTCCGAAAGAAACGGATGAAGAAAAGGCTATCCGCAGTGAAGCCATACAGAAGGAAACCAAATATGCCGCCCAAGTGCCTATGGAGGTGGCACGTACCGTCCATTCCATTCTGCCCATGATTGATGTGGTAGCCAGAAAAGGGAACAGCAACGCTGTAACCGATGCCTGCGTGTCCATGATGTGTGCCCGGACTGCCATTCTGGGAGCCTTGCTGAGTGTACGTATCAACCTCACTTCTATCAAAGACGAAAAATTCGTCAAAGAGATGAGTGAAGAGGCCGATATGATAGAACAGACGACCATTGCCGAAGAACAGAAAATACTGGACTATGTGAAAACCATTTTTTAATCCCAACCTCCGCGGTTAAAAAAAAAAGAATCAGACCATGAAGAATGTATATCAAATAGGTTCGGGTGACCTCACTTTTGACATCATCGAACGTATTATCAATGAAAATCTGAAATTGGAACTGGCTCCTGAAGCCAAAGACCGGATTCAGAAATGCCGGGATTACCTGGACAAAAAGATCAAGGAATCCGATGTCCCTCTCTATGGCATCACGACAGGATTCGGCAGCCTGTGCAACCGTAATATTTCTTCCGATGAACTGAGTACTTTGCAAGAGAACCTGGTGAAAAGCCATGCTTGCAGTGTAGGCGCAGAAATGCCCCATGTCATTGTGAAGCTGATGTTTTTATTAAAAGCTCATGCTCTTTCTTTGGGACACAGTGGCGTACAAGTCATCACTGTACAGCGAATTATCGACTTTTTCAATAACGATGTAATGCCCATTGTCTATGACCGCGGTTCATTGGGAGCCTCAGGAGATCTTGCCCCGCTCGCCAATCTCTTCCTTCCGTTGATCGGCGTAGGCGATGTGTATTATAAAGGCAAACGCTGCGAAGCTATCAGCGTGCTTGATGAGTTTGGTTGGGAACCAGTCAAATTGAAAAGCAAAGAAGGACTGGCCTTGCTCAATGGTACCCAGTTTATGAGTGCCAACGGGTGTATGCCATACTCAAAGCCTTCCTTCCGTCTTTCCAAGAAAGCCGACCTCATTGCCGCCATCTCCCTGGAAGCCTTTGACGGCCGCATCGATCCGTTCATGGACTGTATCCAACAAATGCGTCCGCATAAAGGCCAGATAGAAACCGGAGCCGCATTCCGAAGAATGCTGGAAGGCAGTGAAATCATCGCACAGCCCAAACAACACGTACAAGACCCCTATTCATTCCGTTGCATCCCACAAGTTCATGGTGCTACCAAAGATGCCATCAACCACGTAGCTTCAGTACTGTTGACCGAGATAAATTCAGTTACCGATAACCCCACTATCTTCCCCGATGAAGACCTTATCATTTCAGGTGGCAACTTCCACGGACAGCCCTTGGCACTGGTATATGATTATCTTGCCATTGCTATGGCCGAACTGGGAAACATATCTGAACGGCGTGTGGCACAACTCATTATGGGACTTCGCGGATTGCCCGAATTTCTGGTTGCCAATCCGGGACTTAATTCCGGTTTCATGATTCCCCAATATGCGGCTGCCAGCATGGTAAGCCAGAATAAAATGTACTGTTATGCCGCCAGTAGCGACTCTATAGTATCCAGCAACGGACAGGAAGACCATGTAAGTATGGGAGCCAACGCCGCCACCAAGCTCTACAAAGTGATGGATAATCTGGAACATATACTTGCCATCGAATTGATGAACGCCGCACAAGGTATAGATTTCCGCCGTCCGCTCCGTAGTTCACCGTTTATTGAGAAGTTTCTCGCCACCTACCGCAACGAGGTACCTTTTATAAAAAGAAGATATTGTGATGTATAAGGAAATACATAAAACAGTAGCTTTTTTAAAACGGCATCAAGTAAATTATTAAACGGCATTTCGGAATCGGATTATAAAGATTTCACATCCCTTTTTACTATTAAAAACTATAAGATCCATATAATCCGAGCCCGAATTCATATCTTTGCAGTAACAAAAAAAATAGCGAAGATGAATTACGATAATAAAAGAAGAAAAGTGTTTCCTATAGTAGATGAACAAGGAAACATAACAGGAGCTGCAACCCGTGGAGAATGTCATAATGGAAGTAAATTGCTACATCCGGTAGTCCACTTGCATGTATTCAACAGTAAAGGCGAACTCTATTTGCAAAGGCGTCCTGACTGGAAAGATATTCAGCCAGGCAAATGGGACACAGCCGTAGGCGGACACATAGATTTGGGTGAAAGTGTGGAAACAGCCTTGAAACGTGAAGTAAAAGAAGAACTGGGCATCACCGACTTTACTCCCGAATTACTGACTAGCTATGTATTCGAATCCACCCGGGAAAAAGAATTGGTATTCTCGCATAAAACCACTTATGACGGTCTCATTATTCCCAGCGAGGAACTGGATGGCGGCCGTTTTTGGTCACTAGAAGAGATCAGGAGCAATATTGGAAAAGAAATATTTACACCTAATTTTGAGAATGAATTTCAGAAGCTGGGCTTCTGAAATAGTTTTTTATCAAAAGTGGGCAAATTCTTGACTTGCATCAAGAATTTGCCACTTTTGCATACATTTTATCTTTATCAGAGTACAATCTAGAACAAAACAGCATAATTTTGTGTTGTAAAACATAAAAAGAAAGGATAACGAGATTATGAAAAAGGTAAAAAGTATTTTTAAGAAAGCCCTTGCTATAATGGGTGAAAACGAAGTAAAAGCTTGGGGTATAGGGATTAAGTAAGAAAATAACCCTATTTTTTAATCAAAGAAAGGATAACATTATGAAGAAATTGAAAGAGATCATCAAAGCAGGTCTCAAAGATATGGGAAATGACGCCCTCCGTGCTTGGGGGTACGATACAAAGTAAAAGGTACAAAAGATTAGTTTTTAATGTTTTAAAAAAGGATAGCAGGATGAAAAGAGTAAAAAGTTTTCAAAGAATATATGAGGGCTATTGAAATTAATGCCGCATTAATGTATGGTTATAGACCTAAATAAAAACCGTACTTTTTGATTGAGGGAATTGAATTACCATTATAATAAAAAAGCAGTCTTGAAAAGTCAAGACTGCTTTTTTATTATAAATACAGTATAAGTGAAATCAATTTATCCGACAAGCAATACACTAACATTAAAAATATATTGTATTTCTTCAAAAAGAATATACCTCTTTGAAATCAAGAGAGTTAGAAAATTCACCTCATTTTAGGATAATGAGTTGGCAACCATCCTAATTACCGTGATCTGCATCACTTTGCTGGTTTGGGTAACTTTTAAGGATGTAAATATGGCAGGCAATAAGATGATAGACACGACCTTTCTCTACAATCTCGCTTTTTTTTACTCCCGGCAATTCATTTGCCATCTGGAAGGAAAAAACATCCATATCTCCATTGGCATCCTTGTAGAGTTTCCTGTAAATGGAAAGCACACCACCATCCACGCAATTCTTGCTACATTCTGAAAAGAAGGCTGCTCGTTGTTCCGATGAGAGTCGAGCGATACCTTTCTCAAAACCTTTGAACCAATCTGACAAATCCATACTATCAAGGTAATTGACTGAACAGCTTTACCAATCCTTCTTTGTTGAAGCAGTAAAACATTTCTATTTGTTCAGGGGTATCATTCTCCAGCAATAACAACAACTCTTTAGCAAATTCCAAGTAACCTGTGCCATTTGCCGTAACAATGCGTTTGTCCGATACAGCTTGCTCATTCATATAACCTGCCTTATTGGTATAATTGCCTCCTCCCCATAATTGTAGCTGTTCCAAACCATTTCCCGTATGTTTTATCTCATTTAAGAAACCATGTTTGGCAAGGAAAGAAGCAGCATTGCAGATAGCTCCTACGATAATCCCCTTCTTTATGGCACGGCGAACGATTGGCACGACTTTATCTGCTTCCAGTTCGTCGAACCAGCCGAAACCACCAATTAGCACCAAAGCGGCATAATCATTAGGCATCGTTTCAAAAGAATAGTCGGGTAAAGTATGGAAACCACTGCATGAGCGTACAACATCCAATGTAGGAGCTACGACTTTGTTCGTGTATTTGGGATTTTCTTTTATACTACGTTCGTCACACGCAATAGCCGAAGCCAGAAATACGGCTTCATGGTCGGCATAGTTATTTAACAATAGATATAATACCTCGTTCTTCATATTTATTTTCTTCTGATGGTTTGACATTTACGTTTTGTCATCTCTTCGGCAAAGGCTTGTTCACCTTGTTCCTTAATATAGCTAATGCAAGCGGAACGGTCAGAATTAAACAGAAATGCAAATACTTTGCTTATCCAATTGGAAAACAACTTGCATTCCCTGACATCATGGGAGCATTCAGCACAAGTATTAAACTTGTTTTCTTGGCAACATGAGCGGATTTTACACCAAGTTGCCTTTTTATTTGGTTTACATCCGGGACATTTCTCTGCCAAGAACTTACGGCAGGCTCCACAATAAAGACCGCAAGCGGCTATGTTTTTATTATCAGGTGCAATAGTTTTCATAAATATCAGGATGTTGGGTGAGAAAATTCGCCATTTATCCAAAAGGTGGCTTCCGTACCAATGAAATGTAGAAGTACATAATTGGGATCACTTGGTCCATCGGGAAAATGATGAATGAACCAATCCTGCCATATGTCCTTGCGGATAGTATTGTCCGTAATAATTTCTACCGTACCACGCAGGGCAACGCCATCCCCGTAATGGTCATAGCAAAGACCCGCCTTGTTGTTCGCCTTAAAATCATTCACTTTCATGGAGCCGACACTTGTCGCCATCCAGACTTCGTTAAAACTTTTGGCATGTATCTTGGACATCTGCACAGGTCGCGGATAACCGTCGGCATCAATGGATGCGATGGTCACATTTTCGCATTGGGCAAGCAAGTGGGTTGCCTTTTCCGTTAGTGTCCGTTCATCTTTTTTTTCCACCGTTTCAGGTAGGGAAAGTATTGAAGCATTTGTTCCTTTGCTTGTACGGGACTCAACTTACATTCGGTCTGCACATATTCCATTGGTCTAAGAATTGCAGGCAGAACTCAATCATTTGGCTCATTGTGAAATCTTGGGTAAACTCACCTTTTTTGTAACAATACACGCAATAATCCTCACTATTGCTCCCATTGGCATTTGTCCCTCTGTTTTCATCAGTTAGGGGCATACCACAACTTTGACAAAACTGTTGTTCCATATATGTATTCTATTCGATGCCTATCAGTCCCTTTATAGGCGGTTATAAAATGCGAGAGCGTGGAACTGCAATGCTACCGCGTCTAAATTGGAGGTCGTAGACAACCTTTGGCACAGATATGATAATAACAGCCCACGCTATAGCGTGAGAACCACTATACTATTTCTTGTACCAAGTCCGAGATTTCCTACGTTTCCAACCTACAAGATGAACATAACGCTTCTTTTTTCTCGTATGTCTTGGAAATAATTGTCTTTATCCGACTACAAAAATCGGATATTTTTCTGATAATCTTTTATCTTCTAATGCTTTTATTTACTTTTAGAATAGAATTTAGGGTGCATCCTATATTTTCAGTCCTTTATCCTGTTTAGTAGATGCAGTCTCCAAACCGTTTCTCCATTCATTCGCTTTCTACCTAAACCATTGCACAAGTGGAACATCGTTCACACCTATTTGAAAATACCTTTTCCGAGAATCTCAATATGTTCCGGCAGAAGTCAATCAACGGCAATAGCTTTTCCACATAAGGGAAGTTCCATAAATTTTGTTATGTTTTTCAAGATAATCAAGGAAAGCAAAGTAAGTTGATATTAGTTTCACACGGAAAACAACGTCTGTATCCCAAAGAATTAGTACCTTTAGAACGAGATAACTCTTCGCACTTGCAATATACTTTTTACGTATTGCGTATTTTAAATAATCCATTGCGTGTATTTATCGGCAAGCGGGATAGTAAAAACATAAAATTGAAATGGCAACAGACGGAGTAAAAATAATTGATGGAGATTTAGCACACGACACCTATGAATATATAATGGAGTTGTATGATAATGGAGCAAGTGCTGAAATAATTAAGAAATAAATTCCATTCATAAAAGAAGATTATGGAGATAAAACGGATTTTTATCACGAAATTTTTGTTACAGCTTACGCCTTGGCATTTGGGGGAAATCGGAGAACTGACTGATGAAATCTTAAAATGAAGTAAAACGAGTTATTGAACTTAAAGCAGGTGTAAATCTTTGGACAAAAGATGTAGACGAAAAGGAAGGCAAAGAAAGACAAAAAGTCCTTGACCGATTTTTAAAAATAATATCTGCACCAAACTCAAAAGTTAGAAATAGAAATAATCAATTTTAGTTGCTGCAATCTGCCGATTTTATGAGGTTTTTCCAACGATATTCCCTATTTTTTGCAACAATCTACTATTAACCTATAAATTTCAATTAAACAGAACCATGATTAAAAACCTATCTACCTTCTTCGTCGGTATAGCGTTATTATGCCTCGCCGGCTGCACCCCAATTCCCAAAGAAACAACTGCAACAAAAGAGTATGCGCCTCTTGAAGTTCCAGTTCCCGAACGTCCTGCGGGACAACAGGATGTAATCGAACTAACAACTCCTAAACTTGACACTGTGCGTGTAGGTTTCATCGGTTTGGGCATGCGTGGTCCCAGTGCGGTAGAACGTTGGACGCACATACCGGGAACTAAAATTGTCGCTCTTTGCGACTTATTGCCTGAAAATGCGGAAAAAGCACAAAAAATTGTAACTAACGCCGGTATGGAAGCCCCTGCCCTCTACTCTGGCAGCGAAGATGCATGGAAACAACTGTGCGAGCGAAACGATATCGACTTAGTATACATTGCAACAGACTGGAAACACCATGCTGAAATGGGTATCTATGCCATGGAACATGGAAAACATGCAGCCATCGAGGTACCTGCCGCCATGTCGCTGGATGAAATCTGGGCACTTATCAATACTTCCGAAAAGACCCGTAAACACTGTATGCAACTTGAAAACTGTGTTTATGACTTCTTCGAACTGACGACATTAAATATGGCACAAAAAGGTCTTTTCGGCGAAGTGCTCCATGTAGAAGGTTCATACATCCATAATCTGGAAGAATTCTGGCCTTATTACTGGAACAACTGGCGTTTGGATTACAACCGGGAGTTCCGTGGAGACGTTTATGCCACACACGGCCTAGGCCCTGCCTGCCAATTGCTCAACATTCATCGCGGTGACCGCATGAAGACACTGGTAGCCATGGACACCAAAGCTGTAACCGGTCCCGAACTGGTAAAACAATATCAGAAAGAAGAAGCACCCGATTTCCAAAACGGCGACCATACCATGACTTTTATCCGTACAGAAAACGGAAAAACCATCCACATACAGCATGATGTAATGAATCCACGTCCCTATAGCCGTATGTATCAGCTGACCGGTACCAAAGGTTTTGCCAACAAATATCCCATCGAGCAATATTGTTTCCGCCCGGATCAGATTGACAGCACCAGCATACCCGATCACGAAAACCTGAGTATGCACTCGGCTGTTCCCGAAAAAAGTAAAAGAAGCTTTGATGAGCCAATACAAACATCCTATCCACCAAGAATTAGAAGAAACAGCAAAGAAAAATAGGTGGACATGGAGGGATGGACTTCATTATGGATTATCGCTTGGTATATTGCTTGCGCAACGGACTTCCTCTGGACATGGACGTTTATGATTTAGCAGAATGGTGCTGTATGGCCGAATTGACCCGTCTTTCTATAGAAAACGGAAATGCACCTGTTGCCGTACCCGACTTTACCCGTGGCAATTGGAACAAAATGGATGGTTATCATCATGCTTTCGCTCAATAAAAAGACATGAAACAAATACAGACTTGCATAAAAAGAGAGGTATATTCTGCATCAGGCAGAAATACCTCTCTTTCTTATAATGCACAAAGTCACATGAACATGATTGTATAAAAACTCACATTTTATACTTTTGTCAGTTCACCCGTCACCGAATCAATAATAAATCCCCTCACCATAATATCTTCAGGTATTAATGGATGCTCCATAATAGCCCGTACAGTCCCTTTCACCGATTTCTCCGTATCCTCAAAACCATCCAACCATGCTCCAAAATCTACACCACAGAAACGAATCATATCAATGGTTTCCTGCTTGATGCCACGTGCTTTCATGTGTTCTATCATCTCATTACTATTCATGTGACAGGCCCCACAATCAGAATGAGCAACAACCATAACTTCCTTTACACCTAACTCATAAATAGCCACCATCAGACTACGGATTACACTACCAAACGGATGCGAGATAACCCCACCTGCATTCTTGATAATTTTTACATCACCGTTCCTGATGCCCAAAGCAGCAGGTAACAATTCCGTCAACCGGGTATCCATACAAGAAAGAATAGCTATTTTTTTATCAGGATATTTGTTGGTAATATATTTCTCATACCCCTTGCTCTCAACAAATTTCTTGTTAAACTCTAAAATATCATCTATCATTGCCATAAGTTTTTTTAGGATTCACTACAAACTTACACAAAAATAAAATACGATGACACTTTTAAGATAAATATTTATCGGATACCAACTTTTCTACCATCCATCAAGGCAAAGATGAACCATACAAGAAAAAGCAAAGAGAACAATGCGTTTCCATACGAAAGAACCAACCCCGTAAATGCTAAAATTGTCATTGGTCTTTTTTCCTTCTCCCCAATTCGGCACGGATACGGCTTAACGACTGTGGAGTAATCCATAAATAAGAAGCGATATGCTTCAGAGGTACATACTGCAACAGTTCCGGATTCTCTTCCAACAAAGTAAGATAACGCTCTTTGGCCCGGGGGCTTCCTCCCGTTATCATCCAACTTTCAAGCCCTAAAAGCTGCTGTTCGAACAATCGTCTTCCAAAATTAGCCAGTTCAACAGATTCGGCATATAATACTTCGAGTTTTGCCTTCGAAATACCATAAAGTTCACTGTCACACATCGCTTCGATAGAAACCAACGAAGCTGTATTTTCCACATATCCCCATGACGAGAAGATGGCCTCCCCTTCAGAAGCAAACCAGACGGAAACATCTACCCCGTCATTAAGGTAATGCCCCCGCCAGATTCCTTTACTTACAATATAGAAGTTTGAGTTCCGCCCGCCTTCCTGTACAAGAAAATCTCCCTTTACGAAAAGTGAACTTCTCCATATTATCCAACAACTGCAAGCTCAAAGCTATCGGCAAACTATATTTTTCACAAAACTTCTGTATGAATGCATCCATATATCCACCCGATTAATTACCACAAAGGTAAAAAAATCATCTGCGAACCCACTGATGTTTACGATAATAAATCGCCATTATCACTAAAAAAGTAAGTATTTCCGCCAAAGGAACCGCCAGCCATATCCCTGGCACCTTCAATAGCAACGGCAAGCCAAATAAACAAAGTACCATAAAAACAAACCCACGCAAAACTGTAACCATCATAGCCGGACGTGCCCGCTCTACACTTTGAAAATAGCCAATGGAAACAATGTTTACAGCAAAAAAAATAAAACCAGACGCAAACAAAGGCAGTCCCGCCACAGCAATATCGTATGCCGGATAGGAACGATCAATAAACATAGCCACAATCTGATGATTGAACAAAGCTGTTAACGCAAAAAACACAAGTCCGCAGGTCACGGCCGTTCCCAGTGCCAGACGGAAAGCGGAACGTACCCGCATGGCATCGCCCGCTCCAAAGTTATAGCTTAAAATGGGTTGAGCCGATTGTCCTATGGCATTATATACCATAAATATAATGGGAAAGAAATAACAGGCAATACTGAAAGCAGCCACTCCATCTTCGCCTAAATAATGGATAAACACATAATTGCCTGCAAACATCATACAGGCTATGGCTGCCTCGCACAAAAAGGTGGAAACTCCTAAGTGGCACATATATTTCACATTGCGCCAAGTGAGCCGCATACTCTTCTTTGCTAAGTTTCACCCGGCAAAAATGAATCACATTTCTTCTGCGACTTAAATAGACTACAATCATTCCGGCCCCCAAAATATACCCCAGACTGGTAGCCAGCGCCGCACCCATCATTCCCCATTTGAGAATAAAAATGAACACATAATCCAATAGGATATTCACCACTGCCGGAATAGCATTACACAACATGGCATAATTAGGAGAACCATCCAGACGGACAAAGAACATCCCTGAACTTAGCAAAGCACTAAATACCAGAAAAGGCAAGAACCAATACATATATTCCACCGCCAAAGGCAACAGTCGTTCCGAACTTCCCAACCACACAGCTACTTGTGGAGCAAACAAACATACCACTCCCCACAGCACAGCCAAAAACAAAGAAGAAACCACAACAGCCTGCGTCACATTGATACGGGCAGTTTTCAACTTTCCCTGAGATAAATGAATAGATGCCACCACCGATGCGCCAACACCAAACATCAGTCCGATACCCGTACTTATCAAAAACAAAGGAGCAGTAATATTCACTGCCGCCAATGCGTCACTACCTATCCCTTGACCTACAAAAATACCATCTGTTATCACAAACACAGCCGAAAATACCATCCCCAGCACAGTAGGTATCAGCAATTTCCGAAACAATTTCGGAATTTCCATACTACCAAAATCAATACTATCCTTCATAAACTTCACATTTTTGTTTAGCGGATGCAAAGATAGAGCGTTATTTCGGAGTAAAAATTACCAAATGGTAATTTCCAACAATTTTTTCCTATGAAAAAATTTGTTCTTTTAAAAGATATTCTTACCTTTGCATCCGCTAAACAAAAAGCAATGCCTCTTTAGCTCAGTTGGCCAGAGCACGTGATTTGTAATCTCGGGGTCGTTGGTTCGAATCCGACAAGAGGCTCACTCAAAAAGGGAGTGTTTCTGAACATTCAGAAACACTCCCTTTTTTATAGGACAGTTCAATTTGAAATAAACCCCACTAATCTT
>VOFJ01002087.1_pt1 | contig 22208 bp, 30 predicted proteins | sample 5384081 | NCBI WGS metagenome assembly VOFJ01 (sample SAMN12384729, study PRJNA508395) | human gut metagenome | isolation source: healthy gut I | host: Homo sapiens | reverse complement strand
TCAGTATGCTTCGTTCGGTGCACTTATTGCTGAGCTCAAGTATACGCTGCATTTGCGCTTCAATGTATGTTCTCTCATGTAAATATCCCAATCCTTGAACCACAGAGAACCAGAACAACACGCAATTCCAGAAAATATATCGCATTCATATGCCGCCCACAACGCAAAATAATCCTGCTAAGGAATAGCCTGCCAGCCAGTGTTCCTGGTTCTTTCACATGATATGTCCGGTCAATATATGGGACTCCTTCTTCAAAGTAACCACTTCAACGTCCTTGCACCTTGTCCATCAAATGCTTCCGTTCCAAATGCCGCCGGTGCTTCCCAGGGTGAAAAAAATCCCGGTTCCAGTCTTCCACCCTGAAATGCTACTAAAAGAAATTTCTGTTCTGGCACAAGTTCCAGCAAAGCTTCCCAGAAATGTTCTACTTCTCCTCCCTGATGTGGATACATGCCCCAGAAAATAACCAGACCTCCTGATCCATTCTGTACGATATGTAATTGTATATCTGCTACGATTGTCTCTGTCACATTTATCTTCTTCATTTTCATCACATTTCTGATTCCTGTGCCATCTTTATCATTTTTCTCAAATGACTGCGTAAACCGCTCATCATCTTCCTCAGTACGTTTCTTCGGCCCTTTTATATGATTTTTATGAGAACTTCTTCTCGCCTTCTTATTCAAATGCCGCTCCATAAGCATCTGTTCAATATTGTCATTCGTGTACCACTTGCCTGACTGATGAATCGCATACGCACCCTTTCCAAGTGCCATCACTGCCACTCCATAATCCTGCGAAACCACAATATCTCCCCTATGACAAATGCTGATCAACTTATAATCAACGGCATCCGCTCCGGCACCCACAACAATCACTTCACTGTACTCAGATGTCAGGACATGATTTGTGTCACATAATAAAGTCACCGGAATGTTGTATTTTTTGATATGTTCTCAACTATGCTGACCACCGGCAGGCATCAGCATCTACGAATACTCGCATGTTTCTCTCCTAAAACTCTTAGTTTTTTCTATTTACAAATAGTGTGCAAATATTTATAATAAGACATTAAGTGCTGATGAATCGGTGTCTATCTTTAGATGCTTTAGTCCTTAGGTAACGATATCCTTTTGCCCATAGAGCCTTTTGCAATGTAACTTCAATTGTTGTATTCTTCCCCTCTGATTTTACTCATCGTTTTTCTACGCTGTTCAGTTACATTATTAAAAAACTCTTTCTTTTGCTTTCATTTACTTATTTCCCTAACATGTAATTTTTATATTATACCATAAAACATGTTATAAAATGTATGTATCCTTATTTACACTTTATCGTTCTCTCCATTTTTCAATCATTCTTTCAGCATCTTTCTGACTTACTTCCCTTCATCATCACTTTTTTCCAATACTATCCAAATAAAATGCCGCACAATACTCTTGATTTTTTTTTTTAGATAATCTAAACATCTCACCTGTTGCTTGCGTATTTTGAATTGCATCTAAAATACGTTCTTTTGTTAAATATTTTTTCGTATTCCTTAGATACAGCATACTTAATACCGTTTCCAATCCAAGTAAACACTGTACTTTTGAGAAAACACAATATGTGTATATCGTCTTTCAACTCCTGCTGAATTCTTTTGCGTCATAAATTGGGAATCAAAATTTTCCATAAGGTATAAAATCATTCTATAATCAAAAAAAAATCAAAAATACTATTTTCTTTTAATATTGTCTTTACTTTTTTGCTTAAATACTTGTTCTACATCTTCTAATTCTTCAATTGATATAATCCTTCCCTTACTATTTTCCCTTCCTTCTGCCGCTCATCTCCCATAACCCAATTCTATTATATTAATAACATGTGCTATTGACGGTAAAGAATCTAACTCTCCACTATTAATTAATTGTTCTAAAAAGTTCTTTCTATTTACTTTTCTCAATTTGTTCGAACAAATCGATAACCATATGCTCTGCATAATCTCTTGAAGATGTCATTAGTAAATTACCCGTAGATTTTTCCTCCAATTTATAAGCACTTTTCAAAATACTTGTAGCAATTATTTTTGCTCTTTCTTCTCTAATATTAGGTATCGCAGATTTTATTTCGGATAAAAAACGCATAACTTTTTCCTTCCTGATTCAATTCCAAAATATATTTTTTTCCAGTTCACCGCATCCTAATTTTTGAATCGCCCTTGTAACCCTCAAAAGATTTTATATCAATCTCTTCAATATTAAAATCAAAATACCTTTCAAATTTGTCTGGATGTGCAATACGATTGCTCCTCCTAAGCAAATCAGAATCATACCATTCTGTTATTTTCCCCAATCTCATCTCCGATATATGGAAAAAGGCATACTAAAATGTCCATTATCTTTTTCTGCCTCTTTCTCTTTTCCCCACCTTCACTAAAACTCCCTTTAATTCATTTAAATACATATCATACAGTTCTTTTTTGTCCTTTATTATTGGCCATATACACTCTTTTGCCACTCAGTTTACCTGTTAAAAAATTTTTATTGTACTTTATCCATTCATAAACAGTTGGATAGTACATTTCTATTACAGATATAACCACCATATCTGTAAAATCTACTTCTGTTCCTATACCAGAAAACTTAAACTGTACCAAATTACACAGTCTATTTACATCTCTCATATTTTTCAACAACGGTATGACACAAGTATCTGCCAATCTCTCCCAATGTTCTAAATTTATTTTTTTATACCTTCTTGCTCTTTTACTATGTTATATAATCGTTCAAATATAATACCTCTAAATTCAGTCGAACATATATCTGGTATTTGAATTGGCATTTGAATTATTTTTTCTTCAAATACTCTTCACCACTTCCTTCTTGAATCTTCTCCAATGCTTTTACAACAATCTCTTTATCAAATACCAATAAATATATCATATTAGGGAATTTTGCCACTGACGTAATCAACTGAAAGACTTGTCTTATTTGTTCATTGTTAAACCTATCAATATCATCTATAACCACTAGAATTCTTTTTATTCTGGCACTTCAACAGCTGAACAACTTTTTCCTTCTGGCACATAATATCATTTTTATCCAAATTATTCTGTATTCGTTTACCTATACCTTTAGAAATTCTTTTTCCCCAAAAAAGATATCGCTCCTCCAACATGTGGAATAACTTTCGCAAAAAATCAAACGCATCTGAATACCGTTCTAAAGCGTTTACCTACCTCTTTCAATGTTTTATCTTTTGTCCAATGAAATTGATTTGCCAAATGAACAAAAAACTGTTCTAATAATTGATTTGTACTCGAAAAATTCCAAGGTTCAAAACGAACAATCACTACTTTTTCATTTTCTTTTTATTTCCTCAAGAATCATATTTACTAGTGATGTTTTCCCAGTTCCCCATTGCCCATACAGTCCAATAGTAAAAAGTATCTTGACTATTCAAATTTTCCAAAGATTTAGCCACTAGTTCCGCAAAAATACTTTCTTTTTTAAAAAGTCTTCCTTTTTGCTTAAAATCGGTTTATCTGAATAATACATTTTTATTACCTTTCTTTTTCATATCTAACTTTTAAAATCATATAATATATTTTGAGAATAAAAAATGTTTGTAACTTTCTCTTAATATTTATCATTCCAACTCGTAATCATAATTTATTGCCATAAATAGCACTATAATGTCCCAATTTATAATCTCATTACCTTCACCGCGCGTACCCACAAATTTCTTTTCCTGGGTAAATTAACCTCTTATTCCCCATACTGCTCTACCAGCCTCTTCGCTTCTCCTCGCATCTGTTCTACGGCGTCCTCTGGCGAGAGTATTTTCACCTGTTCGCCCAGTGAGAATACCCAACCCAAGAACTGCTTGCTGACGTGTACATCTACATTTACAGTAAAATGATTTTCGTCTGCCGGTATGAGCATAATATCTTTTCCGAATCGGTCGATAATAACTCCTGCCAGGCGGTTTATCTACCAGGAGCTTTACAGTCTTTTCTTTTCCGCCGAACATTCCGAAAGCTTTTTCTTTTGCATAATCTGCCATGTCTAGTTGCTTAAAATGTTCTTTTCCTTCGCGTGCTTCTGTAGACATGCGGATATGAAGCATCTTATCTACACGGTAATGCTTGATTAGTTCTGCTTCTGAGTCATATCCGACGAGATAATAATTTTCATCGTCCCAGGAAAGTCCCCATGGACTGATATGATACCAGGCACCATCATGCCGAAGCTCCATTTCTTTTTTCACATTCCACTGATAATACTGAAACTTGATTTTCCGGTTCTCGGATATGGCATTATGAATCGCATCGACGGTATAATAAATGCTTTCGTTCATGGCCTTAATTCTGCCGGACACATAGACTTGTCGCTGCAATTTCTGTGCGTCATATTTACTGACCAGTTTTTCCAGCTTTTAATCAGTGTATTTGTTTCTTTTGGGTGATGAATTTCGAAGACTGAATTGCATCTACCAGAAGCTTTAACTCAGGAAGTTCAAACGGGCGCTCAACTACATGATAATGATAACGGTTTCCTACCGGTTCACCTTCAACTTCTATCCCTAGCTTTTCCAGATCTTTCAGATCATTATAAATACTTTTCCGATTCGCAGTGACTTCGTATTCTTCCAGCTTTTCTTTAATTTCCGGCATTGTGATATAGTGCTCTTCATCTGTATTTTCTAACATAATCTGTGCAAGTCGATATAATTTGAACTTCTGATTCTTTCCTTTTGGCATCGCAGTCTTCCTCCTCACCTGATGATAGTTTCATTGTATCACAGGTGGGGAGAATATGGTACAGCTATGTATTTTGTCGATTTAATCCTTACGCCAACTTAAGCTCCATACCGGCAAATAGTTCTCCAAGTGAACTGCTAAGGTGCTCGGAAGGTTTCTCTGGCATCTCATAACTTACCAGTTGATAATCTGAACTTAATTCTAACTTTTCAATCAACAGACCTGTATTGACCGCATCGTTTAGCCCATCGTGGAATCTTCCCCTCCGGATCTATGGCGGCCGTCCCAATGATTCTTCCAGACTCATTTTTCTGGACATCTCATATCTCTTCATAAATATATCCTGATAGTCTACCCATCTGGATTCTTCCATAAAGGACGCAATCTTTTCATCTACAATATTTTTTTGCTTTTTATCTCATGAAGAATCTGGGCACGGTCACTTCCACTCCAGGCATAGACTTTATACTCTCTGTCACCGATCCAGTTGAGCATATGTAATAACGCTTCCTGAAGTCTCGGCGCATGCTTCACCTGGCCGTTCTTGATACCTGTCAGATTTTCAATAAAAATAATCTATCACACCATGTTCTGGGTGTACGAACTGACTGAGTGTTCCAATTCTCTTGAACTCCTCGTCCAGAAGCACCGCACCAATTTGTATCGTTTCATTCGCATATTTGTATCTTTTTACTACGATAATCTCTCGGCACCTTGCACATTTCTAAATCAATAACCAGATAATTCATATAACATTCTCCCTTCTGAATCTTACAACATATGGTATTTTACTCAACTTCTCTTTTTACCTATCATTTACAATATTCTCCCAAAAACAAGTGGGGTATAAAATTCACAGCTCCACTTTTATTTTCATTTTTTAAGTTTCAGATTTTAAACCAATTTTGCTAGTCTTCTATTCCTTACAATTTATATCTTGACTTATTCTTCTTTTTCTATTAGTATAAATATAAAAAATGGGTTTGTTACCGCACAGCTCTAGCTCAAACGGTGTGCTCGTTTCTTTTTTTTATTTTACCATATCACAAATATATCTTGACATATTTTTTTATATTTATATTAGTATTGTCATTAGAAATGGGTTTTGTTACTGAGTAAGGTCTTATGACTGGAAAAGATTGCTCGTTTCTTTTTTTTATTTCCCCATACATAAAAAACAAGCTGACCTTTCGGCCAGCTCATTTCTTCTTACTTTTATTATTCTCTTTTTAATCCAGTGAGACTACCTTGAATCTATTGCACTGCTCCACCTTCTACAACCAGTTCCTCTTCGTAGTCTTTTCCGTAAGTGTCTACAAGTGTCTCTTCGTAATCTTTGTGGAAGAACTGTTCATCACCAAGTGATTTGATTTCCTCATTTACCCAATCAAGCAATGTATCGTTTCCTTTGGATACTGCTGGTGCAATGGTGTCTTTATTTCCAAGTTCAGAGATTCCAACTGTGTAACCTTTGTTCTGAAGTGCGAATGCAATAACCTCTGTGTTATCGTTTGCCCATGCAACACCGTTTCCATTTTCCAGAGCGTTCTTTGCTGTTGCGTAGGAATCATATTTCTGAAGTGGAATGTCCGGATAATTCTCTGTCAGGTAAGTCTCTGCTGTTGTTCCGGAAATAACGATCATCTGGTCTTTACTATTCCAGTTGTCCAGGCTCTTGATAACGTTGCTGTCCGGAGAAACAACTCCAAGAGCTACCTGCATATATGGAAGTGCGAAGTCTACTTCTTCTGCACGCTCGTCTGTGACTGTGAAGTTTGCAAGGATCAGATCAACTTTTCCTGTTTGCAGATACTCGATACGGTTTGCAGCTTCTGTAGATACAAAGTTGACTTTTACACCGAGATCTTCACCGATTCTGTTCGCGAAGTATACATCATATCCCCTGATATTCACCGTTTTCATCAACATATCCAATGGATTCTTATCGGAAGATACTCCACGGATATTGATTGTTCCGTCTTTTTTGATTTCATCTAATGTACGATAAACAGTTCCGGAATCTTTTTTTTTTTGCTGAGGAATCGCTTCCTTTAGAATCATCGGAGCTTGAGCTTCCGCATGCTACAAGTGCAAATGTACTTTGCGACTACGGGTGCCAGTGTAATTAATTTTTTCAGTTTTCCATTTTTCATAATACAAACTCTCCTTGTCTCATTTCTTATATCAAAACTCTTATGAGTCTTGCTTTTTTCTAAAAATTTCCTGTTACAGATTGATTCAAATATCTCTCTTTACAGACTCAAATGTAAATGTATTCAAAATTTCTTCGCCCGATCTGTCTTTCGGGTGTTCGAAAAACTCATCTGGTGTTTCATCTTCTTGTATTTTTCCGCCTTCCAGAAATATGATCCGGTCTGCGACAGCTCTGGCGAACTGCATTTCATGGGTAACAATTATCATCGTTCTGCCTTGCGCTGCCAGGTCTAAGATTACATCCAGTACTTCACGGACCATTTCCGGGTCAAGTGCTGCTGTTACTTCATCGAAAGTAAGATTTCCGGTGCATGCACAATGCACGGACAATTGCAACTCGCGCTTCTGTCCTCCGGAAAGCTCTCTTGGATAACTTCCGGCTTTTTCTTCCAGTCCAACTCTTCTAAGAAGCTTCATGGCTTCTTCTTTCACTTCATCTTTTTTTGAGCGTTTTTGGACTTTCGTAGGTGCCAGTAAAATATTATCTAATACAGTCAGATGTGGAAACAGATCATAGCTTTGAAACACCATTCCTATTTTCTGTCTGAGGCGGGTCAGAGATTTGCTTTTCGGGTCGATGACCTCACTTCCCAGTTTGACCACGCCGCCCTGAATCGGCTCCAGGGCATTGATACATCGAAGTAATGTACTCTTTCCACAGCCACTTGGGCCAACTACCACAATGACTTCGCCTTTCTTTACGTCAAGACTTACATCATCTAAGATGACTTGATCTCCATATTTTTTTTTTCAGCGCTGCTTATCAAATGTTCTACTGTAAGTAATGTCTCTGCCACAATCTATCACCTCCATCTTCTTTCCAGATATTTTGCAAGCATACTGATTGGCCAGCATGCGAAAAAGTATAATAAAAATACTACAAGATAAATGCCAAATGCAGCATTTGGACTGCTCATTCGATTTCCAAGAGACTTCCCAATATCGAAATTGGAAGTAAGATCAACAGATAAAAAGACTACCAGTAAAAACAGGCTTTCTGTTGTCTTGTAATAAAGTCCGATTAAGTCTTTTGCGGTAAACATAAGATTATAAGACTGACTGCACTAAAGACACTCGTTTCTTTCAAAAGAAAGATTACATTTGCCATAAAGGCCGGTACACTTATTGAAAATGCCTGTGGCAGTACCACGTACCGCATAACCTGCAGACGGTTCATGCCGAGGCTCAATGCGCTTTCTGTCTGAATTGCTGCGACTGTCTCCAGTCCGCTTCGAAACGCTTCTGCCATATAACTTCCCTCAAGAAATGTCAGTCCTGCGATTCCACATGTCTGCGGATCTGTCTGGATTCCAATCTTTGGAAGTCCATAATATATAAAAAATAATTGTACAAGCAGTGGTGTATTTCGACTGAGTTCAATATAAACCGCTACAATTTGTCTTGCTACCGGCACTTTTTCATACTGGATAATTGCACAAATCAGTCCAACGATAATCGCACAGATAACTCCGGCTAATCCAAGTTTTACAGTCAGCAAGGCGGCTCGTTCATACATTGGCAAATATTTGATAATAAATTCCCAGTTCATTGCCTTACCCCTCTCTCACGATTTTTTAATCTCTTGCTCCTTTCGATTTCATGAAAGCAATGTTATCACTGTTTTCCTAGTTAGTCAATATGTTTTATATGAAATGTTGGTTTTTTTACTCAAACCTATAATCAATATCCAGTTATAGATGTTGGCTATAGCAGTTTAAAGTAAGATACGCTTTGCCGGCATCATAGATATTTTTTATCAACATTGCCTGATTCTATTATATGCATACCAACTTATATAAGTTATGAATCTTCAAGAAACAAAAAAAGTCGACACTTTGCATTCTTCGCAAAGTGTCGGCTTTTTTCTACTTTCTGATATCCACAACTCCTGCTTCCAGCATACCTTCGTTAAAATCATAGGCACCGCCTTCACCGTCCAGATTCAGGTACATATCCGCCAGATTATCTTCATTGACGATCCATGCCATGTTGACTTGAATACTCTCGCCCGGTTTCAGAGACGAAATATAATTACCACCATTCCCATAATCTTCTCGCACACTACTGTAGGTCATTTCTGCAGTATGCGCCACGCCGTCCCAACTCACACGGTCATATCCGTTACCGGACTGTTCCATTGCATTATAAATATGATATTCACCGTTTTCATGACGAATCAATGCCAGATTTCCGATATACAACATGTGTTTGATTTCCTGATCTGAATTATTTGTATACGTGACTGTTGCATAAACAAGTTTCTGATTTACATTTTCTGTCTTTACGACCTGATCTACTGTATTGACACCATCACCGGATTTGATATAAGAAACTTTATTCTTTACAAGTTTTTCGTTGGAATCGATTACATTTTTTCCATTCTTCCGGTAAGTCTGCACCGTTAAGCAACTTCAGATCATCCGCTATCTGAACTGAATCTACGTGGGCAGAAATTTTATCATTTACGATATTGTTTCCGTCTTTATCTTCTCCTGATACAGATAATGTAAAATCTTCGCCAATCTTGTACACCTTTAATTTATCCTCAGACACAGACGTTACCATTTCATCTCCGGTCTCAACGTTCGGGTTGACCTCATCGCTCCAGGTATACATCTTCGCTGTTTCCATCATCTTGTCATTTTCTGTAATCTCAAGATTTTCTGCTACTTTCACAGCATCATCTTTCGATACATCATCTCCGATATAGATTGTGATCACACGGTATTTATCCGGGCATAAGAGATAGATTCTTTTGGTCAAATGCACCTTTTTCAGTCTTTAAATTGTTATATTTCAGATATACACCTTCGTATTTGCCAAATGTTCTCTCCTCGGACTCGACAACATTTTTATTTTTCAGTGCCTGATTCAGATCATCATTGTCCAAAAGTACGGACGCAAAACTAAATCCACCCATACGTTTGCTTTTCGGATATTCCAGATGTGACTCGTCTGCCCATTTCATGCCCTCCGGAATATATCCGGTCTTAAAATCAATATCGTGAATCTGCGCCGGAAGATCTGCTAATTTATTTTCTGATGTTATCCCCTGTCTTCACACTGTAATCGCCCTGTTTTTCCACATACATGCGGTACATTTTCACACCCGCATAAGCTGCTGTGGTAGTTGCCAGCACGCAGACTATTGCTGCCGCTGCCACTCTTGCTTTGTTCCATCTTTTCCTTTTCTTTGGAATCGCTATAATTTTTGTTTCCTGAAGCTGTCTGTCTACTTCATTTTTTTATCATTTCATGGATAAAATCCGAGTCTCTGGAATATTGTTTTTCATATCTTCGAACCTCATATCGCCGCCTCACTTTCCTGCAGATTCATTCTAAGTTTTCCCCTTGCCCTGGCAAGTCTCTTTTTACACTGCGCCTTCCGTAATATCCAGTATCTGCGCAATCTCTCTGATGTTAAAATCTTCGATATAATACAGAATTACCGGCAAGCGCAGCTCCTTTTCAGAGAATTGACCGCCCTGTACAACTCGGCGTAATCTGCCCTTTTCTCTGCTTCTTTATCGGCACCTCCACACGTTTTCATGCTGCCGCCAGACTCTCCTTTGTCATTCATTTCCTCCAGCGAAACTAATTTGCTGGATTTTCGCAGAATCGAATAACACTCATTAATCAAGATTCGAACCAGCCACGTTCTGGCATATTTGTCATTTTTCAAAGTATCTATCTTCGAAAATGCTTTGACAATCGTATCTTGAATGGCATCAGCACAGTCTTGGTCACTATATATATATTGTCTTGGCTGTGGAATACAATTGTCTCTCGGAATCGAGAATCAATGCTCCCAATTGCTCTCTGGTCACTTTCACACCACCTTTACATCGGCCGATTCATTTTTTTCTTACATAGATTAGACGCGTGAGGACAGAAAATATCCCCCGAAACAACGATATTTTTTACTTATTGTAGCAATTTTGACATATACACCCACAGAACCTTCCGGAGGCTTTTTATATAATAGAAAATAGCCATCCTGATCTCTAGAAAAGTTCAGGAACGGCTATCTCCGTAATAACTAATTATTTATTTCTGCTTTTTTATAATTCCAACCCCTATTGGATATGGTCCTGTGTGTACTCCGATCGTTGCACCGATCTGGTGGATTTCAATCTCTTCGATTCCGAGACGTTCTTTTTACGAGATCTTTTAACATCTCCCGGAATTTGACTGCCTCTTCATAATCATATCCATAGCCGATGCAGAAGCTGTACTCGCCTGGTTTTGCGTTGCTGATTTTATCCAGATAATCTTTTTTGTCATCTCCACAACCTTTTTCATAGATTTGATGCGGTTTCTTGCAAGTCCGGAACTGAAGATTTCCCTTCTTTCAATGTGATCATCGGTTTTTATCCCCAGTGCACCTGCTGCTATCCCCGCAAGTTTTTCCGATTCGTCCGCCATGCCTTAAATAATCAATGCTTCCGATTGTAAAGAAGATCCGGCCGGTCTCACGGATAGGAAGGATTCTTTCAATGATTTCCTCATAATCCAATCCCATGTCACGCATTCTGCATGCCTCCAGTACAAAAAGTCCCTGAAGAACGGTATTGACCGTGGAATCAATAACTGTGATCCTGGCTTCTGGATATTCGTCCTTTACCATCTCTTTTGCAACCGTTGCAGATTGCAGAGAGCCACTGAATTTTTGTCGTAATACAGATGCAGATCACCGGAATATTTTCCTTTGCACTTTTTACAAATGTCTGATAAAAATCATCCACTGACGGCATAGATGATTTTGGAAATACATCCGGTGGTCTACCATTTCCTGATAAAATTCCCGAATTCCAATCTCTTCTATTTCTTTCTGATAAGTCTCACCGTTAAATGATACATAAATGGTACGACTTCTATATCATGTGCATCTGTGATTTCCTGTGGAAGATCCAGTGATCCGTCACTGATGATCTGAACTTTTTTTTTGCATAACTACTACCTCTCATCTCATGAAATTGCGATTCTATATTGTTCTGATTTCCTTTGCATACCCCGAAAATATCAGGCTTACAGAATGAATTATTCTAATACATAGTTTCTAATACTACTTCTTATAGAAACGTAAAGCAGTATAACACAAAGGCAGTATTATGTACACGCTTTTGGCAAATAATTTTCTAAAATTTTAGAATTAAACCGTATGCTTTAAGTTTGGATCTCTTGTCACTTTATACTTGATTTATAAATCTTAAAAATGCTTCTTTTTCCTTCTGGTGTCCGTTTGTAAACTTTCCGGCCTGTTCCAGAACTTTTGAAAAGACAATTCCAGTCTCTTTCTGAACGATTTCTTTTATTTTTTCATTTTCTGCTGTAATTTCGTAGTTCGCTGCAATATCTGCCGCCCACTTTGCATGAGACTTGGTCAGCGGATCTTCTGTCATATCCTCACCGGAAAGGAGTTTTTCTTCCACTGCCTCCAGCTCTTTTTTTTCAGACGTCCCGGAAGAATTGCCAATCCCATAACTTCAATCAGGCCGATATTTTCCTTCTTAATATGATGGAACTCTTCATGTGGATGATAAATTCCAAGTGGATGATCCGGCGTTGTCAGATTGTTTCGAAGCACCAGATCTAATTCAAAATCTTCTCCTCTGCGACGGGCAATTGGGGTGATTGTATTGTGAGGTTCTCCATCTGTCTCTGCAAGAATCATAGCTGCTTCATCTGTATACCCACGCCAGCTTCCAAGAATTTTATCCGCAAGATTAATTAATCTTTCCGGTTCTTTTGCATTTAAACGAATAACAGACATTGGCCATTTTACAATTCCTGCTTTTACATCTTCGTATCCTTCAAAAAGAAATCTCCGTCTCAATCGGTGCGCGTTCCATTGCAAATGTATAATGTCCGCCCTGGAAATGATCGTGCGCCAGAATGGATCCTCCAACAATCGGAAGATCTGCATTGGAACCAACAAAATAATGCGGGAACTGTCTTACAAAATCTAACAACTTCGCAAAGCAGGCTTTATCAATTTTCATCGGTGTATGCACTTTATTAAAACAGATGCAGTGTTCATTGTAATATACATATGGAGAATACTGCAAATACCAGTCAGTATTGTTGATTGTCACTGGTACAATACGGTGATTCTGTCTTGCCGGATAATTGAGTCGTCCGGCATATCCCACATTCTCCTCGCAGAGCATGCAGCGTGGATAATCGGAAGCTGGTTGGTTTCTTGCTGCTGCGATTGCTTTTGAATCTTTTCCGGTTTTGACTGGTTGATGGAAAATGTCAATCTCACCATATTCTGTCTCGGTCTTCCAACGGATATCTTTCGCAACTCTGTCCTTTCGGATATAATTCGTGTCCTGACTGAACTGATAATACCAGTCCGTTGCCCTCTGGGGAAGATTCTTCCTGAAGTTGTTGGAACTTCTTCATCACCTGTACCGGTCGCGGTGTCAGGCTGCCCATGAGTTTTGTATCAAAAAGATCGCGGTATACGACTGAATTTTCTTCCAGTACGCCACGCTCATATGCATCATCGACCAATGTGTCCAGTATCTCTGTCAGACCAGCTTCTTTTTCCCTTTGCTGACTCTTCCCATGAGAAAGAATCTGCCTGCATAACCTCCAAGATCCGGTTTACTGCCCATACTTTTTTCTTCCTGCTCGATCAGCTCTTTCTCCAATGCATAATTCACTAACGCAGTAATTGCTTCATTTCGATTCATCTCATTTCCCCTCATTCTTTAAAGGATAAGTCCACCAGCCGGACGGATACTCCAATACATGACAGCATCCTTCACTCAACATAGTTTCCATCGTTTTCTTAAATTCACACATCTTCCACCGGGACAAATGCCTGAATTGTTCCGGCAAATCCACCCCCATGTACGCGGCATGCGCCCTTTCCATTCAGCGCTTTCTCAGCCACGGCCAATGCAACTGCCATGTCCTGATGTGTGATGGCTGCTACCGGTGTAATATTCTGAAGAAGTTCCCATGAAGAACGTCCGGACTCTTTTACAAGATTTAAAAACGCCTCTTTATCTTTCCGCTCCAGTGCATCTGCTTCCTCTGCAGCTCTTCTGTCATCTGCATAGAAATGTAAAGCCCTGAGAACTGCCCGGTCTCCTGCTTCTTTTCTGACCTGTGCCAGATCTGCCAGCAGCTCTTCTTCTTTGACTTCGCGAAGTACTTTTTTACCAAAATGCGCTGCCACTTTGCTCATTTCTTCCGGAATAGACGCATATTCATTGGTAAGTGCTGCATGATCTGCAACCACAGTCGATGATACAAAGTGCAAGTCCCAGTCCTGTAAGATCCGCATTGATGGATCTTACTATCGGGTTTGCCGGATCTTTAAAATCAATGGCTACTGCATCTCCCACGGAAGAAGCAGTCTGATCCATCAATCCACACGGCTTACCAAAATATTCATTTTCTGCTGCCTGACCGATTTTTTGCGATTTCTACTGCATCAAACTTGTCCTGACAAAACAGATGATTTCCCGTTGTTCCAATCAGCACCTCACACGCTGCGGAGGAAGACAGTCCGGATCCAGGCAATACCGTTGATGTCACATACATATCAAAGCCTGCTACCGGATATCCTGCTTTATGAAGCTTGGCCAGCACGCCTCTTATCAGAGAAGCAGTTGTTTCTTTTTTTCTTCTTCCTTCACTTCCAGATCAGCAAGATCAACACTTGTCATTGGCCAGCCTTCTGACTGAAAATGCACAACACTCGTTCCGTTTAATGCGACACATGCCAGAAAATCCCAGATTCACTGCTGCCGCCAGCACTCGTCCATGCTGATGATCGGTATGATTTCCACAGATTTCTGTACGCCCAGGCGCAGAACAAAGTGCAACCATCGTATCTTCTGTTGCTCCAAAGCTCTCCTTAAATCCTTCCATCACCTGTGCGGCTCTTTCTCTTGCTGCCTTCAGATCCTCGCACCCTGTTTTCAGAAGTGACGCGTCCAAATCTCCATTTTTCACCATCTGATATACATCATTCCACTTTTTCAAAATATAATTCCTTCCTTTCCCTCATAATGATCTATGTTAATATTTAACATGCTTATTTTTTACATGCTTATTTTTTTCAGAAAATGTTCCCGGTTCGGGTATTCCTGACGAAATGCCTGAAGTGCCGCCTCCTGTAGAAGGGCAAATTCTTTATCCATGTGCAATGCATGGGGTGCCTGAAATGCAATGGCGCTGATCTGTTCCGCGATTTTTTTTCACAACTCCTTCATCCGATAGCTGTCCCATTCTCCAAACACAAGTGAAGTAAATCCTCTTCCGTCTCTGCTGACTTCCATAAATTTCAAAAAAGACATTTTTAATTCCAGTAGAAGATTTTCTCTTAATTCTTCGTCCAAAGAATCTGCATCTGCCAGACATAATGTACTAATAATCTTTGCTGCCTGTTTTCTTCTTTGTCCGCCAAAATCTAACGATGTGCCTTCTGCCAGACATTTCAGTTCCATCAGGCTTCCTACGAATGCATCTTTTGTCGGTTTTCTCTTTTCCATATCTGGCGACCCATAATTTTTTTCGGAACACATCCGCCTGCGTTAATTCATTTTCTGTATTCTGTTTTAGTAATTCCAGCCTTTTTGGCGCATCTGTCTCCTGATAAAATGTCTCGATCCATGCTGCTTCCATTCACTTCTTACCTCGTCTGTCTTTTTTATAAAATCTTCCACATTACTGCTGTATACCGGCTGATACTCAGAAACATAATACCTGCCTTCTTTTTAACTTGTTTCGGTTCCACATCTTCTCCTCGGAAAATCTCTACAGCTAGCTTCGCTATCTGCAACGCCTGATCTTCTTTATCATTATACACTGTCCCCTGCATTTCACCAGCTTTTATTGCTTCCAATGCATCATCTAATCCATCAATACCGAAAATGACCGGCCACTCTGCCTGTTCATATCCTGCTTTTCGATATGCCTCCACAGCTCCAAGTGCCATTTCATCATTGTTAGAAATGACAAGTTCAATTCCATCTTTATACTGACTGATCAGGCGGTTCATCCGGTTTTCGGCCTGTCCCCGGTTCCAATCTGCGAACTGATAACTTAATTTTTCCAGATTTTACCTCTTTCTCGATCAATGTTTTTACAGAGAAATCCGTTCTGCTGATTGCATCCTGATGCCCAGCTTCTCCTTCCAACAATACATATTGTATTTCACCATCCTGATTCTTGTCTACTTCCGGATGATTTTTTTTAATATAATCTGCCGCTATCTCTCCCTGCATCACTCCAGATTGTTCTGCGTCACAACCTACATAATACAGGTCTTCCCACTGCATCAAATCCTCCCAGACCGGTTCCCTGTTAAAGAAAATAATCGGGATGTCATTCTGTTTTGCCAGCCTGATAATCCGTGACGGATCAGTTCTGTCTACCAGATTGACGCACAAAACATCACAACCGGCATCAATCATCTCTTCCACTATATCATTCTGATCCTGCTGATCATCATTTCCATTTTTACAGATACGGTAATCTTCATATCTTCTGTTTCCATAGATTTCAGATTTTCTTTTAGCTTATCTGCCAATGCATTGATAAAAGGATCATCCTGTGTATATGTTACAACACCTACACGCAACACTTTATCAGATTTTATTTTTCCTGATCCACAGCCGGAAATACACAACATCGCTACCATTACAACAACTGCACAGACACTTTTTTTCTACATTTTTTTTTACTCATAGGAATATAAAAAAACCTTTCTATTTCGTCATCTAAAAGCTTAGGTATCCTGATCCATAATCTTTACTTCCGTTTCGTGACTTTCCATTTTGTAAAGTCTGTTTTTTAGTTTCTTTGCAATTTCTTCTACACTTTTATATCCTATCTCATATCCATCCAGTACGACAAGCCCTTGTGTCTTTCCGTAATCCTGAAGTGCAATTGCTTTCATACTGCTTCCGATCCCATAAATCTTCGTTCCCGCTCCCTGTTCTTGTGTTTCTTCCTGTGCTTCCTCCTGCGTTTCTTCCTGCGTTTCTTCAAACTGGTCTCCCCAGTTGATCTAATGCACCGGGATCTAACACTACCAGCGTATCTACTTTTGGCTGTTCTTTCACTTTCTCGCAGACATCCTGGTCTTTTTTCCTGATAATAATGCCATAGGATCTGACAGTCGGAACCTTCCAGTGCATCCGTAAGCCCGCGGACTGCACTGGCTGCCGCTTCCGTATCTTTCCTTCCCACAACAATTCCTATGGTCTGTTTTTCTTGAATTTATCTGTTCGCCAATATATTTTCCCATCTCATAGTAATCTGGTGCGACTACTGAAAACTTCGATGTTGCTTCTGCGTCTTCAGTATACAGATCTTCCACGACCAAAATAACCGGAACATCTGAACATTCTTTTGTCAACATCTCTTTTTGTATCTGTTCCAGGTGCAGGAAGCACAATAAATGCATCGATATGATTATTTTTCTGCTCTTCGATAGCTTCCTTTTTCTGCTTCTGCATTTTCAATATCATCTGTGTTGCAAATGACCAGATGTATATGATTCTCTTTTGCCGACTGCTTCATTCCTTTGATCAGAGAATCCCATCTCTGGTCTCCGGATTCCGGAAGTATTACGGCTACTCTTTTTTTTCCGGCACGTTCTGAATAAAAATCTTCCACACAAAAAACAGTGCCAATACAAGAAGAATCAATTCCATAGCAAAGAATGTTATTTTATTCTTTTTCATGTGCTTTCCCCCTCTGGCTGTATTTTTGCATTTCCAGCTTTTCTGCATTTTCTTTTGTGTATGGGATTGCCGGAATGTGAATAACGACTTTCGTTCCTTCATCAGGTTCACTGTAGACAGTAAGTCCGTATCCTTCACCAAACATCAGTTTAATTCGGGAATGAACATTAATAACTCCGACTCCTGACCCATGTTTTGGAACTTTGTTGTTATCTGTCAAAATATTTTCCAACACTTCTTTGCGCATTCCCATTCCATTATCTTCTATACTAATGTATATATCATTGTCTTTCTTTTTTCCCCGGATACTACAATTCTTCCATCATCGTCTTCATCCATATGTCCGACTCCGTAATAGATCGCATTTTCCAAAATAGGCTGGATGACCAGCTTTACAATACAGTAATTATAAAGTTCTTCATCTATCTGAAAATCTATCTTAAATCTTTCTTTATAGCGTACCAGTTGAATATTCATATAACTACGGCTATGCTGAAGTTCATCCTTGATCGGAATAATCGTCTTACCCCTTGACAGGCTGACTCTCAACAGTTTTGCAAGCTCAGAAATCATAATGACCGCTTCTCGATTCTTCTGTGCTTCTACCATCCAGGTGATAGACTCCAACGTATTATAAAGAAAATGTGGATTGATCTGACTCTGAAGCGCATCCAGTTCACTTTTTCTCCGCTCATTTTGCTGACGCATAATTTCTTCCATCAACTGTTCAATCTGTTCATATGATTTCTGCACGGAATGTCCAAGATGTCGTACTTCCAAAGATCCCCCGATATAAATATCCGGTTTTCTCCGGCTTCATAAGCCTTCACAGAAGCATCTAATTCACGGATTGGCTTTGATACTTTTTTGGAAATTAACCGGTTTCCTCCAAAAGCAGCATCATCAATATAATGATCGTTGTAAAAAATATAATACCTGAAGTTGTTAATATTGGCTGTCTGCACACTTTCCGGTATCACACCGATCAGTTTCCAGCCTGTATAGGAAATACTTCCGACAATAACATTTTCTTTACCATTGCCAGACGATATCTCATAGACTCCATCCTCATATCCTGCTGCCTTAAGACTGTTCTCTTTGAATAATTCACGGTCTATCTCTGCTCTTCTTGGATGGTAGAGAAGTTCCCCGTCCCGATTACAAACATAATAGTAAACTCCGTCCGAAGACTCATTGATCTGCTTTAAAACATTTTCAACAACAGAATATTTCATATCTACCAGAAGCACTCCGCTCCCCGGTCTATCTCCGTCGTTAATATCGACGGAACGACTGAAGCGAAATGACTCGATGATACCGATAAGTTCCGTCCTGGAACAAGTTCTGTACATGAGGCATGGAAAAATGAATATTTTCAATCGCATTTTCCGCATTCTGATACCAGTCCTGGTTTTTAATCTCTACATTTTCTTTTTCTAAAGATACCGGCTCTGAAGCAATAAGATTTCCGTCACTTCCATACAATGCCATACTCTGTATCTTATCTGAATTCGTCTCATACAGCAGACTGAACTGCTTTGCAAATTCCTGACTGGAAATATCAAATTCCTGAATAATATTGTAGTTAGCCGCATTAAAAATCTGTCTGATATCTAACAGATCAGAATTCAACCGGTTGGCTGCTTTCGACCGTTGCTTCCGTATTCGATATAGCGGTATTATCCATTGCCAGTTTGAATCTGTGGTAAAGCAGCAATCCAATTATAGTAATTGTAATCAGTGTCGATGCCATAAGAACAGACATGATAATGGATTGTATGTTAAATCCGCCTTTTCTTTTTTCTTCACGCTTTCTTTTCCCCTCATATGGATTATTTCTTTAAATGTTCATTCCGATATTTCGAAGGTGACATCCCAAATCTCTTTTTTAAAAACATAGCTGAAATAATTGGCATCCAGATATCCTACTTTTTCTGCAATGGTATAACTCTTTTTCTGTCGTATTCAGTATCATCTCTGCCGCAATATCCATCCTGTAATCGGTCAGATAAGAAATAAAAGATTTTCCCATCTCCTTTTTGAATATGGAAGAAAAATATGAATTGGAAACTCCAAGTGCTGAACACACATCATCAAGCGTGATCTCTGACTCCATATATCTTTCTCTCACAATATTCTGAGCCTCTGTCACAAGACGTCTTGACGTACTGTTTCTGGCATTTTTTCAACTGTTCGCTGATTTTCAGCGACATACCTATGATCCAGGATGTCAGTGCACTTTCATCCATCTGGGATACTTTTTGATATAAATTCGGTACATTTCCGGACATTTCATTAAAAAATCCAGTGAATTATTGGAGCAGAATTTAAAGTAGCCGCTTACGATCTCCATGGTAGCAAGGTTGTACTGTCCAATCGTCTTTGCATTTTTATGAAGTTTTTCAATCTCTTTTCTGGCCGCTTTCTCAATCTCTTCCTCATCGCCTACATGAATAGCACGAAATAGCTCATGCATTCTCGCTTCTTCCTGCTGCGTCTGGATTTTCGATTCTTTTGGTACGATTTCTCCAATATTGATTGCCCGCTTTGTTCCATACAAAACTCTATAGGAAACTGCTTCTCTAGGCGCCTTCGTAGGATGTACTGATATCATAAAGACTTTCACATGTCGTTCCTACTCCTGCTGTGACAACTGCTCCCATAATCCGATAGGCTGTCGACAGAACCTGTCACATTCATCGGTAATCTGAACAAGATTCTCCTCCGTGTCCACTTCCAGTACTAAAACTGTATTACCAAGATAGATAAACTCCTGACACTTCCATTTTTTCTGCCAGCCTCTGCTTGATTTTCCCGGTCTACCGACATGGACAAAAGCAGCGAATCCATCCCCTCCGGTACATGATTCGCCGAAGTATGAAATACAACACAGCAAAAAAGCGGTCCTTCATATCGATCTGATATGCTGTCAGAAATCTCTTGTAATCTTCTTCACTCACTCTTCCTTCAATCAGTGAGATCAAAAAATTAGATTTTAATGCCGGGAGTGCTTCCTGGAAATAATCTTCCAGTTTCTTTTTACATTTAACTTCTCTTCCGTTCTTTATCTAACGTATCTTTTAACCTTGTCAGACATTCTGATAATTCCACCGCATTGATCGGCTTTAGCATATATTCCTTGATTTCAAGATGTACTGCTTCCTTCGCATATTCAAACTCATCAAAACCGGTACAGAGCATAATGTATATGTTCGGATAATCCGCACGCACTCTTCTGGCCAGTTCCAGTCCGTCCATATAAGGCATCTTGATATCGGTTAAAACGACATCCGGCTGAAGCTTTTCTACCAATTCTAATGCCTTCACTCCATTTGTCGCGCTTCCTACTACTTCAAACCCTAATTCATTCCAGCGGATCTTGGCTTCCATGACATCAATGACTTCTTCTTCATCATCCACAAGAATTACTTTATATCGTTCCATCTTAATCCCCTTTTTGTCCCTATTTCAAGTTTTCTTTTATCATAAATTGGGAACTTTTAACCCCAATTCATTATATCAAATATTTTCTGGATTCTAAACAATCATTGCACAAATACCAAATTTTTTTTAATATAGCAGGAATTTTCTTAGAATCGCTATATTATAAAAAAACCGCCCCTTTCATCTATAAGACGAGCAGGGCGGCTTTTCACCTTTTATGTTTACCTGCGTAAACAGCCTTTTTTAACTATTATTTTTTTCTGTACATATTTCAGACAGTCAAGTGTAACGGCTGCCAGAATGATAATACCTTCAAAAGATAAACTGAAGGTTTGTATCAATACCAAGAATTGTCAGAGAATATGTCAGATGATGTAAAGATCAATACACCAGTTACAACTCCTGAAATCTTACCGATACCACCAGTAAAGGAAACTCCACCAACTACACAGGCTGCAATGGCGTCCATATCCCAGCCCTGTCCATAAGCTGCACTACCAGATCCAACCATTCGGAGACACTCGAGCCAGGAACCAAATCCATAAAGAATACCTGCCATGATAAATGCTCCCATTGTTACTTTGAATACGGAAATACCGGATACGGTTGCTGCCTCCGGGTTTCCACCGACTGCATAAAGGTTTTTTTTCCAAATGTTGTCTTGTTCCAGATGAACCATACAACAACTACTGCGATGATTGCCCATAAAATAATCATTGGGAATCTTCCTGCCTTTGGAATAAAGATATTCGGAATTGCCGGATCAATTGCTCCAAAAGAAACTCCCTTTGTTGCATATGTAACAAGACCGAAGATGATCAACATGTTAGCCATTGTTGAAATAAATGGATGCATCTTAAATCTTGCCATAAAAAATCCTGCTATCATAGCAAATACGGTTGTAAGAATGATACATACACCTAATGCTAATAATGCTTTTGGAATTGTTCCCATATTGGAAAAATCAAAAATGTGACCAAATACACCACCGGTGTTAATTCCGTTATGCATAATAATGGTTGCTGTAACCATACCCATACCAACCATACGTCCTACAGAAAGGTCGGTACCTGTTAAGAGGATCAGGCCTGCA
>VOFJ01001652.1_pt1 | contig 22209 bp, 27 predicted proteins | sample 5384081 | NCBI WGS metagenome assembly VOFJ01 (sample SAMN12384729, study PRJNA508395) | human gut metagenome | isolation source: healthy gut I | host: Homo sapiens | reverse complement strand
TTCATGAAGTTTGTCTCCCACGCCGAAACGCACGAGCTTGTCGGCGCGCAGCTCATGTGCGAGCATGCGAGCGACATGATCGGCGGCGCGGCGCAGGCGCTCGCCAACCGCCTGACCGCCGAGCAGTTCTGCCGCGCGATGCGCCCGCACCCCTCCTTCGAGGAGGCCATGACCGCCGCGCTTGAGGACCTGTGCGAAAAGCTCGGCTGACATCCTGCCCGCCACAGTCCGACGCGGACTGCGGCGAAGGATGCGAACGGAAAACCCCGCAGGGCCAAATGGCCCTGCGGGGTCGATCTTTTTTTGCCGTTTGCGGTCAGTCCAGATAGCTGAACGTGACGGAACGGGTCGATGGGGTGAGAGCGGCGAAGGAGTAGCCCGCCTCAAGATAGCCCTCGATGATGGCAGGCAGGGCCTCGACGGTGGTGGTCTTGGCGCTGCTGTCGTGCATGAGGATGATGGCGCGCCGCGCGGTGCCGACACCCTTGAGCGCGTTGGCCGTCAGCGTCGACGAGGGCTGAATTTTGGAGAACACGGCGTCGCCGTTGGCGACGTTCCAGTCGAAGTAGACGAAGCCGCGCCGCGTCATTTCGGCGATGAGCTGCTGATGGATGCCGACATTATAGCTGTTGACGCTGCCGCCGGGGAAGCGGAAGATCTGCGGCTTGACGCCGGTGGCCTCGTAGATCTGGCAGAACATCTGGTTGAAGTCCTCCAGATACGCTTCGACCGAGGCGTAAATTTTCTTGTAGTCGTGCGAATAGCTGTGGATAGCAAGCGTGTGGCCCGCCGCGACGATCTTCTGCATCCGCTCGAGATCGCCCTCCTCGTTTGCGCCGACCACGAAGAAGGTAGCCTTGACGCCGTACTTGTCAAGGATCTCCAGAATTTCATCCGTCCGCGCCGAGGGACCGTCGTCAAAGGTCAGGTAGACGGCGTTGTCCACGTCCACGGTGCCGCGCAGCGAATCGTCGGCGTACAGCTCGGGGTAAAGCTCCGTGTAGGCGGGGACCTCGGCCGCCGGAGGCTCGGGCTCGGCCGGCGTAGGCTCGCCGCCCTCGGGCGCGGTCGACGGAGAGCTGCTCCTGCATGGCCGCCAGCTGGCTGCCCGCTGTGTCGAGCTGCCGGTTCAGGCTGCGAACCTGCGCGAAGAGGTAGATGGACAGCGTGGTGGGAATGAGGATCAGCAGCGTCACAGTGAAGATGACGTGCTTGAAAAACAGACGCTGCCGACGTAGGGCTCCTTGTCCTCCTGCGGCTTGCTCAGATCGTAGGAGACGGGCAGTTCCTTTGCCGCGGCGTTCAAGACTTCGCCTCCATTGTGCCCTTCATCTCAACGCTGCCGTTCAGGACCGCGCCCGCCGCCACGGAGATCGTGCCGGTGACAACACTGCCGCTCACGCGCGCGTTAGCGTCCATCTGGGTGTTGCCGCTGATGCGGATATCGCCGTTGATCTCGCCGGCGCACAGCAGAGACTGCGCCGTGATGTTGCCCGTGACCTTGGAATCCTCGCTGACGGTGACGGGACCGTTCGCGGTGATATCGCCGATGAGGGTGCAGCCGGTGAGCTTCACGCTGCCCGCCGTGATATTGCTCTGCAGGTTGGAGCGCAGCAGCACGCTGCCCTCGGAGGTCACGTCGCCCTTGAGCTCGCCGGCGATCTCAATGTCGCCCTTGGCGCGGAAGGAGCCCTCAAAGACCGTGCCGGGGGCAAGAAAGCTGGCGGCGGGTCTGGCCTCGGGTGTCTTGACCGGAGCGTGATCCACGCTCTTTTTCTCCGCACCAGGGGCGCTCTTGACCTCGACGGACGCGCTCTTGACCTGCGCCGGAGCAGTACTTGCCGCCTCGGAGCCGTCTCCGCCGACGCCGAACATTTCGTACATAGCCTTCTTCATGTTGCTCTTCTTGTCCATGATTTTCTCTGTCCTCCCTAAAAGTCTGCGGTTGATCTGCCATGCTGAACGGGAAACCCGGTCAGGAAATAAAAACGTGGCGCGTCCTTATTCCAAAAATTCGAGGGGAAGCGACTTGTTTCCCGACAATTTTACAAAATAGAGCATACCACAACATTTGAGCGGGTGCGAACAATCTGCCTGAAATGTATGTTTTTGCGGCACGAAATGCATACCGCGCCTGCCGGACTCTTGGCAGAGCCTGGAAAATATGGTATGATGAGACGAAAAATCGCTCGACGCGGCGACGCTCGTGCGGGCGCTGCGTGTATGGCGCAAGAAATAGATAGCGCAGCACCGCGCGGCAGTACCGCGCGGTGCTGCGGGACGCGTGAGGGCGGGGGCCCTCCGCGCAGAATTTCTGAAAACAAAGGAGAGCGAGAGAATGGAGCTTTGCTTCAATGAAATGACCGTGATGAAAAACGGCACACTGCCGGAGGACATCGCGCTCTGCGCACAGGCGGGCTTTTCCGCCGTCGAGCTGCGCAAGGGCACGCTCCTGCGCTATCTGCGCGGCGGCGGGACGCTGGAGGCGCTGCGGCAGACGCTGGAGGAGCAGCACGTCCGCGCGGCGAGTCTGAATGCGCTTGAGAGCGTTTCCTTTCAGACCAAGGGCGGCGGGCGGATGCTGCGCGAGCTGAGCGATTGGTGCTTTGCGGCCTGCCGCGTGCTCGGATGCGGCTGCATGGAGGTCATCGCGTCCTTCCACGTGCCGGAGGGGATCTCCGCGGCGGCGATCTGCCGCGAGACCGCCGATTCGCTGCTGCGGCTCTCGGACGCCGCGGCGGACTACGGCGTGCGGCTGGCGCTGGAATTTATGGCGGTGCCGGGCAGCTCCGTGCAAACCTTCGCGCAGTGCGCAGAGATCCTGGAAGCCGTGGACCGCGCCAACGTGGGGATGCTGCTCGACACCTGGCATTTCTGCGCCGGCGGCTCGCAGCCGGAGGAGCTGTCGGCTCTGCGCGGCGACCGGCTCTTTATGGTCCATGTCAGCGACTGCCCGGCGCGCGCCCCGTTCACGGCGCAGCGCGCGGAGAGCTACTGGCCCGGCGAGGGCGACGCTCCCTTGGAGGAGCTGCTGCGGAGCGTCCGGGAGACCGGCTACGACGGCCCCTGCTCCGTCGAGGTCATGGACCCGAATGTGCTCGCCTTGCCGGCGGGGGATGCTATCCGCCGCGCGGCGGAGACGATGAAGCCGCTGCTTGCGCGGGTGGAGCGGTAAACGCTCAGCCCTCCGCGCGGAGGATCACCGGCTCGCCCGTGCAGGAGAGAATACCGTTTTTCACGGTGACGGCACTGCGGTCGATGAGGTTTTCATACACGCCGTCGGCGGCGTCCACGCGCACGTCGGCGGCTTTCGCCTTGAGGGAGAATACGCCCACAAAACGCTTGCCTGCGCTTCCGCGCTGAAGGAGCGCGAGGTCGTTCACATCGTCCGCGTCGGCGAAGAACCAGTCGGCGCTGCCAAGCTGGTGCTTGACCGCGTACAGACGGCGCAGCAGCGCTCAGGTCGCGGCCGGTGCAGCGGTCGATGGGGTCGAGGTCAAAAAGGCTGGGCAGGTGGTCGTTTTCAAATTCCTGCCCCGCGTAGAGCAACGTCGTGCCCTTGAGAAAATAGAGCATCGCCGTGTAGTTCACGAGCGCGCGCTCGTCGCGCACGAAAGAAGCGATGCGCGGCTGGTCGTGGTTTTCCAGAAAGCGGAGCTTGTTGTAGTTCGCGGGGTAGCAGGCCTCCTGAAAGTTCAGCGCGTCCAGATAACGGCTCAGGGGGACCTCACCGCGCAGATACTGGTCGAATACCTCGCGCACATCGTACTCGTACTCCAGATCGAAAGCCCGAAACACCTCGCCGTCCGACGCGGAATAGACGCCGTGCCGCCGCGCGAGACAGCCGTAGCTGCGGTGGACCGTTTCGGCGAGCCAGATGCAGTCCGGGTTTACGGCGGCGACCGCCGCGCGGGCCTGCAGCCAGAATTCCACGGGGACGAAGGATGCCACATCGCAGCGGAAGCCGTCCACCAGACCGGCCCACATTACGAGCGTATCCGTCAGATATTGCCAAAGCCCGCGGTTGGAGTAATCAAGGTCGATGACGTCGGCCCAGTCACCAAGCTTATTGCCCGGCTTGCCGTCGGGCCCGCGGTAGAAGTATTCCGGATGTTCGCGGTAGAGCACGGAGTCGGGCGAGGTGTGGTTGTAGACCACATCGATCATGCATTTCATGCCGTGCGCGTGGATCTCGCGCACCAGCGCTTCAAAGTCCTCCATTGTGCCGTAGGCAGGGTTGACGGCGCGGTAATCGCGGTTGGCATAGGGGCAGCCCAGCGTGCCCTTCTTGCCCTCGACGCCGATGGGGTGAATGGGCATCAGCCAGATGATATCCGTCCCCAGCGCGCGGATGCGGTCGAGGTCGGGAATGACGGCGCGGAAGGTGCCCGCCGGCGTGTGGTTGCGGACGTAAATGGAATAGATCACCTGATTTTGCAGGCGCGGATCGGTGTTTGCAGCCATGTGGCGTTACCTCCTCAATGCTTTATGCCGCGATTGTAACACAATATTTTACTTTTGCAAGAGGGGCGTTTCCACAAAAGGAAGCGTCCCTTTTCGACCAGCGTCCGACGATCCGTCGGATACGGCTTCATAAAGAAGAACGAGGGGCGGCCCATCGGGCCGCCCCGCTGTGATTGGCGCCGGAAGGCGCCAAGAAAAGGCCGGCGTTTCCACGGGGAAAACGTCGGCCTTTCTGTCGTATGAGCTATCCGCCCTTACGGTCACCGAAGATTCTTGCGGAAGAACGCCTGTGCGTTCTTGTAGAAGACGCCGTCCGCGTCCTCCTGCGAAACGCCGCGGGAGAGCAGGTATTCGTAGAACGAGGCGACCTTGGCGGGCGTATTCAGGCATTCGGGCAGCACCGCGCCGTCGAAGTCCGAGCCGAGGGCGAGATTCTTCCGCGCGCCGAGCTCGAAGAAGTGCATGGCGTGGCGGTAGAGATCGTCAAGGCTCTTTACGTCGCCGTCGTCGCGCAGGAACTTCACAAAGTAGTTCAGGCCGATCAGGCAGCTGCGGCGCACCATCTCGCGGATCATGTCGTCCGTCAGGTTGCGCTTGTGCGCGCAAATTGCGCGGGCGTTGGAGTGCGTGGCGACGAAGGGCTTCGTCGCGACCTCCAGCAGATCCGCGAAGCCGGGGTCGTTGAGGTGGGACACATCCACCAGAATGTTTTCCTTTTCCATCTCGCGCACGGCGGCCTTGCCGAACTCGCTCATGCCGTGGTCCGTGGTGTGGCCCGAGCCGAGCTCGTTCTCGCCGTTCCAGGTCAGCGTGATGGCACGCACGCCCTGCTCGGCGAGCGTGTGGACGCGGGAAAGGTCGCCGGCGAGCGCTGCCGTTCTCGATGGTCAGAAACGCGGCGGTCTTGCCCGCCGCCCAGGCCTTCTCCATATCGTCGGCGTTGCGGCAGGGGGCGACGCGGTCGCCGAACTTCTCCATCTGGCGGTAGAAATTCACGCGGTTCTTTTCGAAGTAGTCGATGGCGGCCTGCCCGTGCTCCTCGTCGGGGATGAACACGGCGTAGAACTGCGCCCAGTGGACATCCTTCGGCATATTGGACAGCGACAGCACGCGGCCGGGGTCGTCCAGCGTATCGGGATTGCCGGTGTGCGCGTATTTCCAGTATTCTGCCAGCGTGTCGCAATGCAGGTCGATCAATCCATAGCTGTTCATAAATCAAGCTTCCTTTCTTTGCTTGGGGTCAGAGGGGAAGCTCCTCGCAGAGAAGAACTTCCTTGCTGCGTTCAAATTCGCCGTAGCCGAGTCCGCGTTCCGCTGTTTCGATCTCGCCGACCTGATTGTCATAAGGGTCGGCGCGCCAGTGCTGCTTTGGAACGGTAAACGGCGCCTGAAACGCATTGTTTGCCACCATGCGGTAGGCGTCGAGATTGCCGAAGTAGAACCGGCGGCGTGTCTCGTTCCGGGCGCGCACGGCGGCGATGCCGTAGCTTGGGTCGGCGTAGAGCCAGCCGTAGGGCGCAATGTAGAAGCGCGCCCAGTCATGACCGCCGCAGAAGTCCGGCTCGGCGGTCAGACCGCTTTGCCATTGAGCGGGAATGCCCGCGCAGCAGCGGCACAGCGTGACGAACAGCAGCGCAAATACGCCGCAGTCGCCCGTGTAGCTCCGTGCCGCGGCTTCGGCAATGTTTTCCAAAATGAAGTAGGCGGGCATAAAGGTATACTTCATATTCAGTGTGATGAAGTCGTAGAAAATACGCGCCCTCTCCAGCAGACTGTCCACGCCCTCCGTCAGCGCTTGGACCAGCGCGCGGAGATAGGCGTAAAGATGATGTGCGGCGCCTCCTCGCCTGTGTCGAAGCAGGGCTGTGCCGCGTCCGGCTCGATGGCGGAAACATCGTGATAACGGGCCGTGTGGACATAGGAGTATTCGACCGAGAACTCGTGGTTCTCCGTCATCGTTTCCTCCCAGCACACGGTGCGCTGGAGCGCGTCCTCCGGTGCGGGACGCCCGTTCGGGGGATAGAGCGCCTCGATGCGGATGTCGCTTTGCTGCTCGCAGGCGGCGGGCAGCGGCAGGTGGACGCGCACAAACATACCGGGCGTGAAGACCTCGTCCTTCACGCGTACGCTCGCGCGAATGCGGATGCGGTTTGCGATCTTTCCGTTTTCGCGCATCCGCCGGTGGACATGGTCAAGACGGCCCTCGCCCTCCTCCGCCGTCACGCTTTCCACGCCGTACAGCTTCACGCCCGCACGCGCGGCGAAAGCGGGCTCGGCCTTGCACATGGTGGAAAAGAAGCGGTCAAAAAAACGCATCTCGCCGCCGATGTACAGCCAGCCGATCTTGCCCGCGTCCACGCGCTCGTCGAATTCCTCCTCGGTAAAGTCGGGAATGTGCGCGCGTACCTCGGCGAGCGCGTCGGCGCGCGTGAGCGGGTAGTCCGCGGGGATGCGCCGCATGATCTCACGCTCTGCCGTCAGGCAGGCGCGCAGCGCATCGGGAATGTTATCCTGCGCGAGGCGGCGGTCGATGAGCCGTATGGCTCCCTCAAAGTCGCCCCATGCCTTGCACCTTGCAATGTCGTCCGGCAGGCCGACATTCAGAAAGCGCAGATTATCGTTGCTGTTCATGGATAGGCCTCCCGTTGATCTGGGGAAGAGGGGGACCTGCCTGCCTGCTGCGGGCAGGTCCTCTCTTTTCTGTGGAAGAGGCAGGGAGCTCATGCCATCAGGTTGAGCAGCCAGCCCATGCCGAGACCGAAAAAGTTACCGATCGCCTGGCCGAAGATGCCCATCAGAACGCCGATACCGGCATAGTTGGGATTGTAGGCGACGGCGATGATCGGCGCGGAGGCCGGACCGCCGATGTTGGCGACCGACGCTGTGGAGACCATGCACAAATCCCAATGGAACAGCTTGGAGAGAATGTACATACCGACAACATGGAGAACGAGGATGAACACACCGTAGACGACCCACATCGGAGCCTCGATCAGAGCGTTCAGAGGCGCCTGCGTGGCAAGCAGAGCAACAACGGCATAGAGAAGAACGCTGGAAAGCTCATTCGCGGCGGGCAGCTTGCCGAGCGGAGTCATGGCGCAGGCGAGACCGAGGACCGTGACGAACAGAGTCGTGCAAGTACCCTTATCAAACATCTTGAGTCCCATACCGGCGAAACCAGCGCCCATCTTCGCGCCGACCCACTGAGAGAGCGCGGAAACAATGAGAGCAAGGCCGATCATCCAGACCCAGTCGCCCGAGGTCGCCTTAGCCTTCTTCTCCTTTTCGACCTCTTCGTTGGCGACATCGGCGATCGCGGAGAGCTTGGAGGTGTCCGCCTTAACGGACTTGTCCCACTTGGAGGAGTAGCGGACCATGAAGATCAGAAGGGCGATCCACACAGAGTAGCAGACGGTATTAAGCGTGAGCGCGCAGGCATACGCGCCGGGGTCGACGGGAAGCGCGTCCTGCATGGCGACCGTGTTGCCGCTGCCGCCGATCCAGCTGCCGCAGAGAGCGCAAAGGCCCATCCAGACGTCGGAGCCGATCGTTCCCTTCATCAGCACGAACGCGCAGACAAAGCCGATCATGATGGTGAGGGTGGCGCTGAAGAAGCCGATGAGCATCTTCGGGCCGAGCTTGAGGACCTTACGGATGTTGCAGCGGAGCAGCATCGCGAAGATCATCGCGTAGGTGAGGTTGTTTTTCAAAGCGGAGTATGCGGGCTTGGTCTCGGCCATATCCCACACGCCCAGCGTGCACAGGAGCATGGCGATGAGGTAGCAGAGAACGACCGCAGGAACGTACTTGAAGAATTTCTGCATGCCGCCCTTGGCGCTTTTCTCCAGCGTGACGAGAACGGCTGCCATAAAGAGCAGCACCGACACATGTAGTTTGCGCTGCTTTTTTACCAGTCAGCATCATACTCAAGGAGTAGCTCTCCCGGCCGCGAACATTCTCCACGAAGAGAGTCCCCAGGAAGTTTGGCGTTGTAGATCTGAAGCTCTCATAGACATAAATTACTTTTTGGTTTGACGCCACGGTCAATCACCTCCGTTTCGTGGTGCTCTCTTGCGCGTGGTAAGTTCAAGGTCTTGGAGTTTACGCCCCAGCTCATCATCCTTTGCAACGAGCAGAAGGTCTTTATCCATATTGTTCAGTGCGTGCAGAACTGCGGCATAGATCCCAATCGCGACAGAGGGGTTTCCCTTTTCAACATTCCACACTGTGGCTCGGCTCACACCAGCTCTTTCCGCGACCAATTCGGCAGACAGATGCCGCCGTAATCTGGCAAGTTTGGATCTGTTCTCCCAGCTGTTCTAAAATCGCCTGCGTCTGCGGCAGCACAGCAACACTCTTTCGTCCCATTCTGCACACTACCTCTACATCATCTTTGTGCTTGTTATTATAGACGATACACCTATAATTGTCAATAAATAAAGACATTAAGAGCGGCGTGTCTGCGATGATTCTCTACTTCATTGTGCGCTGACCATCTTACCGATATGCATCCGGTCTTAGAGGTCTTTGTTGATTGCGCCGCAAAGGGGACAGATTACAGCTTCTGTGTTCATTGGATGCTCATCTCCGCCCTAAGGATTTGATAAACTGAAAAGAGGTTGGTATCAAAATATGATACCAACCTCTTCAATAAAAAGTTTCAAATTATTAAGGAAAGATGAGAGACAAAAGGTCCCTGAGAGCGTAGAGCCCGCCATAAAGCAGGCCAAATCAGCCGGGAATTTAGTTCAAGTCCTGCCTAACGCTCTGAAATGCCCGTGTGTATCTATAAAACACGCTTTGAAAAACAGGGCATAAAAACGCTGAAACCCCTGATTTCTCAGGGGTTTCAGGTGAGTGTATCTATTTTGGTCACTCAAGATGGTTGCGGAGGGAGGACTTGAACCTCCGACCTCCGGGTTATGAGTTTCTAACAGAGAAGCTCATAATCCGGAGGTTTTTTTGTTGTAAAGCCTTCACCAAGAGGCATTGCAGGCTCAAATTGCAAATAGCCCGGATTTTGTTATCTAATGATAGCTTTTTTTGCAAAAGCCAAATAATTTTATTCCTTTTGCAAATCTATTGCAAACGAGGATTTTGCCTTACTGTTTCCGTTCAAGTAATAAAGAGGAGAACAGAATCATGATTATTACAATTACCAATTTTAAGGGTGGCGTTGGCAAGACCACGACCGCATTGAACCTTGGGGCTGCACTTGCCTCAGAAGGAAGAAAGGTCTTGCTGATCGACAACGATCCGCAGGGGAACCTTACCTCGGCTTTGGGCTATACGCCCGGCGAACAGAAGAACACGCTGGCAAAGCTGCTGCTTGTTCAGATCGACTCGCCGGAGGATCTGGAGCTTCATCTTCCCCGTACCGTGATACATACAGAGACCGGCATTGACCTGATCCCCGCCAATAAACGCTTGGCAGATGCCGCAGCTCGCTTGCAGGTCATGCAGCTTTCGCAGTACAACATGGCGGAAGCGGCAGAGACACCCTGCGAAATGATGATGGACAAGCTGTTGGATGCTTTCCGTGAACAATATGATTATATCGTCATTGATTGTGGCTTGAAGCATGAGCTGCTGACCGTCAACGCGCTTGCTGCGGCGGATTACTGCATCATTCCCGTGCAGGCACACTTCCTTGCCAGCGAGGGCATCCCCGATGTGCTGGAGCTGGTCAAAAATGTGCAGAGCCGCTTCAATTCAAAGTTAGAGGTTGCGGGCATTCTTCTTACCATGTATCAATCCCGGCCGCAGCTCTGCCAGAGCGTCCGCACCGCGGTCGCAGAGCTGTATGGTGACAGCCTTCGGGTGTTTGAGCGGCCCATCGAGCAGACCATCAAAGTCGCGGAGTGCCCTACGGCAGGCATGAGCATTCTCGATTATGCACCGCGAAATCCAGCGGCGGAATCCTACCGCAGTCTCGCGCAGGAGGTGCTTCAGCTTGGCTAAACGCGATATGAATGACCTGCTGAAACGGCGTATGAGCGCGACGCAGCAGGCGGCGGAGGTCACAGTAGGCGATGAAGCCTATGAGATGCTGTTTCAAGGCAAGCTGGCATCATCCGCCTCAAAATTTTGTGATCTGCCGCTGGACAGGCTCCGCCCTTTCTTCACCGCGGATATTGGTTTTCACCCATATCCGCAGGAGAAGCTCAAGGTGTTTTCACAGCAGCTTGCAGAGCAGGGCATCTATGAGAGGATCATTGTGCGCCCCATTCCCGAAAGCGAGGACTATGAGATCCTCGCAGGGCATAACCGTACGGAGGCGTGGCGACTGACTGGACACACAATGGTCCCTGCTGAAGTCGTGAACGCCGATGATGCAAGAGCAGTCTCCATTGCTGTTGCCACGAACCTCCTGCGGCGGCAGGATCTTACCATCATAGAGCGCGGCAAGGCATATCGGGCCTTGCTCGAGGAGAACAATCGCCACGGCCAGCGGAACGCAGCACAGACCTCAACAACTTTTGGCGAGAATCGCCAAAAGTTGGGAGCGGCAATCAATGAAGAAACTTTTGGCGAGAATCGCCAAAAGTTGGGGCAAGTGATCGACGATGAGACCTTTGGCGATTCTCGCCAAAGGTACAACGCCCGCAAACTTGTTGCCGATTTCTTCGGTGTGACCGAGTATGAGATCCGTAAAGCCATCAAGCTGGCGGGGTTGATTCCGTCTCTCGCCGACATTCTGGAGAACAACCCGCGCAAGCTGCCGATTGCCTGTGCCGAGCTGATCGCTGACTATGACGCAGCTACGCAGCAGGCATTTGTGGAGATGTGTTCTATCGAGGACTACACGCTCAATAAGGCTGCTATGCAAAGCATCGTCCATGCCTGTCCACCTCCATCTGCAAATCATCAGGACATTTTTCGCCGCATGGCGGCAGACACGCGCAAGGGAGACACAGAGACGTGCTGCACTGCCGAAGAAAATCAGCTTTGACCGCAGAAAATTTGCCCCCCTACCTTGAGAAGTTGGGCAGTGACAAGGAAATTGAAGAGCTGTTTTTAGAGTTCTTGCGGCAGCGGGTCAACTAATGTATAATCACAGAAAAGAAAGAGAGGACTTAACGCTATGAGCGAACAGGATAAGATACAGCTTTTTGAGAATCAGAAAATTCGTACTGCATGGGATACAGAGAAAGAAGAATGGTATTTTTCTGTTACCGATGTCATTGCTGTTTTAACAGAACAGCCTACCGCACGCGGGGCAAGCAACTACTGGGCCAAACTCAAGCAGCGTTTGAAAGAGGAAGGGGCGGATGAACTGCTGACAAATTGTCAGCAGTTGAAAATGATTGCCTCAGACGGAAAGCGCCGCGCAACGGATGTTGCCACGACAGAGCAACTTCTGCGTATCATCCAGTCTATCCCATCACCAAAAGCTGAACCGTTTAGGCTCTGGCTTGCAGAAGTAGGTCGGGAGAGAATTGAAGAAACCATTGACCCCGAGCAGGCCATTGACCGGGCCTTGGAAACCTATCTGAAAAAGGGATACGATCCCGACTGGGTACATCAAAGGCTACTTTCCATCCGCATTCGCAACGAACTGACGAATGAATGGCAGAAGCGCGGCGTGGAAAAGGGACGTGAATTTGCGATCTTGACCGACGAGATCTCAAAGGCGTGGTCCGGCATGACCACGCGGCAGTATAAAAACCTCAAGGGACTCAAAAAGGAGAATCTGCGCGATAATATGAGCGATACCGAGCTCGTGCTGACCATGCTGGCGGAAGCGTCAACGCGGGATATTTCCAAAGCGACAAAACCAGATGCTGGTTTTGCCGAGAATGTGAAGGTGGCCAAACGTGGCGGTAATGTTGCAAATGTTGCCCGGCAGCAGCTTGAGGCGGAAACTGGCCATCCGTCATCACAGCACAGAATGCCGCACAGCTAAATGCGGTGGTTACAGAAATGATCGAAGCGTCGGCGCAAGTGATTGACCGTCCGGATGAACTTAAAACAAAATAACATTTTCCTGACTTCAGGAAAATGTTATTTCAGATGCAGACAAACGCAAAATAAGATAAGAAATGCTGAAAGGCTCGACACCGTAAGGTGCCGGGCCTTTTCCTATGACAAACCTCCGGCAGGTGAGAGAAATGAATGAGACAACAAATAACTGCCGATCCCGCGCTCATAATCCGTTTGACGACGGTGCGAGGGAGCGTTTGCGGCGCATGGAGCTGCTTACCGAGACGGGGAGCATCAAGGCATCGGCCTTGACTGCGCTGGCTCATACCTTCGCCGGATTGCTGTTTGACGATTTGTGCGATGCCAGTCAGGACTATTCCGGTGTCCAAACCGAATTACAGCAGCTGTTTGACGCAGTGGATTGTGCAGAGCCGAGGCAGAAATTTCTGCTGCTCTGCCTGCAATATGACCGCCTATCCCAAGTCCTGCCTGATCCCATTTGGTGGATCAGCGGGACACCTGAGATCGCGGGCGAATTTGCAGAACACTTTATCCGGCACTTAAAAGAAATTGAGCGGCTGTGAGGAGGAAGTGCGGTGAAGGGGATTTTGGTATATCAGCCTCCGGGCAGAGCCTCGCAGGTCGCTGCCTTTATAGAGGATCTGGAGCCGCGGCTCAGAGAAAAGATCATTCGTCAGCTATACCGATTGACGCTGCCGCAGAAGCCGGAAATGAAGGAACCGCATTTCAAGCGTTTTTCACTTGAGCGGTATCGGAGCCTATGCGAGCTGCGGGTGAAGACCAAGCTCTGCGTTCGCGTTATCTTTTTACCCATGCGCCAACGGAGATACTATGCTCCTTTTATGCGTTCGTCAAGCGCCAGAAGCGGGATACGATGCAGGCGTTAGAGCAGTCTCTCAGCATACTCGATGCGCTGCGGGAGCATCCGGAGCGCACGGTAGAATACAAGGTCAGAGAGGAGGGAGCATGAGACGACCGCACATCCTTTCATATCACGAAAATAGCAGGCCATAACCAATTTCTACATTAGAGGTTCCCACAACATGAAAAAGGCAATTCTCTGTGTACTGCTGACACTGTCCATGTCGGTCTCGGCGTTTGCATTGGAGGTACCGACAGATACCGTGGTGCAAAATCTGAATGGCAGCCAGCAGGTCATCAAAAACCTTTACGATCCCGGCAGATCAGGACCCGCAGAGCCTGATCGAACGGCCCTTTGAGCTGGAGGGCTATCTCTACACCTTTACGGATATTGTCAAAACGGAAAATGCCGTAGAGGAATCCAAGCCCCATACCGAGGTCATCACGGTGGAGACGGACAAGAATGACCTCGCCCTAATTTTGCAGCAACTGAAGCCTACTGTCGAATTTGATGACGGCACCTTCAAGGGTACACTCGCCCTCGACCACACCAGTCTCAACACCGAGGCGTCCGGCTATGCAGCTAAGAGCTACACCGTGAGCGAAGTCAAGACCATCGGACGACTTGACCGTAACGATATGTCCTATGTCCCGTCTACTACCGTAAAAACGGACGCACCTTGAACCTTGCCAATGTGGAATGGCAGGTCACGGGAACCGACCTTGTTGGTGAGGCATTGGTGCCATCGTCTTATCAGGCCGTTGCCACCTATTCTGCAAAGGCGACCTATCAAGCGGCTACCGGATACATCACGACCGCGGAATATACTGGCGAGATCACGCGCGAGGGCGTCGAGAGCATCACCTATGTGCTGACTTATCTGGGAACAAAGGTCGGTATCGCTCATGTGCTATCCAATGTGGGCGGCTTCTTTGCGGCAAATTGGCTTGTACTTGTTGTCGGCGCCGCAATGGGAGCTGCCGTGATTTTCGGCATCGTATATGTATCGTATGTGCGTCGGCACAGAGCTGCCCATGCTGAGACGGATGATGGGGATGCGAGTATTTCAGAGGAGGAAACGGAATGAATCATTTCAGACGATTGACCGGATTGGCACTGATGCTCATGACGATGGCTGCACTGTCGGTCAGTGCCTTTGCCATGGAATACAGTATTGAGACGGAGGATAACACGGAATACTATCCCTCCACCTCTTACGAGGTTATGTATGGTGCTGCATACAACTATGGCGGCTCTAACCTTGTGGACTATCAGATCCCCGAATTGCCCTACGGCGTGTCCAGTACGACGCAGATCGGCATTATGGAGAAAAACTATTTGCCTGGCTTACAGCAAAAATGCTGGTACTTCCATTTCCAGCGAGAACGGTCCCTCCGGTGGGTTCTATGATTTCCCCTCTGGCTCTATATCCTCAGTCAAACCGGGCGTGCCGACCTACACCAGCGTTGACGGCATGGAGCGTAAGGATGGCAGTATCGGCACGCTGAAGATCCCATCTCTGAATATCAATATGAAGGTATGGGAGGGTGAGACCAACGCCAGTATGGCAAAGGGACTGGGACACTATAGCTCCACCTCCGGATGGGACGGCAACGTCGGCATCTGCGGGCATAACCGCGGCGCGAAATACAATATTGGCAGCATCAGAAATCTGGAGATCGGCGATACCATTACCTATTCGACGGTCTACGGAACACGAACCTATGCGGTCATTTTGGTAAAGACGATCTCGGATTCCGACTGGAGTTATTTGCAGGCGACCGCTGATAACCGCATCACCATCACCACCTGCCCTGCTGACCGACCGAGCAAAAGGGTGTGCGTTCAGGCAGTAGAGGTAAGCAGTTGAAACCCTTGCAACGTGCAAGGCTTTTTGTGCAAAATTATTTTCTGCCGTAAGCATTTAAAATAAACCTTTGACAAGAAGCCATTATTTCTGTATTATGCTCAAACCACTCCGGAGAATAAAATCAAAAAAAAGGGAAGTATCAGATTGATACAGCAATTCAGACCGAAGAGGAAGGACGATGAGATCAGAGTAAAAATGGATATCACCGTTGACCTTCCTGCAGAAGTAGCTGAACAGGCTGAGCAGCTCGGCATTTACGAGTTTGAGCGGTGCATTTATGATCCCGACACTCGCCGTATGACTGCCAGCGTGACCACCACATTTTATCGGAAGGGAGCGTGATACAATGAAGAAGATTTTTGTATTTGCTTATCGGGCTTTGCGTTAGGCTTTGCCCTTGGTTCGCCTGCGGCACGAGGCTATTGAGGGGTATCCTCGCACAGCGCTGCACCTCGCCTATTCTCCTCAACGGTGCTCCCATTGAGATCGAAGCGTACAACATCAACGGACACAACTACTTCAAGCTCCGTGACATCGGCAAGGCGGTCGGCTTCAATGTTTATTGGAATGCCGACAGGACAGAACGGTACAAATCGAAACGGGTCAACCGTACACCGGCGAGGCACCCATTAGAACCGGAGATGTCGAGTCGGATTTACAGTCAGGACCAAACGCTTCCACTGTTGATGTGGACGCTATGAAGCGGGATATCGTGGAGCGTACCAACGCGCTCCGCACCGAGAGGGTATCGCATCGCTGACCACCAGTGACAAGCTCATGCAGGCAGCACAGGTTCGCGCCGACGAAATGGCGGCAAACACCGTCTACTCCCATACCCGCCCAGACGGGAGGAAATATACCACGGTCACGGACTGCAAATATGTCGGGGAGAACATCCACCAAATCCCATTGCTATATCTGGAACAGCAAAAGGGGAGAGCTTGTGGGAACCGTTGTGCACTCATGGTCAAAATCCGCAGGACACATGGAGAATATGATCAATGCAAGCTATGCCTCGATTGGTGTGGGGCTTGCGCGAGGAATTGATGGCAATGGCCTCGAGTGCTGGTACTGTGTCCATGTGTCAGCTATTCCTCCGGGATGGATACCATATCACATGGGTGGATACGCCGGCAAAGGGTAACTCACTCCAGAAACTACACGATCTTCTATGTGGTGATCGGAGACACGATGGAAGTGCGCCGTATCATCTATAGCCGCAGAGATATAAGTAGGCAACTTTGACAAAAACTTCATAGCCAAGCGAAGCAGACCGAGGTGTTTTATTTCCTCTCGGTCTGCTTTTCTTATGCAAAAAATTGTAGGAGGTATCACATTGAAAACGATCAAAACAAGGCTCATTTCGACACTCTTGGTTGTCATGACGCTGCTCAGCCTGCTGCCCACCATGGCATTTGCCGCGACCGGTACAGGCAAGGGGCATTACGATCACGACCAATCAAAGTGTACTGGTCCACGCGCATACTGGCCAACGGCACACCGTACAGCTACCGCCCACCGGAGGCGGCAGGGCGGCTTCTCTACTGCCTCGACAGTGGACTCGGCTACCACAACGCGCTACGCCGTCATACTGCGATTCTTTTACCTATACCTCGGCTACCAATGCAGACGCCGATGCCGTTCTCAAAACCGCTGTTGCCAACAGCGGCCTTGGCGAGATGGACGCGGCGACGCTCGCCAATGTCAAGTGGCTCATGACCTACATCAACGACAGCAAGGCATCCAATATAGGGCAGCTCTTTATGGCGGTGCAGACTTATATTTGGGACCATCAAAGCTATAAGGGCGCGGGAGATGGCACCGGAGATGCGGGCGGTTATGCCAACGCGGACACCTATGACCTGTATCTGAGCCTCATCGACTCCATGCTTGCGCAGAAGGCGCAGGAGGATGCCGAATTTCAGCGTCAGATTGAAGCGTATGCTGCACAGGGCATAGTAGCAACCATTGTGGAAGACGATAGTCTCAAATGGGCGGTATTTGCCTTGTCAAGCAATCACAAGAACCAGTCTTTTTTTTAATTATTATGCGCCAAAGGAAACTTGCTGTCAACACGCCAAAACCTGATCCGGATAATCCTCCTGCCGGCGATGCGGATATTACGCTGAAGAAGGTTGCCGCAGGAACGACCCGTGGTTTGGATGGCGCGAAATTCAATATTTTTACCGCGACGGACAGATCGTCGGCAGCGATGTGACCAAAAATGGCGGTATGATCGAGGTAAAGGACGTCACCGAAGGATTGTGGTCCTTCGTGGAAACCGAAGCGCCAGCAGGGTACTGCGCAGACTCTACGCCTATCAGCGTCTATGTTGACACCACCGATGGCGACAAGCAGTACACCGTGACCGCCGAAAACCACAAGCTGCCCGATATGAAGATCACCAAGCGGGACGCCATGAGCGGTAAGCCCATCGCCGGCACAGTGTTCTCGGTGAAGTCTGTCACCGGCAACTTCTCCACATCCGTTACTACCGGCACGGACGGTTCCGCAACGCTCTCGGCCATTCCTGCCGGTGTCTATGTTGTGCGCGAAGAATCCGTTCCCGAGCCGTACATCGTGAGCTCAATACGGAGCAGACCGTGGCGCTTCGCCCTGGCAAAACCTCCGAGGTCACTTTCGTTGACTACGAAAAGCCGGGCCTTGAGATCATCAAGAAAAACATCGCCAATGGTGAGCCTATCGAGGGCGTGACCTACCGCATCGAGCAGATCGACGGCAGCTTTTCCACCAGCGCCACCACCGATAACCACGGGCGCATTTTCCTCGACTCTGTCCCGGTGGGTAGCATACAAGGTGACGGAGATCAATGTTCCAAGTCATGTTATTCTCTGCCCCATCCCGCAGGAAGTGGCGTTGAAGGCTGGCGAAACCTCTACCGTCACCTTCTTCAACGCGCTTAAGCCCAGTCTGGAGATCCGCAAGGTAGATAGCATCACCGGTGATCCCGTCAAGGGCGCCAAGTTCCAGATCTGGTATGGCAGCAACCACACCGACACCGGCGAGCTCAACGACCTCGGCACCTACTTTTCTGACGCAAGCGGAAAGATCATTCTTCCTGAAGTAAGGATGGCTGGTACAAAGTAACGGAATTGGAACCGGCGTCCGGGTATGCCATTAAGGAGCCTGCCACACAGGAATGCTTCATCGCCGGTGGTGAGAGTAAAGTCCTGACCTTCGAGAACACGCCCCTTTCCGCCATCATCATCCGCAAGGTGGACAGCGAGAGCGGCCAGCCGTTGGAGGGCGCATGGTTCCGCATCCGCTACCTTGGCGGCACCTCCGGTACGGGTGGTACCGTGGTTGGAGAGATCAAAACCTCGCAAAACGGAACCGCCATTTTAACGGGCCTCGCCGCAGGCACTTATGTCTGCGAGGAGATTTCCGCGCCGGACGGGTATGTGATCACCGACGCCACGGAAACGGTCTATCTCTCCGGTAAGGATCAGGACGTCATTACCGTGACCTTTGGCAACGATAAGATGGGTTCCCTCCTCATCGTCAAAAAGGATGCCGTGACCGGTGCCCCCATCTCCGATGTGGAGTTCTTCATCACGGATTCGGATGGCAGCGTGATCGGCAACGCCAACGGAAAGTATGTGACCGATAGCGCAGGCACCATCCGTATTGACGGCCTGACACCGGCATGACGGTCATCGCCCGTGAAGTCAGAGCAAAAACGGGCTACCTGTTGGATGACAGCCCCCAGCACGCACTCATCAAGAGCGGCGAAACGGCGCATTTGCAGTTTCTGAACCAGCCTGCCGGAAATCTCATCATCCGCAAGGTCAGCTCCGGTCCCAACAAGGAGCCGCTGGAGGGCGTAGAGTTTAAGATCACCTATGCGGATGGCAGCTTTGTCCCGGACGCCAACGGCGAACTGTCCAGCAACGGCATTTATTACACCAATAAATCCGGCGAGATCCGCATCTCCGGCGTCGTCGGCACCGTGGTAGCGACGGAAAGCAAGACGATTCCGGGCTTCACCATTGATGAAGCGACCCGCACACAGACGGTGGTAGTCAATCCCAACGACACGCAGACGCTGACCCTTTTACAACAAACCCACTACAACATTGATTCTCCAGAAATACATTTCCGGCACGAAAAATGAACCGCTTGCCGGGGGTACAGTTCCTTGTGACGGACTCCTCCGGTGCGGTAGTCGGCCCCAACAACGGCTACTATACCACCGACGCTGCAGGCCAGATCGTCATTGAGGGTCTGACCGACGGCATGACGATCACTGCCAAGGAAGTCAAGACGGTGGATGGATTCGTGTTGGACGGGACACCGCAGAGCATTAAGATCGACCAGAGCCAGTCTCCCCAGCGCATGACCTTCTGGAATGAGCGACAGGGCGCGCTGATTATCAACAAGCTGTCCTCTCTGGACCGCAAGACGCCGCTGGAGGGCGTTACCTTCAAGATCACTACGGCTACCGGCGAGTTTGTCCCCGACGAAAACGGAAAAATCAGCTCCAACGGTCTGTACTATACCGACGAAAACGGGCAGATCATTCTCAAGGGCGTCACCGGCACACTGGTGGTGACAGAGGAAAAATCCATCTCCGGTTACACCATCGACGAGAATACGCGCACGCAGACAGTGGTGGTCAACCCCAATGACACGCAGTCCCTCTATTTTTTTATAATGCTCCCATCGGCGGGCTGGAGCTGGTGAAAGTGAATGCGGCGGACAAGACCCAGCGCATCCCCAACACCACCTTCGAGATCCGCCGTGTCAGCGATGGTGGTCTGGTGGACACCGTCACCACCGGAACGGACGGCCGCGTGTATGTGCCGCTGGAAAGCGGCAGCTACTATGCCGTGGAAACCGAGGCGGGCAAGGGCTTCCAGCTGGACAATACCCCCATCTATTTCACCGTGGAGGATGGCAAGACTACGACCAAAACGGTGCCCAACAAAGCCATCTCCGGTATCCTGATCCATAAGGTCGATTCGGCCACCGGCGAGGGCATCTACGGCGTTTCCTTCATTCTCTATGACAGCGGCAACACCCCCATTGCGCAGGAAACAAGCGATGACCCGAGGGTATGTCCGTTTTGAAAATCTGACAGCTGGCCGTTTTTATCTGCGTGAATTGGAAAACGAGGGCTATATCCCCGACACGCAGAAAAAGACCGTGTATGTAAAGTCCGGCGAAACCACGGAAATCGAATGGAAGAATACTCCCATCACCGGTCAGCTCCAGATCGTCAAGACCTCGGAGGACTACAACTCCATGAATGGCTGGCCCGCCGGAACGCCCATCCCCAACACCGTCTTCGAAGTTTACAACGCCCGCACCAACCGTCTGGTGGATACCATCAAGACGGATAAAAACGGCTTGGCGGTCAGTAAGACTCTGCCTCTGGCGCGGTACAAAATCGTAGAATCCAAGGCGGCGGAGTTTTACGGGCTGGATAAGACACCCATTGAGGTGGAGATCGAACACGCCGGTCAAATCGTCAAGGCAAGCATGACCAATAAGAGCCTGTACACGAATGTGTCGATCAAGAAAACCGGCTACGTGGAGGTCATGCCGGAGCAGCTTGTCCGCTACAACTTCACCGGCATTGCCAACAATTCCACCACGGCGCTGGAGTCGTTCTACTGGAGAGACACTCTGCCCGTCAAGGCGGTGCGCCTTGAAAAGATCTACACCGGCACGTGGAATACCCCCGGAAATTATAAGATCGTCTACCGCACGAATCTCAGCGGCGATACCTGGCGCACGCTGGCAGATAATCTGAGTACATCCAAAAACTATGTCTTGGATGCCTCTCCTGCGGCGCTGGGACTTGCTTCCAATGAGTATGTGACGGAGTTCATGGCTGCGTTCGGCATCGTACCTTCAAACTTCCGTCAGGTGGAGGCCCCTCGCGTGGACTGCAAGGTGCTTTCAAAGCTCACCGGCGGTACGCAGTTCGTCAACACGTCGGATGCGGGCGGCGTCTACAACGGGCAGTGGATCATGGCGACCTCCCGCTGGGTCACCCGTGTCTATGCCCCCAGCAAGCCCCCTGCCTCGCACCGGTTATTAAGGACTAACAACGGATGCCGCTCCGCAAGGGGCGGCATCCCCATTTTAAGGAGGTTGAGATTTCTTGAAATACAGAAAAATGATTATTCTGACATTGACACTTCTGCTTCTGACCTCTCTCTGTTGCACCTCGGCGCTCGCTGCGGGCGGGGATGTTGCGGGAGCGGTGGAGCAGACATGGACGGAGGCGGCCAAGCAGATCAAGAGCGTGGTGGAGAAGGTGGTGTTCCCTGCATTGGATATGATCCTCGCCATCGCATTCTTTGTGAAACTTGGCGGCGCGTACTTTGATTATCGCCAGAGAGGACAGTTTGAATGGACCGGCCCCGCCATCCTCTTTGCCTGCCTGATTTTCAGCCTGGTCGCGCCGAAATACATCTGGAACATCATCGGGATCTGAGCCAAGAAGAGAGAACAATTAAAAGCCGGATCAGGACCCTCCTGCTGGATATAACCGATGAGGCAATGGTTGCATGGATAGTGTATGTGGATGAAGTAGGCAGACATGGTTGCTTCACAAAGATACCCTTGCGTTAAAAGCACAATTCTGCTATAAATACCATTTGAGAGATAGGTACCAGAGAATCTTAATGAGAATGGAGGAATTGTTCTGTGTCTACCAAGAATACTATGAAGCATAATGCCGTCATTACAACGATGCTTTTGCTTGTATTATTTACGTTTTCCGCTTGTGCATCTGTAACTCCTGATGACCAAACATCAAAGGATTCCAATATTACGGAGAATGGTGCATCAACGGGCTGTTCAGACTATGATAATACAAGTACGCCTGAGTTTTTCAATGACCTCGGGAAAACGCTTGATGAATTGAAAAACGAGCATCCGGAAGGCAACGTGATTGTAAGGCCGGATGGATTTCCAGACAGTGCTGCTATATGCTTTGGAGCCTCAGAGTCGGAATATCTTTACTGCTTTTTCGGCGCACAGAGTGGCGATGCTGAAAAGGCTATGAACGAATATGAAGACCAGCTGGAATGTTCCG
>VOFJ01002278.1_pt1 | contig 22214 bp, 43 predicted proteins | sample 5384081 | NCBI WGS metagenome assembly VOFJ01 (sample SAMN12384729, study PRJNA508395) | human gut metagenome | isolation source: healthy gut I | host: Homo sapiens | reverse complement strand
TCAGTGCTTCGTTCGATTTACGTGTGCTACTTGGCCGTCGATGAAACGATGCTTGACAGGGATCGCTCAGGGGTTCGTTTATTCTTGAGGGCGGTTATAAAGTGCTGACTAAAGAAGAGATCGTTGAGATATTGAAGGAAACGCTGAAAGTTTAAAAAAACAGAGCTTGCATTTATGCAAGCTCTGTTTTTTAGGGCAGGCGTTCCAGTTTGATAGTGAAATCATTATCGAAAGCGGCCAGTTTTTCAATACCGCTTTCAACAGTACCAAGTTCAATGAGGCTGTTGGCATAACCGTAATCACGGTAAAAAAATGCCAGATTACCCCAAGGTGCATAATAAGCAAAACTGCCTGTTTGAGGATCAAAACCGGCAGGAGCGCCCTGTGTGTCCAGGCGCCGCGGCAGATAAGCTACCTTTTCGGTATTATTAAAATCTTTGCAGGTCAGTTCCAGCGGCAGCAGGCTCAAAAAATCCTCTGCAGCTCTGGTGCCATTGAGTTTAAGGATAAGCTCGTCTTGGTTGGCGAGTGTCAGCCTGATGCGTTGGACTGCGTCTGTTGGAGCAGTCTGAGCTGCGTTAGTTGTTGTCTGGTCGATTTTGGCATTGGTGCCGGACGTGCTGCTGCAGGCAGCCATAGTAAACTCAATAAAGTAGCGTCAGGGGCCCGAAGTTTTCCAGCATGGTACATTTCTCCGTTTTCCTCTGTTTGTAAGTTACAAATAGATAGGGTCTGCCAGGTAGCCGCCACGGCTTCTATATGTGAGTTGTAATAACAGATGCAGCTGGGTCAAGCGTTTTTTTGTAGATTTTTTTCAAAACTGCTTGGGGGTCAGCTCCCAGCCCTTACAATGAAAACAATACAGGAAGGAGCGGTAAAAATGGTTAAAGGATTTTAAGCGCTGGACGACGCAGCTTGCGGCGACGGTTTTATATAATGGGCGTGGTGCCGCCAATCTGCTGGGCCGCACAACATTTCCAATGCATAATTTCGGATATGATTATTTGCCACAAATAAAAATAAGCATCCTGTTATTCCTTGCAGTGATATGTATTTTGCTTTTTCATCTCGAGAAAATGTATCAAACGATATAATTTTACATTTTCTCAGGTTGATGAATCCTGACGGAATAAGAAAAGGGGAAAATTATGAAAGCTGCTGTGAAAGTTAAAATCTAACAAAATCTTTTGGCAAAGAAAAAAGTATTAAAAGGAATCAGTCATACCTTTGAGGCAGGAAAAAATCCACGGAATCATAGGATTTAATGGCTCCGGTAAAACAGTAATGTTCAAATGCATCTGCGGTTTTCTTCAACCTGACAGAGGGAGCGTATATGTCTATGGAAAAAGAATTGGAAAAGATATTGATTTTCCGGAAAATACCGGAATGATTATTGAGAGTCCAGGATTTCTTCCATATATCAGTGGATATGAAAACTTAAAACGACTTGCACAACTTAATCGAAAAATAGGAGATACTGAGATCCGGGATGCAATCGCAAGAGTTGGTCTTGATCCGTTTTCTAAAAAAGAAAGTAGGTCAATATTCACTCGGGATGAGAGAACGCCTTGGAATTGCACAGGCGATCATGGAGCGGCCAAAATTATTAATTTTAGACGAACCATTCAATGGATTGGATAAAAAGAGGAGCACAGGATGTCTGCGAACTCTTTGTTGAATTGAAAGAAAAAGGGACAACTATCCTGTTAGCTGCACACAATGTGATGGAAATGGAATGGTTGTGTGATACAGTGTGCGAAATGGATGCCGGACAGTTAGAAGTTGTTTATGAAAAAATGAAATAATAATTTTTTTCAAATTAAAAGAAGAGAGCGAACCCAAGAATATTAAACGAATATTCTTCAGTTCGCTCTCTTCGCACATTGCGATATAGGTACTCCGACAAAATGATACATTTCTACGTTCTCAACATCTTCAACATCAGCTTGAAATTCATGTTAAAATTTGTTAGAATGATTTGCGAACTTACATTCTAAAGAGTTTTTAGAAAACCCTTGAAAACTAAGGAGAAATTGATGGAAAATATTGACATAGATAAGTTAACGCCCATGATGAAAATTTATTGCGAGACGAAAGAGCAGTACAAGGATTGTATCTTATTCTATCGCCTCGGCGATTTCTACGAAATGTTCTTTGACGATGCCTTGACTGCATCCCGAGAGCTTGAAATCACACTGACCGGGAAAAAGCTGTGGTCTGGATGAACGTGCCCCCGATGTGCGGAATCCCATACCATGCCGTAGAAGGTTACTTGAACCGTCTTGTTGCGAAGGGATACAAAGTCGCAATCTGTGAACAGGTAGAAGACCCAAAGACTGCGAAGGGGATCGTAAAACGTGAGGTTGTAAGAATTGTTACACCTGAACGAATCGGATACACAGGCATTAGATGAAACGAAGAATAATTACATCATGTGTATCGTCTATATTGCAGACCGCTATGGAGTTGCAATCGCAGATATTTCTACCGGAGATTATTTTGTCACAGAACTTCCGGACAGCAGTCGCTTGATGGATGAGATTTATAAATTCAGTCCGTCTGAGATCATCTGCAACGAAGCGTTCTATATGAGCGGTATGGATCTGGATGCGATGAGAGACAAGCTTGGAATCACGATTTATTCTCTCGATTCCTGGTATTTTGATGATGCTGTCTGCAAAGATAAGCTGCTTGAGCATTTCAAAGTAAAGAATTTTGCAGGGCTTGGACTTGCTGATTATGACTGTGGAATCATCAGTGCCGGAGCACTTCTGATCTATTTATTTGAGACACAGAAAAATTCACTTTCCAACCTGACACATATTACACCATATATCACAGGAAAATATATGCTGATTGACAGTTCTACACGTCGAAATCTGGAGCTGTGCGAAACTTTACGTGAGAAGCAGAAGCGTGGTTCCCTTCTCTGGGTTCTTGACAAAACACGTACTGCAATGGGCGCACGTACGCTTCGCAAAAAATGTAGAACAGCCTTTGATCGATAAATCCGAGATCAACCGCAGACTGGATGCAGTAGAAGAACTGAAAAAATCAGGCCATTGCCCGTGAAGAGATCCGGGAATATTTATCTCCGGTCTACGATCTGGAGCGTCTGATCACGAAGATCACTTACGGTTCTGCGAATCCGCGAGACCTCACCGCATTCAAAGGTTCTCTGGCTAGATGCTGCCACCGATCCGCTATATTTTTACAGGATCTGCAGGCACCGCTTTTAAAAAGAGATTTATGAAGATTTGGATGCATTAGAAGATCTCTGCGAGCTCGTCACGAAAGCCATTCGTGAGGATCCGCCGCTTGCTATGAAAGAGGGAAATATTATCCGCGACGGTTATAACGAAGAAGTTGATAAGCTTCGCCGGGCGAAATCGGACGGAAAAAGACTGGCTTGCAAAACTTGAGAATGATGAACGAGAGAAAACAGGGATTAAAAACCTGAAAATAAAATACAACAAAGTATTCGGTTATTATCTGGAAGTTACCAATTCGTTCAAAGATCTGGTTCCGGATTATTATACAAGAAAACAGACACTTGCGAATGCTGAGCGTTATATCACACCGGAGCTCAAAGAGCTTGAGGACATGATCCTTGGTGCGGAAGATAAACTCTGTGCACTGGAATATGAGCTTTATAGTGAAGTCCGTGAAACGATTGCCGGACAGGTGGAGAGAATCCAGCAAACTGCCAAAGCAGTTGCCGCACTGGATGCGTTCAGTTCTCTTGCACTTGTTGCAGAGCGCAACAACTATGTCCGTCCGAAAATCAATGAAAAAAGGAATCCTTGATATTAAAGAAGGCCGTCACCCGGTCGTTGAACGAATGATTCCAAATGATATGTTTATTGCCAATGATACTTATCTGGATGATAAGAAACATAGAATTTCAATCATCACAGGTCCGAATATGGCAGGTAAATCAACTTTACATGCGTCAGACTGCATTGATCGCACTGATGGCTCAGATCGGATCATTTGTCCCGGCAGAGAGCGCGAACATCTGTCTTTCCGACCGTATTTTCACCAGAGTCGGAGCATCCGATGACCTTTGCTTCCGGACAGAGTACTTTTATGGTGGAGATGACGGAAGTTGCCAATATTTTAAGAAATGCAACCTCAAAAAGTCTTCTCATTCTTGATGAAATCGGACGCGGAACAAGTACATTTGACGGTCTGTCAATTGCCTGGGCTGTTGTAGAATACATCAGCGACAGCAAACTGTTGGGAGCAAAAACTTTATTTGCTACCCATTATCATGAACTGACAGAACTGGAAGGAAAGATTGATAATGTCAACAACTATTGTATTGCTGTAAAAGAAAAGGGCGATGACATCGTATTCTTAAGAAAGATCGTAAAAGGTGGTGCTGACAAGAGTTATGGTATCCAGGTTGCAAAACTTGCCGGCGTTCCGGATCTTGTCATTTCCGTGCGAAGGAAATCGTAGAGGAACTCAGCGATGAGGATATCACAAACCGCGCCAGTGAGATCGCGGCCAAGGAACATACTGCAAAGAAAAAAAGTAAGGCAAAAAAATATGACGAAGTCGATATGGCACAGATGTCTCTGTTTGACACTGTAAAAGATGATGACGTACTTGATGAATTGAAAAAATATCGATGTCGGAAATCTTACACCGATCGATGCTTTAAATACAATCTACCGGTTACAGAATAAGCTGAAGAACCGTTGGTAAAAGGAAAGGCGGAAATATGCCACACATTCATGTATTAGACCAGATCACAATTGATAAAATTGCCGCAGGTGAAGTGATTGAGCGTCCTGCTTCAATTGTAAAGGAACTCGTTGAAAATGCGATCGACGCAGGATCTACTTCTGTAAAAAATAGAGATCAAGGACGGGGGTATTTCCTTCATCCGTATTACAGATAATGGCTGTGGCATTCCGCAGGATGAAGTGCAGCGTGCTTTTTCTGCGGCATTCTACAAGCAAGATTGAGACAGTGGAAGATCTGTCTCATATCGCATCTTTGGGATTTCGTGGAGAGGCGCTTTCAAGTATTGCAGCTGTTACCCGGACGGAACTGATCACAAAGACTGCCGATGCAGAGTTTGGTACCCGTTATGTCATTGAAGGTGGAAAAAGAAGTATCCTTGGAAGATACCGGTGCGCCAAATGGGACAACTTTCCTCGTCCATCAGTTATTTTACAATGTTCCTGCCGAAGAAAATTCTTAAAGACACCAATGACAGAAGCCGGACATGTGCAGGATCTCTTGATGCACCTTGCCCTGTCTCATCCGGAAGTTGCTTTTCAGTTTTTGAATAACGGACAGGAAAAAACTTCGTACTTCCGGAAATGGAAAACTGAAAGATGTGATCTACAATGTCTATGGCCGTGACGTAGCGGCTAACCTGATTGAGATCGATTATGAGAAAAATGGTATCCATATCACAGGTTTTCTCGGCAAGCCGATCATCACACGTGGAAATCGTAACTTTGAAAATTTCTTCGTAAACGGCCGTTATGTCAAAAAGTGCAATGATCTCCAAATCCGTGGAAGACGCTTATCGTGATTTTTGTGATGCAGCACAAGTTTCCATTTGCAGTTCTGCATTTTCATCTGAGTGGAGAAAATGTAGATATCAATGTGCATCCGACAAAGATGGAGCTTCGCTTCACGGCAGCAGGAGGTTTATAATACCGTCTTTGAAGCCGTACACAGGACTTTGCTGGAACCGGAACTGATCCGTAAAAACAGAAGTTCCTGATCCGGTAGAGCAACCGGAGAGACAAGCCGAAGGACCGGAGCGAGTGAAAAAGACATTCACATCCGCTTCGACCAAAGATAAAGAGGATACCGGCAGTCCGTTTCTTCTTCGTCCGCGTAAGGAGAATGAAAAAGTAACAGCTGCGGAATTGATCAAAGAATCCAGGGAAACGGTTAAGGATGATGTTCAAGATGAGGATTATTTTATCCGTAAGATGAAGGAGCGCGTACTTTCTTACCATAATCGTTCTTCTTCCGCCGAAGTTGCAGACCGGAAAGAGATTTTCCGTGCAGATGAACAGAAAGACAAAATTGCTGAACATGTCAAATACGCCGTTGAAGCAGCAGATAAGACAGTTGCACCGGAAACTGCGGCAGCAGTTCAAAAAATCCAAACCAGCTGTTGAAATGCAAACTGCCACCACCAGCACCGATGCAGTATCTGATTGTGAAATAACCGACGCAAAATCAGAACCGTAAAACGGTACGCAGATGGATCTCTTTGAAGAAAATTTCTTAAAAAAGAGATATCCGTGCAGAATATAAATTGATCGGCCAGGTCTTTGACACCTACTGGCTCGTAGAATTTAAAGATAATCTCTACATCATTGATCAGCATGCGGCTCATGAACGCGTCTTGTATGAGCGTACCTTGCGTGAAATGAAAAGCAGAGAATTTACTTCTCAGTACTTAAGTCCTCCGATCATTTTTAAGCTTATCCATGCAGGAAGCACAGCTTCTGAATGAAAAAATATGGACCGCTTTTCACGCATTGGTTTCGAGATTGAACCTTTTGGTGGAGAAGAGTATGCAGTCCGTGCAGTACCTGACAATCTGTTCAGTATTGCCAAGAAAGAACTTCTGATGGAGATGATCGATGACCTGACCGAAGGTCTTTCTACTTCTATGACACCGGAGCTGATCGATGAGAAGGTTGCATCCTTATCCTGTAAGGCTGCTGTAAAGGGAATAACCGTCTTTCTGCACAGGAAGTAGATAAACTGATCGGCGAACTCCCTGACACTGGACAATCCATATCACTGTCCGCATGGACGACCGACAATCATTGCCATGACAAAACGTGATCGGAAAAGAAATTTAAACGAATTGTATAAATGGAATCGAGGAAATATAGATGGAACAGACAAACAAACGCCCACTTGTCATTCTGACCGGACCAACTGCTGTCGGGAAGACTGCTGCCTCCATCGGACTTGCCAAAGCGATCGGCGGAGAGATCATTTCTGCTGACTCTATGCAGGTCTACAGGGAGATGGACATCGGCTCCGCCAAGATCCGTCCGGAAGAGATGGACGGTGTGCCGCATCATCTGTAGATGTTCTTGATCCGTCTGAGGATTTTAACGTTGTTCTCTTTCAGCAGATGGCAAAAGAAGCAATGGAAGGAATCTATCAGCGGGGGACATATTCCGATCGTTGTCGGTGGAACAGGATTCTATATTCAGGCATTACTTTACGACATTGATTTCACAGAAAATAATGCCGATACTGCTTATCGGGAAGAGTTAGAAGCACTTGCCAAAACCCAGGGTGCAGAATATCTTCATGAAATGCTTGAAAAAGTAGACCCGGAATCTGCGGAACAGATTCATTTTCATAATGTAAAACGTGTGATCCGCGCGCTGGAATATTATCAGCAGACCGGACAGAAGATTTCCGAGCACAATGAGGCGGAACGAGAGAAAGAATCTGCTTATAACTCCGCATATTTTGTGCTGACAGATGATCGTAAGATTCTCTATGACCGGATTGATAAACGTGTCGATCTGATGATGCAGGAAGGACTTCTTGAAGAAGTCAATGCGTTAAGATTGCGCGGACTTAAAAGAGAAAGTGTTGCGATGCAGGGACTTGGATACAAAGAACTGTTTGGTTATTTTGAAGGAGAGTATCCTTTGGAAGAAGCCGTACGCATTATTAAGAGAGACACAAGACATTTTTTGCCAAGCGGCAGTTGACCTGGTTTAGAAGAGAACGAGATGTCATCCGGCTTGATAAAAGTGAGATTGGAAGAGAAGATGAACAACTGATCCAACAGATGCTCACTGTTTTAAAGGAAAAAAGAAATCATTCATTAGGACATCAGGCTGCATTTAGATAAAATGCAGCTTTGCCATGCAAATCAACAATAAAAAAACTTAAAAAAAAAAAGAAGAAGAAAAATGAATACACCAACTACAGAAACAATTTATGAACAGCTAGGAATCAGCAAAGAAGTCTGGGCGTTCGGACAGAAAACAGAGGAGAAATTAAAAGAGCGATTTGAGGAATTTGACAGAAACGCTGAATACAATCAGTTAAAAGTAATTCATGCCATGCAGGAAAACCGCGTAAGTGAAGGATGCTTTAACTATGTAAGCGGATATGGATACAATGATCAGGGAAAGAGATACTTTAGAGGATGTCTATGCCTCTGTTTTCCATACAGAAGCCGCTCTGGTGCGCCCACAGATCACTTGGGAACACACGCACTTGCCCTCGCGCTTGCAGCGAATCTTCGTCCTGGAGACACACTGTTATCTCCGGTTGGCAAACCATATGATACACTTGAAGAAGTAATCGGAATCCGCCCGTCTAACGGCTCTCTTGCAGAATATGGAATCTCCTATAAACAAGTAGAGCTTCTGGAAGATGGATATTTTGATTATCCTGCGATTGAAAAAGCTCGGAAGATAAAACAATCAAACTGGCAACGATCCAGCGTTCCAAAGGATATCAGACACGTCCAAGCTATTCCGTAGAAAAAATCGGCGAACTGATCGCATTTATCAAAGAGCGTCGCCCGGATGTCATCTGTATGGTAGATAACTGTTACGGTGAATTCGTTGAGCGTATCGAGCCAAGTGATGTCGGTGCAGACATGATCGTCGGTTCTCTGATCAAAAATCCGGGTGGCGGACTTGCCCCAATCGGCGGATATATTGCCGGAAGAGCTGATCTGATCGAAAACTGTGCTTATCGTCTGACTTCTCCGGGACTCGGGAAAGAAGTCGGTGCTACACTTGGTGTTACACAGTCCTTCTATCAGGGATTCTTCCTTGCACCAACTGTTGTATGCGGTGCTTTAAAGGGTGCTACTTTTGCAGCAAATATCTACGAAGCTTTAGGATATCCGGTAATTCCGAACGGTTCTGAATCCCGTCATGATATCATCCAGGCGGTTACACTTGGATCAGCAGAAGGTGTTATTGCATTCTGTAAAGGGAATTCAGGCAGCTGCTCCGGTAGACAGTTATGTAAGCCCGGAACCATGGGCAATGCCGGGATATGACAGCGATGTGATCATGGCAGCTGGTGCTTTCGTTCAGGGTTCTTCCATTGAATTAAGTGCAGATGGACCGGTAAAACCACCGTATGCTGTTTATTTCCAGGGTGGACTCACATGGTATCATGCAAAGCTTGGTATTCTCAAATCACTGCAGAGCGTTATTGATGCAGGCGTTCTTTCTATCGAGCGTGTGAGAGAACTTCTGTAAAACAATTTTTTCGAGAGAATTCTATCGAAAATTCAGTTGAGTTGAATCAATTGTTATGTTAAAATTCAGACAGATGTAATCTGCTAAGAAAGTAAGAGGATATGAATTTTAATGAACACAATTGTAATTATAGGTGGCGGTGCATCAGGAATGATGGCCGCCATTTTCGCTGCCAGAAAAGGAGCGAAAGTTCTCCTTCTGGAGCAAAATGATAGATTGGGAAAGAAAATATTAGTGACAGGAAATGGCCGGTGTAATTATACAAACACTTACCAGGACGCTTCCTGTTATCGTTCGGAGCAGCCTGACTTTATCACGCGGGTACTGGATCAGTTTTCGGTGGAAAAAAATCATTGCTTTTTTCCGAGAACTTGGAATCTATCCAAAAAGACAGAAATGGATATCTGTATCCATTCTCCGATCAGGCAAGTGCAGTCCGTGATGTATTAGAACAGGAAGTATACCCGTCTTGGAGTTGATGTACGTACAGGAATCTCCTGTACTGGAATACAGAAAACAAATGAACGATTTTCCTTGCAGACATCACACGGTTCTTTAACCGTAGATCAAGTGATTCTCTGCAATGGTTCAAAAGCTGCACCTTCCACCGGTTCTGACGGTTCCGGATACGCTTTAGCCAAACAGCTTGGGCATCAGATAATTCCTGTACTTCCCGCTCTTTGTGCTTTACATTGTACCGGAAAGCATTTCCGTGCAATTGCCGGAGTGCGTGCACAGGGGAAAAGTTTCGTTATTTGTTGACGGTAAATTAACTGCTGCCGATACCGGTGAACTTCAATTGACTGCCTATGGAATCTCAGGAATTCCGGTATTCCGAGATCAGCCGTTATGCATCGAAAGCATTATATGAGCAGAAGGAAGTTGTTGCCATACTGGATTTTCTTCCGGAATATTCGGTTGATGAAGTAAAATTTCTTCTGAAAGAACGTGCCAACCGCCAGCCGGAAAAAGACAGCAGAACAGTTCTTTACCGGCCTGTTTCATGAAAAAATTGGCCGCTGTATGGCTGAAATTTACCAAGATCAAGAAAGAGAAGCTATGCGGCGACTTTACAGATGCAGATATTCAGAGACTGTCATGGATGATCAAGGAATTCAAATCACCTGTAATTAAGACAAATTCTTATGAACAGGCACAGATCTGCTGTGGCGGCGTTGATACGACACAGATTAATCCAGAAAACAATGGAATCCGACTTGTTTCCGGGCTTTATTTTGCCGGAGAACTGGTCGATGTAGATGCAATCTGCGGTGGGTATAATCTCACCTGGGCGTGGGCAAGCGGTTATGTTGCAGGACACTCCGCCGCATCTGCATAATTGCCTGCTGCTAACTTGTAACCAATATCCGGATGATATATTTTAATATTAGATTTCCTGAAAGAAAGGATAGATAAATGATACGAATTAATCAGCTGAAACTGCAGATTCCACACACGGAAGAAGTGCTCTTGAAAAGAAGATACAAAAAGACACTTCATCTAAAGAAAGGGGACTCTTTTACTTATCGGATTCACCGTCAGTCATTAGACGCACGCAGAAAACCGGAGTTGTTCTATGTGTATACGGTTGATGTCACTGTTTCCAATGAGAATGCTGTTTTAAAGCATTGTAAAGGAAACATCCGAAAGTAGAAGAGAAGCATTACCGATTCCATCTCACGGAACAGAGATTCTGAATGCCCGTCCGGTTGTCATCGGCAGCGGTCCTGCCGGACTATTCTGCGCTTATCTGCTCGCACTGGAAGGATACCGTCCTTTGGTTCTTGAACGTGGTGCCTGTGTAGAAGAACGTAAGAAGGATGTGGATCGTTTTCGGGGAGACCGGTGTGCTTGACCCTTCTTCCAATGTCCAGTTCGGAGAGGGCGGCGCCGGTACGTTTTCGGATGGCAAATTAAATACACTTGTAAAAAGATAAGACAGGACGTAACCGTTTCGTTCTCTTGAGACTTTCGTAAAATTCGGAGCGGACGAAGATATTTTATATGCACATAAGCCACATATCGGTACGGATGTCCTGATTGATGTTGTGAGCCGATGCGTCAGGAGATCATTTCGCTTGGCGGTGAATTCTGTTTTCATACACAGGTCACAGATGTTGATCTGACATCAAAAACACTGAAACTTGTTCATCTCTCAGAGAAATTCCGCAGAAGAAGAAGTATCTGCCGGAGCAGCCGTTTTTGCGATCGGTCACAGCGCCCGTGATACATTTGAAATGCTTTATAAGCATCAGATTCCGATGCGCGCAAAATCATTTGCCGTCGGAGTCCGTATCGAACACCCACAAACATTGATCGATCATTCTCAATATGGAAGAGATCGGGGAAATGATCTTCCGGCAGCAGCATATAAAACTGACCGAGAACTTGGACAATGGAAGAGGAGTCTATACTTTCTGTATGTGCCCGGGCGGATATGTTGTAAATGCTTCTTCTGAAGAGCATCGTCTTGCAGTCAATGGAATGAGCTATCATGACCGTGCCGGAGAAAATGCAAACAGTGCTGTGATTGTCACAGTTACCCGGATGACTTCGGTTCTGACCATCCGCTTGCCGGAATTTCTTTCCAGCGCAGCTTAGAAGAAAAAAGCTTATCAGGCAGGACAGGGAAAAGTTCCTGTCCAACGTTTTGGCGACTTTAAAGAAGATCAGATTACAACTTCTTATGGTATGGTTCATTCTTGCATGAAAGGGGCTTCTGTCTTTGGGGATGTACGTGGTATCTTTCCGTAAGAAATCGCACAGTCGCTTGAGGATGGAATCACAGCAATGGATCATAAGATTCATGGTTTTGCAGATAATGATGCATTATTATCCGGTGTGGAGAGCCGAACTTCTTCCCCTGTAAGAATTGAAAGGGATGAGAACTTTGTCTGTGCTTCCTGTGACTGGATCTATCCATGTGGTGAAGGGGCCGGATATGCCGGTGGAATCACTTCCCGCAGCGATGGACGGAATGAAGGTCGCCGAGGCAATCATTCAAAAAATATAAATCTTAATCATTTATGAAATTTGTGGTTTTTTGGTATCTTCTCTATACACTTTTTTGAAACTGTGCTAAAATGAATCGTTGTATTATGTCATCGCAGTGATATGATTCACATGGAAAATAGAAATACAGAAACAATCAAAATGATGTATCTTGAAGACCGTCCTTATGAAAAATGCGAGCAGTACGGTGCAGAACATCTGACAGATGTGGAACTTTTTAGCTGTTTTACTTCGTACCGGAACGAAAGGGGAGAATTCGCCCGACTTGCCCGTAAGATTCTGCATCCACCATTTGGCTCTGAAGGACTTCTCAGCATCCCACAGTGGTCTATGGAACAACTGCTGAAGATCAAAGGAATCGGAAAGGTAAAAATCCATCCGCATTCTTTGTCCGGCAGAACTTGCAAGACGTATGGCGAAAGCAGAAGCCTCACTGGGATTGGATTTTTCCTCTCCGGACAGTATTGCACGTTATTATATGGAAGATCTTCGGCATAAGAAACGGGAAGTAATGAAGCTTTTGCTTCTGAATACCGATCCAGGCTGATCAGTGAGATGGATGTTTCAACAGGAACCATAAATTCCACACTTGTTTCTCCACGGGAACTGTTTGTGGAAGCTTTTTGCAGAAGAATGCTGTATCCATTATTCTTTTTGCATAATCATCCGAGTGGAGATCCGACACCAAGCAAAGAAGATCTTCTGACAACCCGGCGCATCCGTGAAGCAGGGGCTTTGATCGGTATAGAACTTCTCGATCACATCATTATTGGAGATAATTGTTATTTCAGTTTAAGGAGAAAGGATTCTTTTCTCAAGAATCTGCAAATAGATAAGGGGATGGAGTGTATTTATGGCCAGGAATGTATATGGGTTAGATCTTGGAACTTATGATATCAAGATTTTTGATAAGAAAAAAGACCGCATATGGCATGCCAAGAATGTAATTGCCATGAAAGATAAAAAATATATTTTTTCTGTCGGAGACGATGCTTATGAGATGTATGAAAAGGCTCCGGGAAATATACAGATCATATTTCCGATGAAGAATGGTGTCATTGCCCGTTTTGATGACATGCAATATCTTCTCGGAGATCTTTTTGAAGGAAGAGCGTTCGTTTATCCGTGGGGCAGAATATGTGATCGCTGTTCCTACAGATGTCACAGAAGTAGAAAAGAAGGCTTTCTATGATCTTGTGCTTCATTCTGAAGCGAAAGCAAAATCAGTAAGAATTGTAGAGCGCGGTCTTGCAGACGGACTTGGACTTGGGATTGATGTTCGGAAGAACCAGGAGCTTTTATCGCCAATTTAGGTGGAGGAACAACAGAACTTTCCGTTCTTTCCTACGGTGGTATTGTTATGAACCGTCTGCTTAAGATCGGTGGCGAACAGCTGGATAGTGCAATTGCCAATCTTGTCCGTCATTCTAAAGATTTTATAATTGGACGTCCGACTGCCGAACGGCTGCGAAAAGAATTTGGAGTTTTTGACCAGTCCACCGGAAGCTTTTCTTACTGTATACGGCAGAGATATGATGCGCGGCGGTCCGTCGCACATTGACATTCCAATCAGTCTTGTACGGGCAGCGATCAAAGAACCTTTGAGAGAATGTGTACAGGCCATTCATTCCATGCTCGACCGTACGCCTCCCGATGTCCGGAGAAATATTAATAAAAAACAGGATTTATATTACTGGAGGACTTGCTAATCTGCGAGGGATTTCTACTTATCTCGAAGAAAGTATCGGTCTGCCGGTTCACATGAAAACAGACCCTGAACTCTGTGCCGTCAAAGGTCTGCAGAGGATCATACTGAATAAGACCTTGTATAGAAAATTAAGTTACTCCATGTTAGACGAAGATTATAGGTGGTTAAGATAATATGAAAAAAAAGAAGAATCAGACTTCTGTTATGAACAGATATTTACTTATAGGACTTTCTGTTTTCTGCATTTTTATGATGCTGTTATCTTCCTTTTCAGACAAAGTAGGAGGTCCATTTAAAGTTGTTGCAAATGTAACCGTTATCCCTCTTCAGCAGGGAATCAATCAGATTGGTGGCTGGATGGGAGATATGAAAGACAATTTCCAAACTCTGAAACAGGTGCGCGCAGAAAATACAAAGCTTCAGAAACAGGTTGACTCTCTGATTACAGAAAATAACAATCTGCAACAAGAACGTTATGAGCTTCAGAGACTGCAGGAATTATATCAGTTGGACAAGAACTATGCGGATTACAAAAAACTGCTGCGCATGTAATCGGGAAAGATTCCGGAAACTGGTTCAGCACATTTACCATTGACAAAGGAAGTAAAGACGGTATTGCCGCAGATATGAACGTAATGGCCGGAAAGCGGTCTTGTCGGCATTGTCACAGAAGTTGGTCCAACCTGGGCAAAAGTCCGTTCTATTATCGATGATTCAAGTAATGTAAGTGCAATGGTACTTTTCTACTTCTGACCGTTGTATCGTAAGTGGAGATCTGTCACTTATGAGTGATAACCAGATTCGTTTTGGTCAGATGGAAAACAATGATAATACGGTTTCCGTCGGAGACCAGATCGTCACTTCTTATATTAGTGATAAATACCTGCAGGGAATCCTGATTGATATGTCAGTGAAGTAACGGTCGACTCTAACAATCTGACTCGTTCCGGATATATTACACCGGCTGTAGATTTTAAAAATCTTCAGGAAGTTCTTGTTATCACAACAACGAAAGCGGATTTGGTTGGATCCAATCAGAGCGAATAGGGAGTGAATACTCATGAAATTAATGAAATTTAAAAAGAGTTGCTGTAACTGTACTGATCGTACTTGCAGCATATCTGCTCCAGTGTACCTTATTCAATCATCCGGAACTTGCCGGAATTAAACCTAACCTGATTCTGATTGTCACAGCATCCTTTGGTTTTATGCGTGGGCAGAAAGAAGGAATGCTGGTCGGTTTTTCTTTGCCGGCCTTATCACAGATATTCAGTTTGGTACAATTTTGGGATTTTATGCATTACTTTACCTGGTAATCGGTTTTGTAAACGGATTATTTGAACAGCTTTATTTTGATGAAGATATCAAGCTGCCGTTATTTTTGATTTCTGTCAGCGAATTTCTCTACGGTATCATCATTTATTTGCTCATGTTCATGTTGCGAAGTGATTTTAACCTTTTTTATATTATCTCAACCGCATCATCGTTCCTGAACTGATTTACACAATCGTGATCACACTGGGATTATACCCACTGATTTTATTTATTAACCACAAACTTGAAGCAGAAGAAAAAAAAAGGAGTGCAAGTAAATTTGTTTAGAAATATTTTAGACCGTCTGAAAGAAGCCGGAGCTTACCTGATGCAGTCAAGACTCGTTACTTTGATCATTATATTTTGTGTCAGTTCTTCCATCCTGATCGGAAGATTATTCTATCTTCAGATCGTAAAAGGGTCTGATTATCTTGAAAACTACGAATATTCTATCCGCCGGACGACATCCGTTGCAGCAACACGCGGAAATATTTATGACCGTAATGGTAATCTGCTGGCTTATAACCAGCTAGCTTATTCCGTGACAATTAATCTGTCAACCGTTGAAAACTCCATCACAACAGATAAACGTTCTGAAAAAAATGCGGCATTAAATAAAAATCCTGGATCAGGTTCTTTCTATCGTAGAATCAAATGGAGATTCTGTTGTTTTCAAGCTTTGGTATCATCCTGGATTCCTCCGAACCTATCAGTTTACACAGTCAAGCGATACCCAGAAGCTCCGTTTTATTGCAGATGTCTATGGAAAAAGAACAATAGATGAGCTTACAGAAAAAGCAACAGAACCAAAGTGCAGCAGATATCATTCATTATCTTTGTACCGATGAAAATATGGATATGGCCTTGATGACAGCACATTAGAGCCTGCTTATATTTTAAAGATCATCAACATGCGTTATGCAATGGCATTAAATGCATATCAGCAGTATATTGATACAGTTCTTGCATCCGATGTAAGTGACGAAACAGCAGCAGCAATTATGGAGAATAAGGACGTTCTTACCGGTGTTGACATTTCAGAAGATTCTATCCGAAAATATACCGATGGAATGTATTTTGCATCTATTATCGGATATACCGGACAGATTTCCCAGGATGAATATGATGCGCTGGACAAGGATGAAAAAAGAAAAAGTACTCTCTGTCTGATATTGTAGGAAAGGCCGGCATTGAACAAAGCATGGACAATGTCCTTCAGGGCACAAAAAGGTGAAAAAACCGTGTATGTAGATAACCTCGGACGTGTAACTGATACTGTCAGCCGGAAAGATCCTGAAGCCGGAAATGATGTATATCTGACGATTGATAAAAATCTTCAGGAAAGTACTTATAAACTTCGGAAGAGAAGATTGCCGGAATTGTTTTTATCCAAACTACAGAATGTTCTGGAATACGATACATCCAGTGTAGATGACTCTAAGAATCTGATCATCCTGGTCAGTGATGCATATTATAATCTGATTGGAAATTCCGTCATCGATTCCGGACACTTTTTCAAGCAGTGATGCAAAAACTGCCGAGCAGCAGGTTTATTCCATTTTTCAGAAAAGAAGACGGCGACGATTTCCGGAGCTCGAATCAGAACTTCAGAACTCACAGGCCAGCGCATATACAGATCTTTCCAATGAAATGAAAGCATATATGGATTACATCTGTGATACCCTGCTGACAAAGGATACAGGCATCCCTTATGTCAGATCAGATTGATAAGAATGATGCTACTTATATTGCATGGGCAAAAAGATGAGACAATCAATTTATATACTTACCTGAACTATGCGATTTCTAAAAACTGGATCGATACTTCCAAACTTGGGAAGCAGTTCTTATTCCAGTTCAGAAGAGATTTATCAGGAGATTTTAAAAATATTTAAAAGAATATTTAGCAGATGACAGTAATTTCGACAAAACTTCTCTACAAATATCTTATAAAATCAGGTAGTGTTACTGGTGAACAAGTTTGTGCTATCGTATATGAACAGGGTATTCTTCCTATGGATGACTCGACCTATAACGGATTACTCAACGGAAAGACAAATGCTTTTTCCTGGATCAAGAGCAAGCTGGAAAACCTTGAGCTTACACCTGGTGAACTGGCACTTGAGCCATGTTCTGCTGGTGCAGTTGTAACAAATCAAATACCGGAGAAGTTTTAGCATGTGTTTCTTACCCTGGATATGACAATAATCGTCTCTCAAATGTAATGGATCGTTCTTATTATGTGAAGTTGAGCATGGGTATGTCACGTACCTTCTACAACAGAGCGACCCAGGAGAAGACAGCACCGGGTTCTACTTATAAAATGCTTTCTTCCGTAGCCGGTCTGACAGAAGGAGTAATTAACGGAAACTCCTATATCAGTTGTACAGGTGTATTTGACAAGATCACACCAAGTCCAAAATGCTGGATTTTATCCAAGTGCTCATGGAAGTCTGAATGTAGTAGGTGCACTGCAGCATTCCTGTAATGATTTCTTCTATGAAGTTGGTTATCGTCTTGGACAAGACTCGAATGGTAACTATGACAGTGATACCGGCCTTGAAAAACTGGCAAAATATGCAAAAAATGTTTGGATTTGACCGGACGTCAGGAATCGAAATTCCTGAATCACAACCTCAGATTTCTGATTCTGACTCTGTACGATCTGCCATTGGACAGGGTACCAACAACTATACTGTCAGCCAGATCAACCGTTATGTAACAGCCGTTGCAAACCGAGGAACTGTTTACAGTCTTTCTCTTATTGACAAAACAACCGATTCGAATGGAAAACTGATCAAAAATTATACTCCGGAAGTTGTAAATCAGATGGATGAGATCAGCTCAAGTACATGGGATCCGGTACACAATGGAATGGAAAGCATGGTAAAAAGCAGCTCCACCTTCGCCGGAATGGATATTTCCATGGGGAGGAAAAACCGGAACTGCCAGTATAGTAAGATACATGCAGATAATGTTCTGTTTGTCGGTTATGCGCCGGCAGATTCACCTGAAATTTCAATTGCTGTCCGCATTGCAAATGGATATGCGTCTACCTATGCAGCTGAAATTGGAAGAGATATCACAAAAGTGTACTTCAATCCAGAATCCGCCGATGAACTGCTTCAAGGATATGCTTCTTCTTTAGGAACTGCAGGAGCCGGTGATTAATTAAGATAACGAAAGGGGATGGGATCATGAGTGAACTGGTAACAATAAAAAGCAGTCATTCCGGTATAGAGCTGCGGCTTAATGCCAAACTCCCATTCCCGGATCTTTTAAAAGCTGTAGAAGAGAAATTCCGACAATCTGCTGATTTTTTTCAAGAATGCAAAGATGGCAGTTTCATTTAGCGGAAGGACACTTTCCATCAGCGAAGAGGAGCAGTTAATACAGGTTATTACGCAGACGACAAACCTTGAGATTATCTGTATCATTGATCATGATGAACGCAAGGAACTGATCTACAAAAAGAGCGGTAGCACAGTGTTTATCTGAACGTGAAAAATCAGATGGACAATTCTATCGCGGAACATTAAAAGCGAAGACAGCTTCTTGAATCCGAATCCAGCATTGTGATCTTAGGAGATGTTGAATTCGGAGCTAAAGTAGTTGCAAAAGGAAATATTATCATTCTCGGTACTCTCTATGGATCTGTTCATGCGGGAGCTGCCGGTGACAGGAATGCTTTTTATCATTGCTCTCTCCATGCAGCCACAGCGACTTGTAATCGGAGATATTGAAGCAAAACGTCAACTGATCTATCAGGACAGCCTTTCCATCAACGGACCGCAAATTGCAGTTGTTGACGGAAAAAGAATTTACCTTTGATCCACTGATAGAATAAATCTTTGGAAAAAGACATAAGCATGGGGAAATAGGAGGAATATTCAACATGGGTGAAGTAATCGTCATTACATCGGGAAAGGGCGGTGTTGGAAAAACAACAACAACAGCGAATATTGGAATTGGTCTGTCTTCAGCAGGAAAAAAAAAGTTCTTGTAATTGATACAGATCTCGGACTTCGAAATGGATGTTGTTCTTGGACTTGAAAATCGCATTGTCTACAATCTTGTTGACGTCATTGAAAGCAAATGTCGTCTGAAACAGGCAGTGATCAAAGATACGCGATTTGAAAATCTGTACCTGCTCCCATCTGCCCAGACAAAAGATAAGACAAGCGTATCACCGGAACAGATGAAAAAACTGATTGACGAACTAAAAAGATGATTATGACTTCATTCTTTTTAGATTGTCCGGCAGGAATTGAACAGGGCTTTAAAAATGCAATTGCAGGCGCACAGCGTTCCATTGTTGTTACAACACCTGAAGTTTCCTCAATTCGTGATGCTGACAGAATTATCGGACTGCTTGAAGCTTCCGGCATCCGGAAAAATGAACTTCTGATCAATCGTCTGCGCGTTGACATGTGGTTCGCAGAGGTGATATGATGTCTGTAGAGGATGTCACGGAAATTCTTGCGATTGATCTGCTTGGAGTCATCCCGGATGATGAGTCTGTTGTTGTTGCAACCAATCAGGAGAACCGGTAGTCGGCGAAGATTCCTTAGCCGGAAAAATGTTACCAGAATATCTGTAGACGTCTGTTGGAGAAGAAGTCCCGATTTCCGATTTTAATCATAAACCCGGACTTCGCAGTAAACTCTCCAGTCTTTTTCATAAGAACTAGGAGGTCACATTATGAGTGTACCTTCTGTTACAATTGCAAAGACAGGTTGCGAAATTTGCTAATTACTGACAGAATTCAATGTACACCCGATATGATAGAATTTCTGACATCGGATTTATATCAGACGATTTCTAAATACATAGAAATCTCCCCGGAACAATTTGATGTCAAAATAACACGCACGGATATACATATAAAATATACAGGAGAAAAACATTGAAATCATTTTTTTTTTTACTAATTTTGAAACAGCGTTATAATATTAGAGATTATAAAATCAGTCTGGTTTTTCTGGTCACTCTGATTTCACTGGTCGGAATCCTTATGGTCCGAAGTGCAAGACCTGATTTAATGAATCGTCAGATTATGGGCGTTTGTCTTGGTCTGATTGTTATGTTTATTATCTCTTTCATTGATTATAAATGGATTTTAAACCTATATTGGCCACTTTATGCTCTGAATATTGTTATGCTCCTGGCTGTTTTGCTTTTTGGAACAAGAGTAAATGGCGCGAGAAGATGGCTGAACCTTGGATTTACACAATTCCAGCCTTCCGACCTTACAAAAATCCTTATGATTCTGTTCTTTGCAAAATTCTTAATGGAACGAGAGCAAAAAAAGATTAAAGAACCCAAAACGATTATTCAGGCAATTGCTTTAATCCTTCCATCACTTGCATTGATTTACAAGCAGCCAAACTTGTCTACAACAATTTGTATTGCCGCATTGTTTGCTGTCCTTCTTTTACCTTGGAGGATTAAGCTACAAACTCATTGGAACCGTTCTTGTAATCACAATACCGACGATCATTATACTGCTTGTTGTTGCAATACAGCCAAACCAGCCGTTCTTAAAAAGACTATCAGCAGGAACGTATCCTTGCATGGCTGGAACCTGAAAAGTATGCCGACGACGAATCTTACCAGCAGTTAAATTCCGTTATGGCAATTGGGTCCGGACAGCTGACCGGAAAAGGGTATGATAATGACGCAACAACATCCGTTAAGAACGGAAATTTCGTATCTGAGCCGCAAACAGACTTTATTTTTGCAATAATTGGTGAAGAATTAGGATTTGTGGGTTGTTGTGGAGTCATAATTTTGTTATTATTAATTGTGATAGAGTGTATCTTAATTGGTTTGAAGGCCAAAGATACAGGAGGGCGGATCATTTGCGGAGGCGTTGCTTCACTGATTGGAATCGAGCTTTATTAACGTCAGTGTAGCTACAATGATTTTCCCAAAAATACAGGCTTGTCCTCCCATTTGTCAGTTATGGACTGACTTCCGTAGTATGTTTTTTTCATGGGAATCGGTTTTGTATTAAATGTAGGCTTACAGCCTAATAAATATCAGTAAAGAGAGGATACCACTATGAATATCGGATTAGTAGCGCATGATGCGAAGAAAAAATTGATGCAGAATTTCTGCATTGCATACCGTGGGATACTCAGTAAGCATAATTTATATGCAACAGAAACCACCGGTATACTGGTCGAGAATGTAACAAACTTAAGCATTCACAAATATCTTGCTGGACATCTCGGAGGAAAACAGCAACTCGGCTCACAGATTGAACACAATCAGATGGATCTTTTGATTTTCTTCCGTGATCCACTGACACCTCACTCACATGAACCGGATGTTAATGACATTGTTAAGCTTTGTGATATTTATAACATTCCGATCGCAACAAATATCGCAACTGCTGAAGCATTGATCCTTGCTCTTGACAGAGGCGACCACTTGACTGGCGGGAGATGTATCGATAATATGAGTAAACCATACAAAAAAGAAGAGAAGACGAAGAAAGCAACGGCATTCTGTCAGCCGCATACTTATTCCTGTCATATGTCTTATTGTTGTATTGTCCGGAGCTGTCGGCGGAGTCTGGTATTACAAAGAATATGGTGGTAATCCTGTCCGGACATATGAGACATCCACTTATAACTCTAATTTATACCAAGGAAGTTTGTTTGCTGATGATTTATGCGTCGCTGCTGATGATGTGGCTCTCACTGGATTTGATGATGAGGATTCTCTTCATGCTGCAGGATTATTCAATCTAAATGATAAAACAGTTGAATATGGATATAAACTTTATGATAAATTATATCCTGCAAGTACAACAAAGCTTATGACGGCATACCTTGCTTTTAAGTACGGTAATATGGATGACATTGTAACTGTTTCTGACAGTGTTTCAAGCTTTCGTTCCTTGAGCAAATACGTAACTGAACGAAGAT
>VOFJ01003488.1_pt1 | contig 22233 bp, 19 predicted proteins | sample 5384081 | NCBI WGS metagenome assembly VOFJ01 (sample SAMN12384729, study PRJNA508395) | human gut metagenome | isolation source: healthy gut I | host: Homo sapiens | reverse complement strand
CTCATTGTACTTCGTTCAGTTACGTATTGCTGGTGAAGTACTTCCCGATGAGCCGAGAGGGAAGTCGTCAAATACATCAGGAAGGCGGGATACGGAGACGGCGAAGTTCTCTCGACCTGCATCAAACCGAACGGCTGGATACAACTCAACACCGCCTACCTCTACCAGGGAAAAGCGGAGAGGAACACAGGAGAAAAGCTTCCAGAACAAAGGGGCTTAGGCGAAGCGTCAAAAAGCTGCACGCGGAAGGAGCATGAAAGCGCGACCAACTCAATCGCGAAAAGGGGGGGGTCAAGGGGGACGCGTCCCTTGTCTGGGGTTTGGGGGGCAACGCCCCAACTGTTCCGCGGGCGACCAGCATCTCAAACGCACTCAACAAAGGCGCAGGCAGCGAAGCGTCCCTGCCAGTAACTTTGCGCGTCCGCAGACGCGCCCCCAAGCTGCTCTTCCCCCCAAGATTCCGTGAAGAACCCGATTTTCAGCCGTTATCTCTTGTAAAAGCAATTTCATTCTACTATTCCATTTTAAGGAGGAGCACTATTATGCTGCTTACCCGTGGTCTTACGTCCGATTTCGATTCCGTCTGCGCCCTGTACGCGCGCGTCACCAGTGCCATGCACGAAAAGGGCATGGCCCAGTGGAACTGGGGAACGTACCCCAACGCTGACCAGATTCACAAGAGTATCGACGCCGGGACGCTCTACGTCGTGCGCGAAGGGAACACCGTTGTCGCCGCCGTCACCCTCGATTCGACCTTTGAACCCGCTTACGACGCTGTCAACTGGCTCTTCGGCGGCAAGCCCGGCACGTTCCACCGCCTGTGCATCGCGCCGGAAAAGCAGCGGCAAGGGCTGGGGCGCGGCATGATGGGTGAAATGCTCGCCATTCTGCGTTCTCAGGGCTGCACCGCGCTGCGCTGCGACACGCTGGTGAACAACAGTGCCGCTCTCACCCTCTACCAGAAAATCGGGATGCGCATCGCGGGGCATATCCGTTATTCGTCCCTGCCTGACCTGCGGTTCGCCGCGCTGGAAATGCGCCTGACGAACGACTGCCCGCTGCTGCCGCTGAAAATGCACCCGGCGTTCCGTGGCGGCAAGCTGACCCCGTGGGGCGGCGAGAAGCTGCGCACGGTGTACGGCAAGGACATCCGCGAAGTGCCGACAGGCGAAAGTCTGGAGGTTTCGTGCATTCCGGGGCTGGAATCGACCGACGACGCGGGCGTAAAGCTGCCCGACCTGATTGCCGCTTATGGCGAAGCATTTGCGGGCGAGTACGCCAAGAAGCCCTTCCCGCTGCTGCTGAAGCTGATTGATGCCGCCGAACCGCTGTCCGTGCAGGTACACCCGAACGACGATTACGCCGCACGCGTGGAGAACGGCAAGCTCGGCAAGACCGAGGCATGGCTGATTCTGGACGCACCGGAAGGCAGTCAGCTCGTCTACGGCATCAAACCCGGCACAACGCTTGACTCCCTGCGCGCCGCGTGCGAACAGGGCGCGGCAGTCGAGCCGCTCCTGCGCCGCGTGACGGTGCATCTGGGCGACGTGTGCTTCATTCCGGCGGGCTGCGTCCACGCCATCGGCGCGGGCATCATGCTCTACGAAATCCAACAGTCGTCCGACATCACCTACCGCTTCTACGACTGGGATCGCGTGGACAAGAACGGCAACCGCCGCGAACTGCACCTGCAGAAGGCGCTGGACGTGACCGACCTGACCTTCTCCCTCGACCCGATTCCCGCGCCCAATAAGCCCGTTGCGCGCGTGCTGGACGAAAAATACTTCACGCTGGACTTGGTGAATGTGCAGGGCGAAGCGGTGCTGCCCGCCGTGACGGCATTCGGGCTTTTGACGGCGCTCGACGGCGACTTGACCGTGCGTTTTGCGGGCGGTCAGCTAACCCTGCGCAAGGGCGAAAGCGCATACATCCCGCACACTGCGCCCGTGCTGACGCTGCACGGCAAGGGACGTGCCGCGCTGTCCATGCCGCGGTAAATGAAAATCCGGAGGTGAAGCATGAAGAAATACTGCTTCCACCCGCCAAAGAATATCATCGTCGGAACGCTGGCGGCGATTCTCTGGGTCGCCGTCTTCCCGTTCTGGCTGCTGGGCGAAAGTACGCCGCTGAACGCGCTGGTGTCGGGCGAAGTTCCGCTGTGGGATACCCTCACCCGCCTGGTGATGCAGGATTACAGCAACATCACCCGCGCGAAGTGGGACGGAATGCTGATTTTCACCATGCTGACCCTCCTGCTGACGATTCCGACCCTCTTCCGCCGGGAAAAGCGCCGAAAACTGCCGCTGATGCTGATGCTGCTCTTCCTGCTCTGGACAGGATTGTCCTGCTTCTTCGGCAGTCACGCAGGGGAAATGAATGCTTGGGGCGTGCCGACCGTATTGTGGGGTTCGGGGCGGTATGAGGGCTTCGTGACCATCGCGTGCTACGGGCTGATTTTCCTATGTCTGCGCCGCATGGACGCGAATGCTCCCGCGCTGCTGACGGTTTGCAGCGCTGCTGTAACAGGCTATCTCGTCCTTGTGCTGCTGCAATACGCGGGGTTCAATCCCCTGTCGCTCTTTCCGATGGGCAGGAGCATCCGCACAAACTACGAATTTCAGGGCACTATCGGCAATATCGACCTTGTCAGCGCTTGGGTCTGTCTGCTGATGCCGGGGCTGCTGGGCAGCTTCGTCTTGGGGGAAAAACATCATTGGCTGCATCTGCCGGGCGGGCTGTGCGCTATCCTGCTGACGCTGCTGATGGACGTGCAGAGCGGGCTGATTGTGCTGGCGCTGACGCTTCTTGCGCTCATTTGCCTTGCGCTCCGTCAGCCGGAATGTTTGGCGCGCCTGCTGCTGACGCTGGGCTTGACGCTGCTGCTCTTCGCGCTGCGCCAAGCGCTCGTCCTGCCGTGGCTTGACGGCTCGGCGGATATCGAATTCGCGCCGGGGCAGGTCAGCGCAGTCTGCACGCTCCTCGGCGTTGTACTGGTTGCCCTCGCGCCGCTGCTGATGGGCCATTCGCCACGTCCCCTGCCGCGAAAGGGACTGCTGGCGCTCGTGTGCGCGGGGCTGCTTGTGGCGCTGATACTCGTCGCCTTTCTCCCCATGCCGGAGGGCGGTGCGCTCTGGGAGATGCACGAATTGCTGAACGGCCGCGCGCAGGACGCATTCGGCTCAGAGAGAATCGGCGTTTGGCGGATGACGCTGGAAATGACCGCGCAGTCGCCGTGGTTTGGGCTTTCGCCGGATGCTTTCTACGCCGCTTTCCGCGATTATCTTGATGCAACCGGGCAGACCATTCTGCAAAACTTCGATAATCCGCATAATTTTTTCCTGCAAACGATGGTGAATAGTGGGATTCCGGCGGCACTGCTGCTGATGCTGACGTGCGCCGCGGCGATTGCGGGCGCGCTAAGGAAGCGGGAAACACTGCCGCTGACGATGATGGCGGTTGGGTTCCTGATGCAGGGGATGTTTACGTTCAGTATTTGCTTGACGTCGCCGATGTTCTATGCGATTTTGGGACTTTGCGCGGCGAAAAAAGCCGCGGAATAAACCAGTAAGGGAAGTGCGCTCAAGCCGGGCTGCCAAAAACGGGTCAAGGGGCAATGCCCCTTGCAGGGTCAAGGGACAGCGTCCCTTGTGGGGCTTGGGGCAACGCCCCAACTGCCGGACGTGTAATCAACTGCGTGAGAAAAGTCAAGTATGCCACCCACGCGCTGAACAGCGAAGCGCTTTCAGCGCAGTACACAAACTTCGCGCGTCCGCAGACGCGCCCCCAGCTCGCTCTACCCACCACTTGCATATTGTCGCGCCCATTGGCGCGACCCGACACCACGAAAGGAGATACACACACCATGCGCTACGCCAGCAAAGATTACCGCAAAGTCGCCCGGCAGATGCTCCGTCATCACCCGATTTTGCTGCTGCTGACCCTGCTGCTCGCGCTGGATGATATTGATACGCCGGAAGAAGCAGAAACCGCCGCACCGAAAGAAGCGTAAAGGAGAGATGCCCATGCGTACTGCCAAGGAATACCGCCGAATTGCGTGGAACGCCATCCGCCCACACTGGCGCGCCATGCTGCTGATTTCCCTCGCCGCGGTTCTGCCGCAGCTCATTGAGTTCTTCCTGCAATTGCTCTTCGGGCTGATTCCGCCGATAGACATGCAGTTTTGGTTCAGCGACCCCAGCCGCTTTCTGGCAGCCTACGATGCGTTCATCGTGCAGACGCTCGCGCCGAATCTGCTCTTGAACGTGCTGTTCAACTGTCTGTCCGTACCGCTGACGCTGGGGCTGATTGGTGCGGCACAGCGGCTTCTGCGCGGGGAAGATGTGCAGGCGCGCCATTCGCTGACGTATGTCCCTTATTCGCTCCGCGCGATTGGGCTGGAAATCCGTATCGTGCTCTACGCTTTCTGGCCGCTGCTGGCTCTCGCGGCCGTCACACTCGTCTTGCTGCTTATCTTCCATTCGCACGGCGTTTACCAGCTTTTCCGCCTTGCCTCGCTTGCGGCGATTGCTTTCGGGGTCACGCGGCTGTATTCGATGGCAGCGGCGAAATACCTGATGGCGAAAAAACCTACCCTGCGCGTGTCCGACCTCATGGAAACAAGCCGCACTATCATGGAGGACAGGCGGTTGAACCTCTTCCTGCTGGAATTGTCGTTCGCCGGGTGGTGGCTGCCAATGATCCTCGTCTGCGCGGCGGTGCTCTTGCTGGTGGGCTACAACGCCTATGTCGTCTGCGTCCTCCTGCTGCCGGTGTTCGTGCGGGCGTACATGGTCACCGCGCGCGCCGCTTTTGTGGATGATTGGGTCGGCAACCTCGTTTCCTCGGCGGATGACACTGCATCCATCACCCCAAAGTCCATATAAAAGGAGAAATGCTTATGCGTACCTCGAAAGAATATCGTCAAACCGCTTGGTCTGCCATCAAGCCTGTTCTGCCCATAATGCTGCTGATTTTCCTCGTGGCGAGCCTTCCGCAGCTTATCTTCATGTTTATCCAAACTGCCTTCGGGCTAATGCCGCCGATGGATACGGACTTGCTTCTCAGCGACCCGGATGCTTTTGTGGCGGCTTACAGCGCCTTCATGTCGTCGAGCAAGGGGATCACTTATTCGCTGCTGAACCTGCTGTTTACGCTGATGACCATTCCGCTGACGCTGGGCACTATCGGCGCGGCACAGCGTATTCTCCGCGGCGAGGACGTGCTGGTGCGCCATTCGCTGGCGTATATTCCCTATACCTTCCGCGCGATTTGGCTGCAGATCTGCACGGCGTTCTACGCCTTCTGGCCGATGCTGCTGGCGTATGTGGTGGCGATTCCAGTGCTGCTGACCGTGTCGTCGCCCGATATCATGCTGCTCACCGCCATTCTGTTTTTCATCGCGGTGATTGCGACGCTGGTGTTCGCCATTATGCGCACCTACTTAATGGTAGCCTCCGACTACCTGCTGGCACGCAACCCGAACACGAGCGTCTCGGAGATTATGCGCACCAGCCGCACCATCATGAAGGGCAACCGCATGAATTTCTTCCTGCTGGAATTATCTTTCATCGGCTGGAGTCTGCTGATTGCCGTGCTTGATTCGGCCGTGCTGACGATGGCGGGCTACACGCTTGCAAACGTCTGCTCCATGCTGCTGTCGCTGTTCCTTGGCGTGTACATGACCACCGCTAAAGCTGCGTTTGTCAACGATTTGACCGACGCCGCGCCTTCGGATAACGCAAGCGGCAAAATGACGGAATAAAATTTGCATCATGCAAGTCATTTTCCCCGGCATCGCAAGGTGTCGGGGATATTTTTTTGCGTTTTGCAGGAAAACCGTAATTTTATGCATTTTTATCGTTTTTCCTATTGCATTTTCGATGTAAACGGGATATAATTAACTTGTTGTGAGCATTCACGCACTATCCGCCGCATCCATTTCAATGAGGAAACGGATGAAAAAAAGCTGCGGATTGCATTTCATATTACTTGTTATTGCAGGAGGTAATCCTTATGGCGCTTACGATTTCTCACCGTTGTCAGAATATCGCTCCTTCCCCGACGCTGGCGATTGACGCGCGGGCGAAGGAAATGAAGGCCGCGGGCGTGGACGTCATCGGCTTCGGCGCGGGCGAACCCGACTTTCCGACCCCCGCATACATCTGCGACGCCGCGAAAGAGGCGCTGGACAAGGGCATGACCCGCTATACCCCCGCTGCCGGCACGGTTGCGCTGCGTCAGGCGATTTGCGACAAGCTGGAGCGCGACAACCATCTGCATTATACGCCATCGGACATTATCGTTTCCTCCGGCGCGAAGCACAGCCTGTACACCATCTTCCAGTGCATCCTCGACCCCGGCGACGAAGTGCTGATTCCCACGCCCTGCTGGGTGTCGTATCCCGAAATGGTGCGTATGGCGGGCGGCGTACCGGTGTTCATCCCGTCGGATGAGCGCAATAACTTCATCCCCACCAGCCACGATATCGCCGCGCGCGTCACCCGCCGTACCAAGGCGATTATCCTCACCAGCCCGTCGAACCCGAACGGCTCCGTCTGGTCACGCGAGCAGCTGCAATTCGTTGCTGACCTCGCCGTCAGCCACCCGTTCTACGTCGTCAGCGACGAGATCTACGAGAAGCTGATTTACGACGGTCAGAAGCACGTTTCTATCGCCGAGCTGGGCGAAGCCATCAAGAACCAGACGTTCGTGGTCAACGGCATGTCCAAGGCATATGCCATGACCGGTTGGCGCATCGGCTACGTCGCGGGTCCGCGCAACGAGATTTGCGCCATGACGAGTTTCCAGTCCCACGCGACATCCAACGCGAACTCTATCGCGCAGTACGCCGCCATGAAGGCGCTGCAGGGCGATCCGCAGTGCGTGACGGACATGGTGGCGCAGTTTGAGGCGCGCCGCAACGCAATGGTGGAGAAAATCAACAGCATTCCGGGCTTGAGCTGCATGAAGCCGCAGGGTGCGTTCTACATTATGCTGAACATCACGGGCGTGATGGGCAAGACGTACAATGGGCGCGTTATTGACAGCAGCCAGACGTTCGCGGAGCTGCTGCTGGCGGACAAGCACGTCGCCGTCGTGCCGGGCAATGCCTTTGAGGCAGAGGGCTTCTGCCGTTTGAGCTACGCTGTGGCAATGGAAAGCTGCATGGAGGGTCTGCGCCGCATCGAGGAGTTTGTCAGCGAATTGAAATAATCCATGCCGCAACGACGCGACAGTAAACCGAAAGGCAATACGTTCGCGTACTGCCTTTCTTTGCTATTACCTATTGTATTTATGAAGAAGGAGGCGCATTTCCATGCTCGAATTTGACAAGAAATCAAACCTGCTGATGACCAACCGCTATCAGTACAGCCTGCAAGATGTCGCAGAGCCGAACCTTTATCGCGAACTGTACGACTATGAATCCATCCCGAAGGTCGCTTTCAACATGCGCCATGTGCCGGAAAACATGCCGGACGAAATCTGGATGACCGACACCACCTTCCGTGACGGTCAGCAGTCTGTCAGCCCGTTCACGGTCGAGCAGATTGTCCACCTGTATTCGCTGATGCACCGTCTGGGCGGCCCGAAAGGACTGATTCGCCAGTCCGAATTCTTTCTGTACACCGATAAGGACAAGAAGGCGCTCCATGCCTGCCAAGACCTCGGCTACGATTTCCCGGAAATCACGACGTGGATTCGCGCCAACGAGAAGGACTTCGAGCTGGTCAAGCAGGCAGGCGTGAAGGAGACAGGCATCCTCGTCTCCTGCTCGGATTACCACATCTTCAAGAAGATGCACCTGACGCGCAAACAGGCGATAGACAAGTATCTGGGCATCGTCAAGGCAGCACTTGACCGCGGCATCCGCCCGCGCTGCCACTTCGAGGACATCACCCGTGCTGATTTCTACGGCTTCGTCCTTCCCTTCGCCGAAGAATTGATGTATCTGTCCGAGGAATCCGGGCTGCCGATTAAGATTCGCGCCTGCGACACGATGGGCTACGGCGTGCATTACTATGGCGCTGCCCTGCCGCGCTCCGTCCCCGGCATCATCTACGGGCTGCACCACTATGCGCGCGTACCGTCGGAACAGCTGGAATGGCATGGCCACAACGACTTCTACAAGGTCGTCAGCAACGCGGGTACGGCGTGGATGTACGGCTGCTCGTCGGTCAACTGCTCGCTGCTGGGAATCGGCGAACGCACGGGCAACTGCCCGCTGGAAGCCATGGCGATTGAGTACGCCTCCCTGCGCGGCACGCTCGACGGCATGGACTTGACCGCCGTAACCGAAATTGCCGAGTACATGGAGCGCGAAATCGGCATCGAAATCAGCCCGCGTCAGCCGTTTGTCGGCCGCCACTTCAACGTCACCCGCGCGGGCATCCATGCCGACGGTCTGCTGAAGGACGAAGAAATCTACAACATTTTCGACACGGCGAAGATTCTGAACCGCCCGGCGCTTGTCGCGGTGGATGCAACCTCCGGCACGGCAGGCGTGGCGCACTGGCTGAACAGCTACTTCCGCCTGAAGGGCAACGAGGTCATTCCGAAGACCGACCCGCTGGTCACGACGCTGCGCGACTTGGTCGCCGAACTGTACGCGCAGGGCCGCAACACGGTCATGGGCGACGAAGAATTGGAGATTATGGTGCGCACGATTGACACGGAACGGTATGAGCACTTGCTGTTCCATAAGAGCCACTGAAAAAAATGGAGCCGGACGAGTGATGTCCGACTCCATTTTTTGTGCTTTTTTATATAGTCACTTTTCTTATGTTTCCTGCGTTTGGCGTGCAATGTCGTCGCGAATGAGTTGTTTTACATAGCCCTGCACATTCTTGATATCTGCAAGATGCGCAAGAATGTCCGCATCGGTGTGATAATTTAGCTTAAGACCAATATTCTTGGTATTTTGTCTATCCCATTGCATCTTGTATTTTTATGATCAAAAGCTTTCTTGTTTGTGTTTTCCACGGACTTTGTACTCCTTTCAGCGTGTGACACAGAAGTTTTCCATGCTTCCAATACTGACACCATCGTTGGCAACAAGCTTTATGCTTGGCGTTACCCCTTCGGCATCAGCCTCTCCATCAGCCTCAACCCCATCTCCGTCCGGAAAATCTTCTCCCGTCCGCACTGAATCGCGTCCGCTTTCATCCCCTCTTCAATCATATTGACGAGGAAGTCCGCTTCCAGCAGAATCCGCCAGTCCAGCGCATCCACGCCGTCAAGCGTGTGGTGGTGCGCAATCAGGAAGCATACCCGTTCCGTCACATCCGGCGCAAAGCCGAGCGAATCCAGCATCTTCTGGGCTTCGGGCGGGCCGAGGCGCTCTTGCAGCTTGCCGCCGCACTGCCCGTACAGGCGCTCTGCTTCGCGGATGCCAATGTCGTGCGTCAGGGCAGCTGCTTCCAGCAGGAACAGCGTGTCCGCGTCCAGCTGCTCCGCAAGCCCGATTTGCCGCGCGTAGGCGTGCACCTTCACGAAGTGGTTGATGCGCGCCGGGTCACCCGCGTAATAGTCGGTCATGGCGGAAAAGAGGTCGAACAGCTGCTGCGTCTGCTGCGCGGAAAATACGGCGATGCTCATGCGTTTTCCTCCAAGGACTTGCGCCCCTCGTCAATCGCCGCCTGCACCATGTCCGGCGCGGGCGCACCCGGAATCCGCCGCTTCTCGACGCAGGAGATCATCGACAGGTCGTCAAACACATCCGCCTCAAACGCCGGATGAAACTGTTTGAGTTCCTCCAGCGACAAATCCAGCAGCGCCTTATTCTCGTTCAGGCAGTGCGCCACCAGCCGCCCAACGACCGCGTGCGCATCCCGGAACGGCACGCCGCGCTTGACCAAATAATCCGCACAGTCCGTCGCGTTCGTGAAGCCGCCGGACGCGCCCTTCTCCATCACGTCCTTGCGGAAGGTGACGGTGCGCAGCATGGCGGTGAACACGGTCAGCCCCTTCACCAGCGTGTCGCGCGCGTCAAAAAACGCTTCCTTATCCTCCTGCATATCCTTGTTGTACGCCAGCGGCAGCCCTTTCATCGTCGTCAGCAGCCCCATCAAATCGCCATAGACGCGCCCGGTCTTTCCGCGAATCAGCTCCGCGACGTCGGGGTTCTTCTTCTGCGGCATGATGGACGAGCCCGTCGCATAGGCGTCGTCCATCTCAACAAAGCGGAACTCATTCGTGTTCCACAAAATCAGCTCCTCGCAGAAGCGCGAGAGGTGCATCATGCAGATTGACGCCGCCGAAAGGTATTCTAATAGAAAGTCGCGGTCGGACACGCCATCGAGGCTGTTCATGCTGATGCGGGAGAAGCCCAGCAGTTCCGCCACACGCTCACGGTTGAGCGGATAGGTCGTGCCTGCCAGCGCACCGCTGCCCAGTGGCATCACGTCCGCCGCGTCGTAGGCGTGAGCGAAGCGGTCGAGGTCGCGCCGGAACATCTGGAAATACGCCATCATGTGGTGCGCCAAGGTGATGGGCTGCGCCTTTTGCAGGTGGGTGTAGCCGGGCATGATGGTGTGCAGGTTGTCCTGCGCAATGTCCAGCAGGACGCTGAGCAGCTCGCGGAGCATCTCCTGCGTCTCCTGACAGGCAAGTTTGGCGTACATGCGGCAATCCAGCGCCACCTGATCGTTGCGGCTGCGCCCGGTATGCAGGCGCTTGCCTGCTTCGCCGATGCGCTCGGTCAGCAGGGCCTCCACGTTCATGTGGATGTCCTCCGCGTCCACCATCCAGTGGACTTTGCCCGCCTTGACGTCCGCCAAAATACCGCGCAGGCCTTCGACAATCTTGTCCGCGTCCGCCTGCGGGATAATGCCCTGTTCGCCCAGCATCGTCGCGTGGGCAATCGAGCCGGTAATATCCTGCTCCGCCAGCCGCTGATCAAAAGAAATGCTGGAATGGAAATCGTCCACCAGCCCGTCGGTTGCCTTGCTGAAGCGTCCTCCCCAGAGTTTCATTGCGTTCCTCCTGATGCGCGGGCAAGTCAACCGTCCGCGCGAAAAATTTCGGTTCAAAAATATTGTACCGTGTTTCCCGGCGCGTGTAAAGTCCCGCGCGTGTATTTTCTGCGCACTTATAGCAACTTTGAATGCTGTTTCACTGACATTTTCGTAATTTTCGACAATTTTCGTTAGGAATCCATTTCCTTTTCCATTGACTTTTTGGTACGAAAACGTTATAATAATAGCAACAGTGCGTAATGTCTGCTGGAAACACGCACAAAATTCTCGCAAAACAAAGGAGGAGTTTTCCCATGAAGCGTCTTTCCCGTCTGGCCGCGCTGCTGCTCACGCTTGCCCTGCTGCTGAGTCTGGTCAGCATTGCGCACGCGTAAGAAAAGCAGTCCGCCACCGCGTGGCTGCTGTACTTTGCATCGAACCATGAAACCGATTCCTCGAAATTCCCGTGGTGGCCGCAGCATAAGTCTGCTGACCAGCCCTCGTCCGAAACAGGCGTGGAAGCCACGAACGCCGAAGTCACCGGTCCCGGCATGTACACGGTCGGTCTCAAGTTCAACTGGCAGAAAGCGGAGGGCGCAATTCAGTTCAACCTCGTGCTGGACAACGCGGAGAGCCTCTTCCCCGGCTACTATGTGAAGATTACAGACATCCGCGTCAACGGCAAGTCCATTGACCACAAGCCGAACCTCTACGGCACATTCCACGACGACCCGAACGCAGGCTTTGCGCCGATTTACAACAACTACTGGGACAAGAACTTCTCCCCGGATTCCACCGGTCCGGACGGTCTGCGCGCCTTTGACAGTGCGGACGAAGCGACCTACGAAATCATCAACCCCGACGACATCGTTGCGGGCGACACGATTGAGGTAGACTTCATCGTTGCAGCGAACGCGGGTGAAATGCCGGAAGACATTGGCGAAAAGCCCGGCAAGCTGACCTCTCTGGTTGCGCCGCCGCCGGTGCTGGAGGACGGCGCGGAAGCGTGGCTGTTCTATCAGTCCGGCAGCTGGTGGCCTGCCAACACGAAGCCCGAAGGCGACAGTGCAGGCCATGCCAGCAGCACAACGGCAAAGATTACCGGCGACGGGTATTATACCGCCAGCCTGTCCTTTGACCGCGATGGCTGGTCGTCTCCTGTGAACGGCGCGAAAAAGCTGCTGCTGGTCGTCTCTGACGGCACGAAGAAGCTTCCGAACAGCTACCTCAAGATTACCGACATCCGCGTCAACGGCAAGTCCATTAACTTCACCGACGTCGGCTTCGGCGCGCACTACGGCGACCAGTACATCCAGGCGACGGACGATTACTCTATCATTTATGACGACTGGATGGTGGAAAACAACTCCGCACCGTGGAATCACAAGGACTGGAACGGCAATGTGACCGACAATGTTTCCGCCATCAATCCCGATGACATCAAGAATGGCATGACCATCGACGTAGACTTCTTCATCACCAGCACCGCCGGCAAGGAGCCCGCGAAGGACACCAGCAGCGACCCCGTCTGGTTTCCGAACAACACGGCTTCTCTGGCAGGTCTGACGCTGAAGGATCTGGGCATTGCCGACGACTGGCACGCCATCGTTCCCGTTGACCTGAGCAAGACCGGCTGGCAGACTTTCCCGCTGCTGGCGGCGAACTTCAAGCAGATTGGCACGGCGTATGTCGCGGTGAACAACGGATCTGTGACCGTCACCTGCGAGTACAACGGCTTCTATGTGTTTGAGAAGAGCCAGTGCATCAAGTGGTTCACGAGCCTCGACCAGATTTCCAAAGCGGAACTGGTGGATATCTCGAACGGCCTTGCCTGCGGCAGCGTTGTGAGCATCGCGGATGATTTGGGCGGCGCACAGATGGCGTACCTGTCCATCAACAACAAGATCACTTGGCGCAATCCGGTCGATGATTTCGGCAACAGCTTGCCGGACTACTGGAAGAACCTTCCCCAGTGGAAGGAATACCGCGCGAATCTGATGGAAATGATTAACGCGGCGAACGCGGAATAATTCTGCCTCCCCTGCCCCTTCTGGCGAAAGTCAGAAGGGGCTTTTCGTTTGTCTGCGGATTGGCTGGCGGGAGAGCATACGAATCCTTCTGCACCAAAAAGACCGTCAACTTTTCGCACACTGCGACCAGTCAACGGTCTAATGTTCAGTACAGCAACCTAAAATTTACAGATTGAAAGTTTTCTTAATCAATCTTGCGACTTCATCAGGTTCTATATCAGAATTATCAATCCTCAGGTAGTTATCAAAAGGAATCTCGCCTTCATAACTAACACACCGATGGTTTTTGTCGTCATTGATTAAGCGCTGATTGGAAGCCTCGATATCTCTTTTGGACGCTTTATTTTTTAGTCTGTTTTCAGAAATATTCCTTTTCAGTCTTATCTCCTGCGGCGCAATTAGTTCAACATAATAGAAGTCCGTCCCGTATGGTTCAAAGATGCCTTTGACATGCTCCAGATACGCCCATTCTGATGGCAGATTGAAATCCATCATCATTGTAAAAATCATCCCATCATTATCGGAAGCTGCATAGTTCTTGAAAATAACGTCGCGGATTTCTGCGATTGTCTTGCCCTCGTATCGACCGAAAATCTCTATCACTGGTTCGATGGTCATGTGATTGTGAAAGAGCCTTAAATCCGTTATTTTCATCAATTCCTGACCAACTGTCATTTTCCCAACAGCTGCATCGCCAATGATAAACAATAGTTTCATAAAGCACCTCAACAAATTCTGTGCAGATTCTAAGGTAACACCGCGCAAATGAGGTGGTCGGCTGGCGAATGGATTTTTCGTCAGATGCAAATGCAAATTTCGAAGGTTTACTGGATGTAAATCGAGAAATTTGCATGCCGCAGATGGCGGAAAAGACATCGCCAGACGCGCCGCCGAATTGTGCGGTGGTGCCCTAATACTCCCCTGCTTCGCCGTTGAGAATCGCATCTGTCAGCGTCCCCAGCAAGCCACTATCCTCCATCGCGTCCATTGCGCCCTGCACAAGTTCCGCCGGAAGTGCCGCAAGCCACTGCGTCACCTTCCGCACCATCGGCTTTCCAATCCGCCCCATCAGCTCCGCCAATGCCGGGCCATCCACCGACAGCACATTCGTGCCCTGCACATCCTCCGGCGCATACTTCACCGTGCCCTCCGCCACCTGAATCACCTTGACCGTCAGCGTCATCATCGTGGCGCTATGGTCAGGCTGAATCCGGCGGATGGTGATGGTATCGCCCTGCGCCTCACCCTCGAAGGCAAGGTGGATGCCGTCGTCGCCCGTCATCATGCCATCCGCGTCGATTTGCGCGTAGAACGGCAGCGTGACGGAATAGCTTACAGGCAGTGAGAACGAAACCTGCGCATTCATCACGTCCGATTGCAGGGAGAGCGCGCCTGTGAAGAGCAGCGCATCCCGGCGGAGCGTCGCGGAAAATTCCACCAAATCAGGCAAATGCAGCGAAACAACCTGCGTGCCGTCCGCCTCCGCGTACGAAAAGACGGTTTCCTCGCCGTTTTGCCAGCTGACGCCGTTTTCAGTGTGTTCGATGCTCAAGCCATCCGGGAAGTTCGCTTCGACGTACTCCGGCAAAGTCGCCAGCGCGTCAAAAATATCCGCATCCGCGCCGCTTTCCAAGCCGAACGCTTCAATATAATAATACAGCGCCCTGTCCTCTTCGGACAGGCGGGCGATTTCTTCCGCGCAGGCTATCAGCGCCGTGTTTTCCAGCCGACCATCGTTTTCCTGTGCCGTCAAATCGGCAATCGCCTGCCGGAGACCTGCCCATGCGCTGGTGTGCGCGTAGGGGGACAGCCACAGGAACACCCGCTGCAAGGGCAAGTCAAGGTGATTGTACGCCTTGATGGCAAATTCCAGCCACGCCAGCTGATTGACCATCAGCGTTTCGCCGCCAAGGTCAGTCGCCTGAATCCCCCAGTGGCTGTCCAGACCGAAGAAGCGGATGCGGGTCGCGGTTTTTTCCGGCGCATTCGTCAGGCCAAGGTCAATGCGCGCATCAAAGCTGCCATCCGACGCCACCACGTCGCTCCACCGTCAGCAGGCGGAAGAGCGATTTCAGCCCCTGCGCCAGCTTTCGCTCCTGTGCGGGGTACTGCACGGGGTCGATGTCCGCGCTCAGGCGGAACGTGACGCGTTCGCCCAGCGCCGTGGACAGCACGAGCACCGCCGCCAGTGCCGCCGCTGCCAGCCGCCGCATCAGCCCCATAGCAACGCCAGCGCCGGAACAATCTGCTTTTTCCGGCTGACAACTTTCGGAAGCCACACATGGTGACTGGAGGTGTCCTCATTGAGGTTAAACGCCTGTCGCACCGCGTCGTCGCCGCCAAGGAAAACCAGCTCCGTGCCGCAGCGCAAGACGTCGGTCAGCATCATAAGGAACATATCGTAGCCCTTATTGTCCTTGATTTTCTGCATTTCGGGCAGAATTTCCGGCAGACGCTCCAGCATTCGGTCAGTGTCAAGGCAAGTAATCTGGCAGATGCCGAGGTTGTGCCCCGCGATGTGGAATTCCTTGAAGTCGGTATTCAGCAGCTGTTCGACGGGTTTGTCCGCGCCGCTGCCGGCGGAGAACATCTCGCGGCCGAGCGTCTCCAAATCAATCCCTGCGATTCGCGCCAGACGGTCAGCCATGCGGCGGTCGCGCGGCGTGCACGTCGGAGACTTGAACATGACCGTATCGGACAAAATCGCCGCCGCCATCAACCCTGCCATCTTCTCAGAGGGCTGCAAGCCGCGCTCTTGGAACATCGTCGCGACAATCGTCGTTGTCGAGCCGACAGGCTCATTGCGCATGAACACCGGCGCGCCCGTCTGAATATCCGCCAGTCGGTGATGGTCGATAATCGCGATAATATCCGCCTGTTCCAGACCGGGGATGGACTGGCTCTTCTCGTTGTGATCAACCAGCACAACGCGCTTGCGCCGCGGCCGCAGCAGGTGATAGCGGCTCAGCGTGCCGACGACCTTCTCGTTCTCGTCCAGCACGGGATAGGAGCGGTAGCGGCTTTGCAGCACCGTCTCGCGCACGTCGTCGATGAAGTCGTTGAGGTGAAACAGCACGACCCCCGTATGCTGGGCAATGCGCTGCACGGGAATTGCCTGATAAATCATCCGCGCCGCGCGGTAAGCGTCGCAGGGCGTGGCGATAATGCACGTCTTGCTGGACAGACCGAGGTACTTTTCCGACAGTGAGCCTTGGCAGATAATGACGCACGATGCGCCGATTTCCAGCGCCTTGTCCACCACGTCCTTCTGCTGCCCGCAGATGACGATGCTGCCGCTGTTGACACCCTTCAGGCATTCGCCGGGTGTCGGCAGGGCAATCACAACTTCGCCGGAAATGGTGTCGAACGTATCCTCTTCGTTGTTGATGATATGCCCTTCGAGCGCGGACAGAAGGTTGAAAATCGGCACGTCGCGGACTTCGGGCTTCGTGATGCTCTCCATGTCCTTTTCGGCAATGCCGCCCGCGGTCAGCATCCCGTAGAGCGTGCCATCCTCATTCGTGACCGGCACCGCAGACAGATTTTCATCCTCGCGCAGCACTGCCCACGCGTGACTGATCGGGACACTTGTGCCGAGTGTCGGCGGACGGTCGTAGTCAATATCGCGTACCTGTGTGCGGACATTGGTGAGCAGCGTCGGCGCCTGAAAGCCGAAGCGGTCGAGCAGGAACTGCGTCTCGTCGTTCGGCGCGCCCTGCATGGCAGCGACATAGGCATTGTCGCCCAGCGCATTATGCAGCGCCGCAAACGCCATGGCGGACACCACGGAATCGGTATCAGGATTGCGGTGTCCGCAGACATAAATCGGATCCATCTATGTATTCTCCTTTCACGGGGGAAAGCTGTCGTCAAAAGCACTTTCTGCCCTTACCAGTCCAAATCGTCATCTTCCTCGTTGTCATCCACGACCCCCGCCCAAGCATTGGGGTCGGTGTAGAGGCGCAGGCGGTACTCGTCGTTCAGCGCTTTCTGTGTGTCAATATTCGCGATGCCCAGCGTTTTCAAGCCTTTCTTGCCCTGATACGCCTTCACAGCCTCCACCGTCGCCGCACCATAGACGCCGTCCACCTTGTCCTCCGCCAGATAGCCCAGATACGACAGCTTCTCCTGTAATTCGCGCACCTTCTGCCCACTGTTGCCGCTGCGCATCGTCCAGTCGGCGACGTCATGCACCGTGCCGTAACCCAGAATCCGGTTGTAGGTCAAGGCGTACTCCGCGCGCTTGACCGCAACGGGTGTGTTTCCCTCGATGACATGCACGGTGATGTTCCCCATTGCGTCCTGTGAGCAGTATTCCACCATGGCGACGTGGTCGGTATCCGTGCTGCTCGTCCAAGTGAAGAACACCCAGTCGCCGGGCTGCGGGATGTACGTTCCGGTGGTGATGTAGGTGTCGTCGTCCTTCATCCACTGGTATCCCCAGTTCGCCAGATTGCCGTTGCGGGTGACGTACCGTCCCTGCCGGATGAACCAGTCGCGCCCAGCGTTCTGCCCGGAATACATGGGGTAGACATTGCGGAGCAGTTCCGTGCCGTGCTGCTGATCCACCTGATCGACACACCAGCAGAGGAACTCAGCGCACCACTGCGCGTAGGCATCGCCCGCCCATTCGCCGTACTTGGAGTACCCATGCGGCCCTTCCTTGTATCCGATTTCGCCGCGCGCCACGTCCAGCAGCCACTGCACATAGTCCGGCACATGCCAGAGCGGTTCAAGCACCGTGTCCTCCGCCTTCGCGCAGGGCAGCAGCAGCCCTGCCGTCAGCAGCAGGGTCAGCATCAGCGACAGCAAGCGTTTCATCGGGTGATTTCTCCTTTCAAGTGGAAGAGGTAACAAGCTAATATTCGACCTTGACGAGCGAAATTCCTGCTGATTCGCCGGATTTCCCGCTTTTCCCATCCGATTTCATCAAAAAAGAGGCGATTGCTCGCCCCTTTGCGTGTATATTGCCTCATTTCTCGTCATACACCCGGTAAATCAGCATACACAGCGCGCCGTCGCCGCTGGTGTGCGCTTCGACGCGAATCGGGAAGTCGTAGTCGTTGCGCCAGCGAAGGTTCTGCGTTTTGTTGCCGACCGCCGCGTCCACGCCGTGCGGCAGGTACGGTGCGGCATTCTCGCCGTGCGCACGGCGATAGAGGATGTTAATCCCCGGCAGCTGGAGCAGCGCGTTGTACAGCGTCGAAGACACCTGACAGGTGCCGCCGCCGTAGCTGGTCGTGGTCGTGCCGTCAGAGAGCGCGCCGGCGGGCAAATAGCCCTTTCCCTTGTTGTATGGTCCCATGATCTTGTTGCCGTCAAAGATGTCGCCCGGCTGGTAAATACCCGAAATCAGCTCGCTTCCGCGGGCAATATTGAAGATGCGGTTATGGTTTTTTTCCGTGTCCACCATCTTATAATACGAGGTGTACGCTGCAATCGGGGTATCCTCGCGCAGGGGATTATCCGTCGGGGACACCGGCGTCAAGTCCGTCAGCTGATTAAGATTGATATAGCCATAGCTGCGCATATAGTTGACGACCGCCCAGCCGTCGTACATGCACCAGATGGAAATCGTCGTGCCGGGATTCAGCACCACCCAGCTTTCGTCCTGATCGCTCATGGACTTGCGGACGTAGCAATTCGTGGCGGTCTTGGCGACATAGGCGTGCTTCTGCGTTCCGTATGGCGGCGTCGTGGAAGAATCCACCGGCGTCACACTGAAAATGCGGTGGCGTTTGACATACGCAAGCTTCCCCTGATAGCGCATGATGACCCACGTCGGGTCAATATACAGCACTTCGCCGCGCGCGGAAGCGTCGCCCACGCGGAAAACGCGCTCGCTCTCAATACCACGTTCCACATAGCCGCTGGTATACGCGGTCATGCGGGCAGTATAGAGCGCCGGAGAATTGCTGTCAAAATCCGACAGCACTTTATCCGGATACACAGCTCCTACTACCGGAACAACTGCATCCTCGTTAAACTCCGAGTCGTCCACTTCCTCATACAGCTCATCTTCCGCCAGCGCCATTCCGGTCAGCGCAATGCACAGCATCAGCAAAAGGGCCATCAGACGTTTCATCTGTTATCCTCCCCTGTCGAAACAGTTTCCGCTTCTCATTATACCATTCCTTTGGCAGACAGGCAAGGGGGCGGATGCAGAATTTACAAGTTTGGCGTATATTCTGACGCTTTTATGCGATTTTCGGATATTTTTCCTTTCTCCCGTCCTTATTCACCACGCTCCTGATAAACCATCTCAAAGTAGCGGTTGCCTTCCTGCGTGAACGCTTCCACCGTCAAATTCCCCGTCGACAGGCGCTCCACCAATTTCTTTAAATCCGCCGTGAAATAATTTTCCTCCGGCACGACGATATTCCCCGCAACCTGCTTCCACGCGGCAATGTCCTCCGCATCAATCGTGTAGCGGTACTTCTCCGCTTCCGCCTTGCTTGCGCGAAGCTCCGACAGCTGCTCTTTGACTTCCGCCGTCTGCTCCTGCGCTTCCAGCGCGGCGATTTGGCTTTCCAGCTCCGCAATCCGCTCCAGCTGATAGGTGTTCACCAGCGGTTCGGTCATGTCCGCGAAGATGCGGTACTGCGTTTCATCGTAGACGTTCTGCGCGCAGTATTCCAGATAGCGGATGGCTTCCTCCTTGTGCTGGGAATACGGGTTCACCACCAGCACATAGACCGATGCCGGAATCGCGGCGGGCGACGATTCGCCGACCTTCATCGGCATGTGGCAATCCGTCGTAATCGGCATAGAAACGTCCATCTCGTAGAGCGAATACCCGTCCTCATTCTGCGGGAAAGCGTCTTCATCCTCCGGGACGTTCGCCACGATGTAGGTCAGCAGTTCCTGCAATTCGGCGTTATTCAGCGTGATGCGATTGCCGAGCAGCTGCTGCTCGTTCAGGTAGCGCTCGATACTCATGTTCAGCATATTCAGGCGACTGTAACCGGGGTAGCCGAGGGGTGCCATGCCTTCATCCGCGAAAACGCCCTCATCCGCCAGCTGGGTAATTTGCTGGAACATCTCCAGCAGCGTATTCGCAAAAGTCATGCCGTTCTGCTCCAGCACATCCATTGTCGCGTCAGGCAGATAGGTTTCAACCGTCTCATACCAGCCGATAATTTTGCCGTCATCGGTCGTGAGACCCTTCTGCAAGCCGGGATAGAGGCGGCTGACCTGCTTGGAGAGGATTGCACTGCTGCTCAGGTCGGTGAAGTAGCCCTTGGTTTTCAGCAGCTTCAAACTCACCGTATCAAACGGCGTGATGCAGAGAATATCCACATCGCTGTTTTTCGTGTTGAGGATATCGGCGGTCGTCAGATCATAGACGCTGCGGAAGGTAACGCCGTTCTGCAGCATGTAGTCAGCCGCGTTGTGCGCTTCCGTCTGGCTCAGGACAAGCGTCACGGATGTCTCGGAGACAATACGGCTGCTCATCAGCAGCGTACCGTTGGCGAGCAGTACGTCATCATCCGTCACCAGCAGGATGCTGTCCATTGTCGTCAGCGGCGACGTGATGCACGTCATGGTTTCCAGCGTTTCGCCGCTGTACAGCCCGCGCACATTGTCGTCATACATCAGGGCGTAATAGCGCCCGTTCACATAGCGCAAATCGTCCGCCGTCCAAAGCGGCACGGTGTCCGACGTGTACGTTTCTTTGCCGACTTTGCCCGTCGCCGGGTCAAAGGTGTGCAGCGTCAGCATCTGCTTGTCGTAATCCCCTTCGGGATTGCAGAGCGTATCGCCGCGGAGGAACAGCTTCACCTCGCTCCACTCTTCATCGCTGAAACTGCCGATTTGCCGCACTTCGCTCGTTTCCAGATTCTCGTAAATCAGCTGCTGCGGCTTGCCCTCCACGCGCAGGGTAAGGTAGATTGCCTTGTCGGACACCAGCAAATCGCCGACACCCGCGTTTTCGTCATCCAACGCTTCGCGCACATCCCAGCGCGACGTCAGTTCCCACGCGTTGTCCGCATTCAGCGTGTACGTCACGAGCAGTTCGTTCCAGTCGTCATCGTACCCGATGCCGGTTAGCGTCAGCTGCCCTTCCGCGTCGCGCCGCAGCACCGGGTGCATCACATTATCCGGCATATCCGTCATCTTCTCCGCGCTGCCGTCCGCCAGCGACACACGGTAGAGTGCCTTGCCGCCCGCAAGCAGCAGCGCATCCCCTTCGCGCAGGGGCGCTGTGTCGCCCAGCCACGCCCCTTCCGGCAGCTCACAGCGGAAATGCTCCGCCATTGCCGCGCCGCAGAGCAGCACCAGCATCGCCAAACATGCGCACAAGAATTTCTTCATGATATAGACTCCTTTCGTTCTATCCTGTCTATAAACGAATTCCACGCCTCCGGAAGCGCTTCACCCATTAGACGCGCGGCAGGCGGAATCGGTTGCGCGGAAATTGCATTTTCCGCAAAAAATCCGGAACACCGATTCGTACTGTCCGACGATAATTATTGATTGTTGTCCGATTCCTTCATGATGATACTATTTCCAAATGAGAATGCGCCGCGGAAAATAAGTTCAGCATCAGAAGGGCAAGGAAAACGCTCGTCAGTCTCTTCGTCATTCGTTGCTCTTTTCTTCTACCAGTTCATTCATGTTTTCATGCAACAACAGCATCAAAGGTATAACAATTTCCTCCAAAAAACGTGCAAGGGCGGAAGACGTTCCCGTCCTCCGCCCCAATGGTGGTTGTGATTTGGATATTATTTTATTCCGCCGCAGCAGGTTCTGCGTCCTCCGGAACAGCTTCCATCAGGAAGTCCATTGTGGTGTCGCCCCTGCACAAGTTCAAACAGCAACGTGCCGTCCGTCAGCTTCGCCACGCCGAACATTCGGCGCGCCAGTTCACAAGTTCGCGTAAATGCTTCTACCGGAATAAATGTGATTAGGTTTCACTTTCGATGACGCTGCGTGCTGGCGTTGTTGCCGGGCGATGTTGTTGATGGGCTGTGCCACCTGTATTGCCGGAGCATTGTCAGCGTCGCATGCCACCACCTCCACACCCATGCGCATCAACTCTATTGCAAATTTTTCCTAATTCGCCGCTTCCCAGCAACAGGGTTTTCGGTGGGGCCACCGGTGTGTACACCGAACCAATTTTGCCATAAACAGACTCTATTCTCTAAATATTTTTATTCCGGAAATTGCACAAAATCTGAATTGGTGCAAATTTACATTATTTTGTAATAATTAAAATAGAGGCGACACAAGCCTCGGTAAAAAGTTTT
>VOFJ01001046.1_pt1 | contig 22272 bp, 39 predicted proteins | sample 5384081 | NCBI WGS metagenome assembly VOFJ01 (sample SAMN12384729, study PRJNA508395) | human gut metagenome | isolation source: healthy gut I | host: Homo sapiens | reverse complement strand
TCAGTGTACTTCGTTCAGTTACGTATTACCACGAATTTGATATTTTCTTCCTGCTTCTCTGCTGATGGCTTCCTGTCTGCGGTTCTGTTGTATTATTTTCCAACAGCACCACCTCAGTTTTTGGTGCATGATCTTGAAAAATTCTCCTGCTGCATGTGCTTCAGGCTGAGATGCTTTCTTCAGTTTCTATGCGAGACTCTGCCATCTGCTTAGTTTTTCTCTTCAGCAACAGCATTACTCACATTCGACTCTTCACCAGAAGCTTCTTTACATCTGGCTTTTTTGTTCTGTTCTCCTGAGATATTCCCTTCGTTTGCGCAGATTTTTTTTTTCTCTTCTTTGCCTTACTCCTGAGGTTTGGCTGACGGAGTTCTTTCTTCTGCCGCCTTTTAGCTTCTTAAGCCAGCCTTTATAGTTTCTAATGAAACTCCAAAAACAGGACCACCAGCTTTCCTTCTCCATTATGAAAGCAAAACCTGACGCCTATGACGTGGAACAGCCAGGTAATTCTGGCTTCCAGTTCTGTCTCCTTGAAGCTGCCGGTCTCCCTTCACAGCCCTCGCCTGGTAGCGTACCGGGCAGAACAACAGAAGAAGCACTGCCAGAAGCGCAAGTCCCAGCAGGATTCCCAGTATGATCAATATAAACTTTATGAGGATCCACAGTATATGTAACATGCGCTCACCTGTTCTTAAAATATTCTTTTACCTGAAATGCACCTGTCTCCCCGTAAATATTCTTCACAATATCTACTGCCAGATCAATGGCTTCGTCTTTTCCTTCGCCATACCAACAATCTCAGGACATCTGGCATAATAGCTCTTCTGGATCAGCATGTAGGACGGTACAATTTCAAGAAGATTTCCCGGATTCTCAGACAATGTGACCAGATAAACACCAAAAGCCACCCTGCCTGCGTCAATCCTCCTCCGTGCTTTTGCCGCGTCTTTGATTCCTTCTCCCACATAATAGTCTTCTCGCCATTTCAGCATATTCGGCACAACTCTCCTTTGTTATTACTGCTTGACATACACCTTTTGTTATATTAATGATTCCCCTTCTCTGAAATTTTAAACATTTTGCAACTATTCCGCAAAGCATTTCTTGAACCTCGTTCACAGAACGAACCTGTCAGATGCTAGAGCGTGTTTGAAAAATCATTCCCTAAAAGCGTGTTTGAAAAGGCTTTCTGCAAGATGTGCGTCACAATTTGTGGGAGATCTTGTCCGGAGGAGGGCGCCGTATCGGGCTACGGCAACCGAATTCCGGGCAAAATATACCGCAAAGTGGGGCGTGCAGATTGCGGGAATGCTTTTTTCAAACAGGCTCTAGCAACATTATCATATAATAAAGGCTGCGTAAATCAGCTACGCAGCCTTTATTCTCCCCATGAATCAGAAATATTTCTGCTGCCTGTCCCATAATCCGGCACTTCGCAGTTCCAGATATTCCTGGTACGCCTTCTCAACGATCTGCTTCTCGTTTGCAAAAACGAAGCAGATGGTAAATCTCGTGAAACTTGTAATACCCGGAGTCCACGAAAAATTCCTCTTTTGAGGCTTGCTATGATAATTATCCGCCGTCATAAGATACCAGTGTACCTCTTTATTGACCATGTCTTCCGGCACTGTGAAATTGTACTGGCTCTTGCCTACATACTTCACAATGGAAGCTCTGACATCAGCTTCCTCCTTCACTTCCCCGCAATGCGGTCTGCTCATGAGTCTCTCCTGGCTCTACGGTTCCTTTCGGTAAAACCCAGCCTTTCGTAACGGTTTTTGTAAGATTTATATAGTGCAAGAATCTTACCTCGATGAATTACCACACCGCCACAGCTCGTTGCTTCTATCATGCTGCAATCCTCCTGTAATGCGTGTGTTTTTTGCTAAACTGTATATAGTATACCTCTTTTTTTCAGAAAACTGGCAACAGGGAATATCATATAGATTGCTGTTAGCTGGCGTGATAAGCATCAAAAATCTGTCCTGCAATCGGAACTGCTGCCTCACTGCCGGAGCCGCCATTCTCCACGATCACGGCAACCACCAGATCCGGATCATCCACATTAGAATAGCCGATAAACCAGGAATGGCTGTGTCCTTCCTCGTCAAACTCTGCGGAACCAGTTTTACCTGCTACTGTATAGCTTCTGCCGGAAAGTGCGGAAGCTGTACCGGAATCAACCACCTGTTTCATTAATTTGCCAAGAAGATTGGCCTCATTGGAACTCATCAGCCGTTTATAAGCTACCGGTTCTGTCTTTTTTTTTACTGAATCGCCATTGTCATTTACCACCTCGTCAATAAGATAAGGTTTCATCAGAACACCGTCATTTGCAATGGCACAGGTGATCAATGCCATATGCATAGGAGACACAAGAGTATTGCCTTGTCCAATGGCAGTCTGCATGATCAAAGGCGTTACGGAATCTGCATCAAGGGAAAAGCTGCTGGTTCTGTAGGAGTTCAGAGGCAGACTCTTGTTAAACAGAAGATCCTCTGCTGTCTCACGAAGAGATGCTCCCCCAAGGTCTACTCCAATATTTGCAAAGGCGCAGTTACAGGAATTTGCAAATGCAGAATAGAAATTCTCCTGCCCGTGAACCGTATTGTGATAACAGTGGATTGTGTGATCCTGCAAGGTGATACTTCCCTCACAGAGATAATTGTATCCCTCAAAAGTTCCTTTTTTGCGGAAATAGTCAAGTGCAGTCACAACCTTGAAGGTGGAACCTGGCGGATATGCACCATTTGTGGCTCTGTTCAGAAGACTGCTGTCATTCTCGTCGTTTACCAGATAGTCCCAATTATCCCCAATGGTATTGGGATCAAAATCAGGCTTGCTCACTTCTACAAGCCTTTTTCCGGTAGATGGTTCCATTACCACAACAGCCCCTCTTCTGTCACCCAATGCATTGTATGCAATGCTCTGAAGATTGGCATTCGGGGTAGATACAACCGTATCTCCTGTATTCTTCTCATTATTAAAACTGATTCTTCATCTGCGTCAGAAAAAAAAGGAATGGGAAGTCAGAAGGGTAAAGTTCGCCTCTGATTCCAGACCGCTTTTTCCATTGGTATCATAACCCACAACATGGGAGAAACATATTGGAATATGGATAATTACGTGTCTCAGTTCCATCCTCACTTACATTGGTCTGCGCCAAAAATCTGTCCGTCAGAAGACAGGATCTTACCTCGTACTACACGGTCGGAAAAGGAATCCTGTCTGGTATTGTAAGGGCTGTTAATAAAATCATCGCTTTTACAAAGCCATCGAAATAAATCAGATACCCGATCATACTGATAAAAAATAATCCCAAAGAAGATGGAAACAAAGGTATATTCTTTATTTCTGGCTTTGCGCTTTTAGTAATCTCTTTCTTCCGCTGCCTCAACAGCTCTCTGTCTCGCTCTCTTTGCTGCCTCTCGTCGATGTCTCTCAATTTCTTCGTCCTCGTCCTCTCTATAAATATACAAGCCCTGGATAATAGCGATCATCAAAATCATACACATAATGGAACTTCCTCCATAGCTGACCAGAGGAAGAGTCACACCTGTCATAGGTATGAATTTGGTAGCACCTCCAATGGTAAGGAACACCTGAAACGCATATTCCGCACCAAGACCAATGGCGATCAGTTTATAAAATGGATTCTTGATCTGCAGGGCAATCTCCACGATAGTAAGGAAAAAAAAGCTCATACACACAAAAGATCGCAGATGGCAAAAATCCCGCCAAGCTCCTCGCAGATCGCACTGAAAATAAAAGTCGTTTTTTACAACCGGAATTTTCTCCGGAGAGCCCTGGCAAAGTCCCATTCCAAACCATCCGCCTGTACCAATGGCAAACAGGGACTGTACAATCTGGTATCCTTCATTCTGATAAACTGCCATAGGATCTTTCCACGCACTGACACGCTGCCTTACATGACCAAACAGGTGATATGCCACTACAGCGCCTGCTGTACCGCCTGCAATTCCAATGCAAAGGTATGCCGGCTTCCTGGTTGATACATAGATCAGCACCAGATAAGCCGCAAAAAAGATTACAGCGCTTCCAAGATCTCTTGAAAGCACCAGGATTCCCACATGGAGACCTGCCACAACAGTAGCCAGCACAACTTTCTTAAAAGTTACCTCTCTTGCCAGAAGGGATGCCATAAAGAACACAAAGGTGAGCTTGATCACCTCGGAAGGCTGGATTCCCATCAGAGAAAGCTTGGCGCCGTAGCTTGTCTGTGCCAGAACAAGAACTGCTCCAAGAAGAACAATCCCAAGCCCTGCATACACCCAGGTAAGATCCTTGAGAAATTTCATCTTGCGGATCATAACCGGGATCACCAGCGCCACTGCACTTCCGCACGCAACGATCAAAAGCTGCTTATTGGCAGAGGCAATATCCAGCCTGCACAGCATTATAAATCCAACGCTTAAAAGCATGCACATATTATTTAAAAGCAGCATAGACGCATTTTTATAAATTCTGCGGTATAAAATAAGGATCGCAGCAAAATATATCATCATTTCTGCATAAAAAAGATGACAACCTTAAAATCAAAGGTTTTCAGAAAAATCACAACAAATGCGGTAAAATCCAGAAAAAAGGTTAAAGTGATCTGACTTCTTAAAAAGTCCTTTCCTGTCTGAAGCGTGTTTCCCACAACAAGGTAGTAGCACAAAACTGTGTACACGATCATCAGTGTCGATCACATATTTGGATAATTCAACAACAATATTAATCATACGCCTTTACTCGGCTCCTCTTTTTAAAATGACCTTTTGTAAACTCATATTCGTGAGATACCTGGCTGCCATGATATGCAGCCACAAAGTCTTCCACGATCCGTTCTGTTTCTTCCCCTGCTTTCTATGGTAAAAGCCAGTCTTACAGATGAAACACCAAGCTCTTTTCACCCTGTCAGCTTCCTTCAAAAGACCGTATGGCAGACTGTTATAGATGATATTATAACACGACTCTGCCGCCTTTGTATTTCCCATTTTCCATGGACGACAATAACAGACTACAGGAAATTCCTTGTCATAACGGTCTTTCAGAACAAGCCTCTCTTCCTGTCCATTGCAGCCGGACGTATTCTTTCGTACACACTGGGCGCTGTGCATAAGAGGCAGACGGCCGTAGACAATCATCTCGCTACCTGCATTTTCCCTGTGGCGAAGTTCCTTCTCATTCAGCTCCAGGGGAACTGTATTTCGAAGGATTCCCTGATTTTTCCAGAAACGGATGGCTTCATCATTCCAGGTATACCACAGGGAGTGATCCAGCACACACTTGTCTGCCAGTCCCATCTGTGCCAGTGCACTGTAGGACTCAGATTCCGCACAAGAAATCCGCTCAGCCCTGCTTCCAGCCACTTTTTTTTCACCTGCTCCATATAGCCTTCCGGTGGATTTTCTCTTGTAATGTGAGGAAGAGAAAGATACATTTCTTTTCCATTGTCAAGACCTGTCTGCAAATGTTTCTCTATTAATGCGTAAGGAAGATAAATACCCTGGATTCCGTCTTTTGGCAGAGGACTTCAGAAGCCTCCTCGTTTTCACAGGACACGTAAACCGGAATGTATTCCTCTTTTTGCGGGGAACATTATCACAGGCCGCAATCGCACTGATTTTTTGCCGGCGTCTCCTCCGCAATTCTCTTAACCCGCTCGTCTCCCACGTTTCGCCTGTATTTTTGTAAAAGCTTCTCCTTCAGATCCTCTAATGCCCGATGCCGCGCTTCATTTAAAATCTTCATGGGAACAAAAACGGAAATTTTCCATATAAATTTCCAGTTTTTCCCATATAAATGAGGTGTTTCCCAGCTTGTCCATCTGCTGACGCACCCGCTCTTCCGTTACCGGCTGGCTCTTTGCGTATTGTACTTCTCCAACACATTCATATGCATCTTCCCCTGACAGGAAACATGAAGAAGAACCGGAGAACCGGGGACAAGGTGAAGTTCGCCTGTAATTTTCTCTTTCAGCTGCTTCGTTTCCAGAAAAACTTCCCCCGTTTTTTTCTCATTTGTAAATGCCATCATCTGAGGACCATTTCCCATCTGATAGTAGCCTGTACAGGAACCGCCTCTATTAAACAGATCCAGAAGATATTTTTTATCTTTTTCTGTCACGTGATAATTCGCAGGTCCTTTTTCAAAAAGAAAATCCAGATATTTCCGATACATACCGGTAACGCCAGCAGTGTAAGCCGGCTGCTTCATTCTGCCCTCTATTTTCAGAGAGGTAACTCCCGCTTCTATAATTTCAGGTAAAAATTTCAATGGTACAGATATCTTTCAGGCTTAACGGGCAGAATTCTCCTTTTCCATACTCTTTTGCCCTGAAATTCTTCACCTGGTATGGCAGACGGCAAGGCTGGGCACAACGACCTCTGTTTCCGCTTCTGCCTCCCAAAAGACTGCTCATCAGACATTGTCCTGAATAGCTGTAGCAAAGTGCTCCATGGACAAAAGCCTCTATCTCAATTGGGCAGGCTTCATGCATACGGGAAAGTTCCTGAAGGGAAAGTTCTCTTGCAGCTACCACCCGGGTCGCCCCCCGATCTGCCAGGAATTTCATTCCTTCCGGACCAGTTACAGTCATCTGCGTGCTGGCATGAAGGTGAAGTTTCCGGAAATTCTTTTTTCAAAAGGGAAAATACTCCCATATCCTGGACGATCACTGCATCAAGACCAGCGTTATAGTAAGGTTCCAGATAGGAAACCAGTTCTTCTTTTTAATTCTCTATTTTTTAACAGGGTATTGACCGTAAGATACAGCTTCTTACCATGAATATGCGCCACATCAATGGCGCGAAGAAGCTCTTCTTCGTTAAAATTCTGGGCATATGCCCTGGCTCCGAACATCGTACCACCTACATATACGGCATCTGCGCCTGCTCCAAGCGCTGCCTCAAAGCCTTCGTAGGAGCCGGCAGGAGCCAGCAATTCTATGTTATTAGGATTCAAAGTTTGTCCTCCAATTTTTTTATGAAAATTTTAAGGTTTCTTCAATGAAAACAGCCTCCACAATTCACAGCTTTTCCTTTATGTATAGCAGGCCCTAAATCTGCAAATTGCGAAAACGTTTTTACACACTTTGATAAAGGAAAAGAGGAATCACCTAAAGCAATCCCTCCTGCTATTATTTCAGCATTTCATCCAGTTCTTTTTCCAGTTCTTTTTACTTTACCCTCCAGGAAGATTCTTCTCGTCAAGGGCTTCCTGTTCATTCTTCTGTGCCTCTTCAATCTGCATACGAAGGGAAATAAGCCTCATGCTTCAGATCATACATCTCCTCGATCCTTCTGCTGCAGATCAAGTTCATAAGTCTCCACCTGCTTCTTCGCCTTGAAGTAATCGTCGGTAATGTTCAGGGCTGAGAAGCATATGCTTGGTCTCCATAGGCTGTCTGCCGTATCCTGGCACAGTCTCCAGCTCTCCTATCTTCTTATTCATATATGATGCAACCTGCTGGAAATATTCCTCTGATTCATATCCTCCCAAGGGTAATGATCTTACCCCCGATGATCACCTGTGCTGTATTCTTGACCGCCATTCGTTCAAGCCTCCTGTATCTTTATACTACCAGATTCTCCTTACACTGTTACCCCCAAATAATCCGCTGCTTTTCTTCTATAGACAGTAACCGTATCGCGGAATATTAGCAGAAAACAGCAACTTCATATTGTTACTGTTCACTCTGTGACCAGCAACACAATATGCCCGAAAAAAAACCAGTCTGTTTATTATCTTTTCGTATTACAATTTATGTAAGCACTCCTATTATAATCGAAAAATGTTGAAAAAGTATAGGATTTTTTACAAAAGTTTATCTTTTATATTTCCGGAACAGGAAAACCAAGGTGTTCGTAAGCAAGTGCGGAGGCCATCCGCCCTCTCGGGGGTGCGGTTCAGAAAGCCATTTTTTCAGAAGGTACGGCTCATACACATCTTCTAAAGTACCGGAATCTTCACCAATGGCTGCTGCCAAAGTGTCAAGTCCAACAGGGCCGCCTTTGAAATTTACAATAAGAGTAGTCGGGATCTGGCGGTCCAGTTTGTCCAGACCATATTGATCTACCTCCAGAAGGTTCAAAGCAAAGCATGCAACATCGTAAGTGATCCTTCCATCATATTTCACCTGGGCAAAATCACGGACACGCTTTAACAGACGGTTTGCAAGACGGGGCGTTCCCCGGGAGCGCATGGCGATCTCTCCGGCACCTTTCACGTCAATTTCTACTCCAAGTACCTGGGCAGAACGCATGATGATTGTGGTTAGTTCCTTCTTACTGTAAAATTCCAGATGATGAATCACACCAAAACGGTCACGGGCGGCGCAGAAAGAAGCCCGGCTCTGGTGGTAGCACCTACAAGGGTAAATTTCGGCAAATCCAGTCGGATCGACCTGGCGGAAGCGCCCTTCCCGATCATAATATCGATGGCGAAATCCTCCATGGCAGGATAAAGCACCGCTTCCACCTGTCTGTTCAGGGCGATGGATCTCGTCCACAAAAAGAATATCCCCTTCCTGAAGATTATTCAGAATCGCCGCCATTTCTCCAGGCTTCTCAATTGCAGGACCGGAAGTGACTTTCATATGTACGCCCATTTCATTGGCAATAATGCCGGCAAGAGTAGTCTTCCAAGTCCCGGAGGACCATAGAAAAGGACATGGTCAGGGAATCGTGACGCTGTTTGGCAGCTTCAATATATACTTTTAAGGTATTTTTGGTTTTTTTCCTGGCCAATATACTCGTCCAGGGTCTGTGGGCGAAGATTCCCTTCCAGAGAAAAAAAAAATCCTCTTCCATAACATCAGTGGTTATGATACGATTGTCCATTTTTACCTCTTGAAATTAGTGTTTGCATTTATATACCGGGATGCATCTCATTCACGATAGCACCCTTTTGCGAAAAAAAAATTATGGAATCTAAAAATTCTTCAATGCAGCTTTTCGTGATTCCCTCTACATCCGTCGGCTCCACATCTGTCACCTTGCGCACTGCGCGGAGGGCATCTGTACTGCTGTACCAAGTGCCACCAACGCTTCAACTGCTTCCTGTCTGGCATCTGTCATTCCTGCTCCAGCTGCAGCTGTAGTAGCCTGAGCCTGTTCATTGGCAAGCTTCTGCTCAAAGGCTTCTTCCAGACTGAGCTTATCCTTCAGCTCCAGGATCAGCTTCTGGGCTGTTTTTTTACCGATTCCAGGGGCTTTTGACAAAGTTTTTACATCATCGGAAAGAACAGCAAAGCGAAGCTCATCTGCAGTGATTCCTGCCAGAACTCCCAGAGCAGCTTTCGGTCCAACTCCGTTTACACCAAGAAGAAGTTTAAACACCTGTAAATCATCTTTATTGAAAAAATCCATAGAGAACCATTGCATCTTCTCTTACCTGAAAATAAAGTATGAAGCTTCACTTCCTGTCCAATGTGCAGCTGTGCCAGAGCGTTTCCGGTCATATTTATTTCAAATCCGATGCAATTTGATTCTATGATTGCAGAATTCTCGGTAAGGTCTGCTACTGTTCCTCGGATGAATGAGATCATGGGGAGGACCTCCTGTTTTATCTATTGTAAAGAGTTATATTCGAAATTCTTTGTCATCATACCATATTCCACCGAAAAAAGCAAACATTCATTCGATTTTTTTTCAAAAAGGACGCGCCGGCAAGCGATATATTTTCTTTTCATAATAATAAAAATACTCCTTTCAGTTGCAGGAAGGAAACTTGCGGGCCCTTATTTCCTTTTGTCCGAAAGGAGTATAGCACTTTAATTTTCAGAAAATAATAGTAAAAAGTGTAGTATTATTTTTTTTCTTTGTAAGAAGCCAGGCACTTGTCAGGGCTGTAAAAGGGCAACTGTCACAAGCCCGAAGCTTCCAACTACAGTATCCAGTAATTCAGCTGCAACATACTTGTAATTCATAATATTATCAATTGGTGTTCCCTGTGCCATAAACGTCATCAAAAAGAGCAATATAACCGCCAGAATAAGCAAGAAGCAATGTGGTAGTCATAGTTCCCATTGCTGCTCTGCCAACATTCATTCCTGATCTGGCTGCTTCTTTCCATCCAATATTCGGCTTTTTACAAATTACTTCATTTACTGCCGAAGTAATATCAACGGACAGATCCATCATAGCACCTTTTGATGCTCCGATAAAAAATACCGCTCATATAAATCTGAGAAAGATTCAGATTCTGATAACCAGCGTACAAAAAGACTTTCCGAATATGCCATAACTGCTCCGTGAATTTTAAAAAGCGTCTGTAAAAATACACCCCATAACACAAGTCACAAACACCCCCAGCAAAGCACCTAAAGATGCAGCCAGTGTTTTTCTGTCAAATCCGTACACCAAAAATATAATAAGAAGAGTAAGAAAGGCAGTCAACGCAATTCCCCACCATATTGGATTCGCACCTTTTAAATAAGCTGGTGTCAAAATTTTCCAGATTGCCAAAATTGTAATGAGAAACGAATATACTGCTCTTAAACCTGTTTTTCCTGCAAACCCGATTAAAAAGCAAAACAAATAATCCAGCCAGAATAGCTTCTTTATCCAGACGATAATGGTCACTCATCATAATTGAAAGAATCTTATCTTTGCTATAACTGATTACTACATGGGCAACATCTCCTTTCTGAAATATTTTGTCCGCTTCCAAAGAGCCACTCAGCATATTTACTGCATCTGCAGTCTCATTTTTTTAAACTTTCCATCAAGTATTTTCACCTTACAATACTGCTCGCCTGACTTGAATCAAGCCATTATTAATCACAGAGCTTTCATCTGTGGAAATCACCTTTTGCTCTTACTCTGTCTGTTCCCTTATAAATAGCAGCATCCTCATAGCCCGTTGGAAGAACTATGAGGATGAGGATTAACAATATTGCTATTATAGAAACAGAACTTTTTTTAAGTCTGTCTCTTACCATTTATTTTACTCCTGTAATTGCAGCCATTTTTTATTGAAAATATCGGTATTGTCATAATAGCCTTCAAACTGCTCCTGTCCGGCTCCCATGGCAAATACTTCCACCGGAAGTCCTGTATGTGCATAAGATGCAAAATTAATGCCAGACTTGTTGTTCAGAATATGAGTAATTGTTACAGTAAGTGGTTCATAGCTTCCATACATCAGATATTCTTCCTGACCAAACTCTTCCTCTTCTCCTGTTCTGCTCATTGTTTCCTCATAAGCATTCTGAAGCTTCTGATACTCATAATCTGTCATTACAAGACTTCCCTTATCTTCTCTCGCCTTCTGGGTGCACATCCTTGCTGTCAGCCTGATTTGAGGACTCTGTTGTACCAGTAGGTGCCTGCAGACCAAAGAGTTCTGTGATATCAGCCATTACTGTATCAAAATCAGTTTTGTTTTCTTTATATGCCGCTACATAATCAGAATCAAATTTTGCGTAAGAGATTTTCTGATTACTGATATTTGCAAGAAATGTATCATAGTCGGTGCCTGCAAATCCTATGGTAAGACCACCTGTCTCGTGATCACCTGTTACCAAAATCAAAGTTTCGTCTGGATGCTCGTTATAAAAAAATCAACAGCTTTTCCCACTGCCTCATCCATTGCAACAGTATCTGTAATAGTTGCAGCTGCATCATTTGCATGACAGGCCCAGTCAATTTTTCCTCCCTCAACCATCATGAAAAAAAATCCAGTATCATTATCCAGAACTTCAATACCTTTTTTTCACATAGTCAGAAAGACCCCCATTCGCCATCTTCCAGATCCATATCATAGCTCATGGCTTCATCATCTGCCAGAGTCTCGTCAATGACAATTGCTTTTCCATCTTCTGCAGTAAGATTTTCTGCCTCTGCTTTTGTCTTAATCACTTTATATCCAGCTTCCCGAGCAAGCTCATATAAATCTGTCTGGTCTCCCTCTGAACCAGTTGTTTTCTTAAGACCACCACCTGCAAAATAATCAAAATTACTTGCAATCAGTTCCTGACCAATTTCATAATAGTTATTTCGGGAAGCCTGATGAGCATAAAAATGCAGCCGGTGTTGCATGATTTAAGTTTACGGAAGAAAAGAATTCCAACCTTATAGCCAAGCTGTTTTTTTTTAATTTTTCAGCAATTGTCTCATAAAGTTTCCATCTTCTCATCCATATTGATGGTTCCACTGTAAGTCTTATGGCCTGTGGAAATGGAAGTAGCTGTAGAAGCGGAATCCGGACAGAATGAAGTGCTGTCATAGGTCTGCGCAGAGCCTGCTACCGGAAATTTCATCATATTCAGCTTGCTTTCACTTGTAAGAATATCATCTCCATCATCTTCAATTGCATTCAGATAATAGTTTGTTGTCTGAACCTGAGGATAACTCATTCCATCACCAATAAACAAGAAAATATATTTCGGAACTTTTGGTTCATCTGCTGCTGCACCTGTGCAGGAACCGCACAAGCGGTCATTGCTGCTGCTAATAATAATGCGCTGATCTTTTTTTGCTTTCATGTACATTTTTCTCCTTCTTTTTTCATAAAGCGATTAATTCGAACACGTATGATTTTATACATTATTTGTAAAATCCGCTGTTTTCCCCCTGTTAAATTCCGGCAAAAATAAGCTGTCGGTGTAAAAAATCCTTTCACACTGACAGCATTATTATAACTTCTAGAATTTATATCAAGCAATTATTCGGTTAAAAACAAGTCCTTAACCAACCTTCTTTGCCTTGGGATATACCTGCGCCATCCGCTCATCGTCAAAATGTTTGTCCACCCAGCTTTTCAAAGCTGTTTTCCGCTTCTATGCCATTGCTTCTGGCATTATAACGCGCCAGTGCAGCGCTGGATACGATTCCGTCAGCAAGCATAAATATAATAAGGATCCAGGTAATGATTTTTCCAATTTTCACCGGAATCTTCTCGATCAGCCTGGAAACAGGCGGATAGAATATTTTAAACCATGCCACTGCTGCAAATCCCCAGAAAAAGCAGTACAACAGGTTAATCCTTCCGCCGAGGTTAAACGGGATATCACTGTAATCCCAGAATACAGTTCCAAACACAATTTCTGTGAAAACACTGCAGATATATTCATAGGCACCACCAAGAAATGTACCCATCCAGAAAAGGAACTGCTGGGAGCGGTTTCTGTATTTATAGAGAAGGGCTGTAACCGCTGCAATCGCAAGTCCCCACACGATACTGAATGGTCCCCACACCACACTGCTGCGGCTCATCCAATATCCGGCTGTGATCCTGCAGAAAATAGTCTCTGTAATATCTCCAAGAAATGCGCCGATAAAAAACAGCAGTACGATTTTATAAAAGCTGCAGCCGTAGGCAAAAATCTCCGGATGTGCCTCTTCGCTCTCCGTGTGCTGCTTCTGAGGATAGGCTTTGGTAATTCGACGATTTACAACATCATCAATTTTTTGCCCCAAGCTTCTTTGTTACAGAGTCAATATCCCGGTCAGCAGCAATCCATCTTTCAGGATTCTTGCTGTGCCCAAAAAGGATGGTCAGTGTGGCAATAGCATCCACTGCCAGAACCCCCAGCAAAACCAGTATGATAATTCTGCTTATAAGACCTGGGAGCATGCCATACAAGGACATGCAAAGCCCATTTCCGATTTTGATCACAAATACACCAAGAATACCCCCAGACACAGGAGGTCGGCACACTGACATAGCCGTCCAGATTCCATTTGATCTTGCGGTAATCCCACCATCTTTCGTGATACCACATCTCAATTAAATGACCAGCGATCCATTCAAGCAGGGAAGCTACAATGGCACAGCCAAGAAACAGCCAGATGCCCGTCAGTTCTCTTTGTAAATGCAGTAATGAAGAATCCGCCGAATCCATAGATCAGACAGAATGGTCCATTAATAATACCTCTGTTTGCGAATTTCTTCTGTTTCAGGGAAGCAAGGACTGTCTCAAGCACCCATCCTGCAAAGGAATAGATGAGAAACAGCCATAGTAATTTCCAGATCATATGCATGTCTCCTCTTTTGTTTATTGAAATATAAAAACGTTCCGGGAAAACCCGATTAGAATATCATAGCACAATAGAGCGTGTTTGAAAAAGGTTTTCTGCAAGATGTATGTCACAATAAAGGCGCCGTAACGGGCTACGACAACTGAATTCGGGCAAAATATACCGCGGGGTGGGGCGTGCAGATTGTGGGAATAATTTTTTCAAACACGCTCTGACCCCAAGAATAAAAGCCTGTATTCCAGCTGCTGGTTCTCATATAATTTACATTCTATGCCAAACAGTCTGAAAAATACAGGCTTTTCATTTTATTTTATGCCTCCCGGATAACCCCTCTCGGACAGGCCTCCTTACATGCTCCGCATCCTGTACACTTCTCATAATCAATATGTGCACAGAAATCTTCCACGGTAATTGCACCGTTTGGACATGTTTTTTCGCACTTCTTACAGCCGATACATCCAATCTCACAGGCATCCATCACCTGTTTGCCCTTATCATGGGAGCTGCAGTCCACAGCCACTTTCTGGTCGTACGGAATCAGCTCGATCAGATGCTTCGGACACTTGGCAACACACTTACCGCAGGCCTTACAAGCTTCTTTATCTACTACTGCAATGCCATCTACAATATGAATGGCATCAAATGGACAGGCCTTCACGCAGCTTCCAAAGCCACAACAGCCATATGTACAGGACTTTGCACCGCCATTTGGCACGAAAGGAAGCATCTCGCAGTCTTCCACGCCAGTGTAAACATACTCTTCTTTCGCTTTTTCACAAGGTTCCGGAGCATTTTACATGAGCTACCTGACGGGCAGTCTCAACTGCCGCCTGTCCCATAATACCGGCAATTATTTTCCCCAACAGGCTCTCCGCCTACCGGGCAACGGTTTACAGGCGCTTCACCTTTGGCAATTGCTGCTGCCAGACCATCACAGCCGGGATAACCACAGCCACCGCAGTTATTTCCAGGAAGAGCTTCTCTTATGGCAACTTCCTTCTCATCAATTTCAACAGCAAATTTTTTTCCGGCTGCTCCAAGAAAAACACCGATGAAGAGGCCTACTGCTGCAACCAGAATTGTTGCTGCTATAATCGCACTAATATTCATCCCGACGCCTCCTTAAATTAATCCTGAAAATCCGAAAAATGCAATCGCCATCAGTCCAGCTGTCAAAAGAACGGTTGGAAATCCCTGAATGATTCCGGAATATCGTTGTAGGCAATTTTTCACGGATTCCCTGCCATCAGCACAATAGAAATGGAGAAACCAAATGCTGCTGTTGCGAAACCGTTTACAGTGCCTTCCAGAATATTGTAATCCTTCTGCACGTTTGTAAGAGCCACACCAAGAACTGCACAGTTTGTGGTGATCAGAGGCAGATACACGCCAAGTGCTTTATAAAGAGAAGGCATACTTTTCTTCAGGAACATTTCTACGAACTGCACCAGTGCTGCAATGATCAGAATGAACACGATGGTCTGAAGGTAAGTCAGATCAAGCGGCTGAAGGATCAGCTTGTAGATCACACTCGTTACAAAGGAGGACAATGTGATTACGAAAATAACCGCACCGCCCATACCAGCTGCCGTATCTGTAGTCTTGGAGACTCCAAGGAAAGGGCAAAGTCCCATAAACTGGCTCAAGACTACGTTATTTACCAGCGCAGAGCTTACAATGATCAGTAATAATTCTTTCATCTTCTCTTACCCCCTTTTTCCGAACACATGGAATTTCCGCAGGAAGCACAGCCGCCCTTGCAATCCGGATTGCTTGGATTCAATGCCTCGTTTTGCAGCACCAATCTTGAATTTGTTCTGAAGCGCAGATAAAAACGCAAGGACAAAAAATGCGCCAGGTGCAAGAATAAAGATAGTTACCGGCTCATAGCCTATTTTTCCCCGCTGCAGCATCTGCAAGAGGAAGGATCTGTTTGCCGAAAATACTGCCGGCACCGATCAGCTCACGTACCGCACCGATACAGGTGATACTTAAAAGTAAATCCAAGTCCCATTCCAATACCATCAAAAAGTGAAGGAATCGGTTTGTTCTTGGATGCATAAGCCTCTGCTCTTCCCCAGAATGATACAGTTTACAACGATCAGCGGAATGTAAATTCCAAGGGAAGAATACAAAAACAGGATAAAACCCTGGAGAAAATCTGCACAATTGTTACAAAGATGCTACAACAACGATGTAAATGCAGGCATACGCACACTGTCCGGAATAAAATTACGGAGCAGGGAGATCATCAGGTTGGATGCTGCCAGAATTACCACGTTGTGGTAAGTCCCATTCCGATACCATTGATTGCGGATGTGGTGATGGCCAGTGTTGGACACATACCAAGCATCAGCACAAAAAGTAGGATTTTCTTTGATAATACCATTTATCAGTCGTTCAGATGGTGTATTCTTTTTCATTTCTGGCTGCCCCCTTTTCTCATAACGGAATGCGGCAAGTCCTGCATTGACGCCATTTGTCATGGCATTTGTGGTAATTGTCGCACCACTTAAAGCATCGATCTCATCATCAGAGGTGGCACCAGTTTTTTGTGTAGGTAAATTTCTCTACGTTCTTATCCTTGAACTGATTTTTTAAAATCATCTGTAGTTGCACGCATACCAAGACCAGCGGTCTCACTGATGGATAAAATGGAAATTCCGTTCAGAGTTCCATCATCCTGAACGCCCATGGCAAACTGAATATCTCCGCCGTAGCCTTCTGCTGTGGTTACGGTAAAGATCATAGCCAAGTTCATTTCCCTGGTCATCCTTTGCAAGCATGACTTCATCAATATTCTGAGCCTTGTAACCGTTTTCATCCAGATAGCTTTCCAGATCAGTATCCTCACCGCTTGTAACAGTCTCGAAGCTGGCTGCATCAGCAAATACTGCCTTATATGCCTCTTCCTTCTTCTCTTTCGCCTGCTGGCTTGCAATCGGACCTGCTGTAATATCGTTTACAAGACCAAGAAGCAGTCCGGAAACCAGTGTGATCACAGTCAGCGCAAGAGTATCTTTCTACGATCTTATTTTTCATTTCTTCTGCGCCTCCTTTTCCAAAAGCAACCGGACGGGTGAAACGCTCAATCTGCGGTACCAGCAGGTTGCAGAAAATAATCGCATAGGAAACGCCCTCTGCGGAAGCTCCGAAAAATACGGAAAATTCCGGTAAGAACACCAAGACAGACGCCATATACATACTGCCCCTTTGGTGTAATGGGGCTTGTAACGTAATCTGTTGCCATAAACCATGCACCAAGCATAAGACCACCGCCACAAAAGATGGGTGAGCAGATAATTTACATCAAAGCCTTTGCCGGAAGCAAGCATATAGATGATCACAAATACTGCAAAGCTGCCAATATAGGTCAACGGAATTCTGGCGCTGATCACTTTGTAGCAAAGCAGGATTGCTGCACCGATCAAAATGGCAATTACAGATGTCTCTCCGATGGTTCCCTGGATATTACCAAAAATCAGATTCTTAACCGGAACGGAGGAGCCTGCCACAAAGCCATGGTCACGAAAAGAGCGGCCAGAGGAGTGGCTCCTGTCACACCGTCAACAGCACCTTTAAAAGCTGTCTGATACAGAAAAAAATCTGTCATCTTGCCGGCAAAGGAAATCATAAGGAAACAGCGGGCTGCCAGGCCGGGTTCATAAAGTTCTGGCCAAGACCGCCAAAAAGCTGTTTTACCACAATAATTGCAAAAAATACTGCCGAGCACCGGGATCCAGAGCGGAATTCCTGCCGGCATGTTCAGACCGATAAGAAGTCCGGTTACCACTGCACTGAAATCCTTCACAGTGTTCTTTTTTTGTGCATAAAATGATCATATAACCACTCTGCAAGCGCAGCTGAACCGGTGGATACCACCAGAACGGCAAGAGCCTTTAATCCATGATTATAAATTCCCATAAGGGCAGCAGGCAAAAAGCGCTATGACAACCAGCTGCATGATTTTTCAGTGGTCATCGTTGCCCGGACATGGGGATTAGATGATACATTAAACATTTGTTCCATTTCTTTCTTCCCCCTTATTATCTCTTCTTCCTGCTTGCCAGAACCATTTTACGCATGGACTTAATGCTCTGGGTCAACGGACGTTTGGCCGGACAGATGTAACTGCAGCAGCCGCACTCGCAGCATTCCATACCATCAAACTTCTGGAAGCTCTCCATATCGCCGCGCTGTGCAAAGGTCGCAAGTCTTGCCGGAATAACATGTCCGGGACAGACGCTTACACAGCGTCCGCAGTTAATGCAGGCTGTCTCTTCCTCTTTCGCATCTGATACCGGGTCACTCTGCATACACAGAAGGGAAGAAGAGGTCTTCACACATGGTACATGAAGATCATACATGGCAAATCCCATCATAGGACCGCCGGAAATCACCTTACCGGCATGCTCCTTCAGGCCACCGGCTGCGTCGATCAGTTCGGCCATATCCGTTCCTGTACAGACTTCAAAAATGTGCCGGACGGTTGATGCCCTTACCGGTTACTGTGAAAATCCGCTTCATGATCGGTCTTCCAAGTGCCACTGCGTCATAAATACTGCATATTGTTTCAACATTATCTACAATACATCCGGCATCTGCTGGAAGCATGGATGAGTTGATTTCTCTTCCTGTCACTGCATAGATCAGGGTACGCTCACCACCCTGGGGGATATTTGGTCATCAATTCTTTTTACTTCGATATTCGGGACTCCGGCAGCCAGTTCTTTCATTCTGGCAATACAATCTGGCTTATTGTCCTCAATGCAGATACAGCCCTTTGCATTTGGAAAAAGTCCGACTACAATCTTTAATCCTTCCACAACCTTCTCCGGCTGATCCATCATGCGCCTGTAATCACTTGTAAGATAAGGCTCACATTCTGCACCGTTCACCAATATGTATTCAATCTTGTCAGGCTCCTTGGGGGAAAGCTTCACATGTGTGGGAAAGCCTGCACCTCCAAGACCTACTACACCGCCGTCGCGAATCCTTCCGATAATCTCCTCACGAGTAAGCGAAGCCGGATCTGCCGGGTGGAATTCCACCTCTTCATACAGTCCGTCATTCTCCACTATAATGGAATCTACCATACTCCCGGTAGCTGTCAGACGTTTCTCATTCCCTTTCACTGTACCAGCTACAGAAGCATGAACAGGAGCAGATACAAATCCGCCTGCTTCAGCGATCATCTGACCAGCAAGCACATGGTCACCCTTTGCAACCACAGGCTTCGCCGGAGCACCAATGTGCTGGGACAATGGGTATGCCAAATCTGCCTTTAGGAAGATATTTCTCCACCGGACAGTCCTTTGACATTTCTTTCCCCTCGAAGGGGTGTACGCCTCCTTTAAAAGTTAATCGCACTAATATTCACCGCCTTTATTTTTATTGATTACTGACTCTTTTGTCCGCAGCAACCTGATTTATTGTCTGTTTGATTTATATTATTAATATCACTTTTGTCTGAGTATTTATTCAGCGTCTTTATTTCTCCTGCCAAATCCATATTTCTTATGGATCTTATATCCACGGTTCAAATTCGGATATGCCTTTACAAAAACGCTGCATGTTGTGGCTGACCTTTCCTGCCATAGCCTCTTTACGCTTCTGAAGCTCTTCAGAGATATCTGACAGCATAGCAGTTCTCTTCTCTTCCAGTTCCTTGATCAGAGCAACATCATCAAGGCGTCCCAGCTTGCTCTCCAGCTGTTTCTTGATTCTCTCTCTGGAAAGTCCGCTGCTCTCCTCCAGATTCTCCATCTTCTCACGTGCCTGTACAAGCAGTTCTACACGCATCTGATCCAGCGCCTGCTCCCATGCAGGAATACGCTCGTGAATATGGAATGCAGCTGCAGCTGAGAAAGCGAAATCCACTATGTAAACAACTGTGACCACACAAACTGCAATCTCACCTGTTTTTCTGGAGTAAAGTTCTACAAAATCAGAGACCACCGGATGAAGGACTCTGAAAAGCCCTACTGTAAATAAGCCCCATCCAAGGGAACATCCCAGGCAGATACGTCCCCTGAAAATTAAACTTCTTATCACTGTAGTCCCACCATGACGTATGGAAAATATTCTCCATCAGAGCTGCTGTCACATATTCCAAAGCCGTTGCAACTTCTACAACTCCTCCCACAAACAAAAGAAGCAGATCCCCGCTTACAGGAAGAAGAATCAGATAAACAGCAAGTGCTCCACAGCCATATATGGTACATAAAGGACCATTGATAAAGCCTCTGTTTATCAGCTTGCCTTTTCTCACCGATACATAACAGGGTTTCCCACAGCCATCCAAGAAAGCTGTATATATAAAACCAATTGGCAATGTGATAGAAATCCACTCCGTTAATTGATAACTCCCACATAGATTTCTCCTTTTTTCTTTATATATTCTGACTATTCTATACATTCTACTATACCGCATTTTATGAAAAAAATTCACTACCTAAAAATAAAAAAAATTGTGTATAATTAAATACAATCCATGAAAGGAGTATAAACATGCTGATTGTTAAAAAATGCCGATTTTACAAGGTTTTCGGACTTTGAGACTGTTAAAAATTTATCTGGAAATGCTACTGAGAATGTCAATTTTTCACCATTATTTTATGATATTGAAACCACTGGATTGGGACGAAATTCATCTTTTTATATTTAATTGGTGCAGTTTGCTATGAATCTGGTTCCTGGCAGCTTTATCAGTGGCTTGCTCCCGATTTCCGGGAAGAAAAAGCATTATTGGAGGTTTTTTCAGAATTTATAAAAAATTTCAGAAAGCTGTACCATCCAATACAATGGAGATTCTTTTGATCAGCCTTACCTTCAGGCTCGTTATAAATTCTACGAGCTGCCAGATCCTTTTTGAGGGGATTTCTTCTTTTGACCTGTATAAAATGCTTCGCCCTCTGAAGGGGATTTTTAAAGCTCCCAGGGTTAAAGCAGGAACAGATGGAAGCCTTTCTAGGAGAACAGAAGCGCATTTACTGTAATGGCGGGGAATGCATTAAAATATATAAAAATATATGGCACACCAGGAGCAGACAGACCTGGATACGGTTATGGGACACAATATGGAAGATCTTCTCGGACTTGGAGATGTGTTTAAGATGATGGGGTATCTTGCGCTCAGGATGGTGCATTTACTGTTCGCGGAACTGATTTTGACGGGGAAAATCTGTTTTGCAGATGAACCCCATTACAGCCTACCCGCTTCCTTTCTAACGGCACAGAAGAATTCTATATTACAGGTCAGGACAACCTGGTAAGCCTCCTTGTAAAAACCTTTAAATGGCCGTATCCGCCAATATTACAGCGATTACAAAGTTATGATTATCTGCCCGGAGAGGACATGGCAGTCCCTAAATCTATTAGCAAATTTATGGAAAAGGACTGAAAAAATCTGCTACAAAGAGAGACCTGTTATACCTGGTTTCCATGCACAGAGAATTTCTGGAAAATGAAGAAAAAGCAAAAGCAATATTTAATACATGCCCTGGAATATTTATTTTGGAAATTAAAATAAACTTTCAACCTATATTTCTAAAATTCAGAAACCTTTTTCAAACATACTCTAACTTCCAAAGCATATAAAATCTCACGTAAAAAAGACATCATCCCCAGAGCGTATCTGAAAAATCATTCCCGCAATCTGAACACCCCCACTTTGCGGGAGATTCACCCCGAATTCGGTTGTCGTAGCTCGCTACGGCGCCTTCATCCGGACAAAATCTCCCGCAAATTGTGACGCACATCTTGCAGAAAGCCTTTTCCAGACACGCTCTAACAGACAATGTCTTTTTATCAACATCATATTCATGATATCAAAAAACTAACCGCCATTCACAAATCCTGTGAATGGCGGTTAGTTACATGGGATAAGAGAAATGCACAACACTTCCCTCTTGATTAAATTATTCCTCTACAGACTCTTCCTCAGCCGGAGCCTCAAGAGCTTTCATGCTAAAGGCTGATCTTCTTGTTCTTCGCCATTGAAATCAACAACTTTTAGCCTGGATTTCCTGTCCGATTGTAAGCACATCAGATGGTTTTGCAACGTGCTCTCTGGAAATCTGAGATACATGAAGAAGTGCATCTACGCCAGGTGCAAAAGCTCAACAAATGCACCGAAGTCTGTCATACGATGCAACTTTACCAGTTACTACGTTTCCAACAGCGAAATCCTCAGCAGCTGTAAGCCATGGATTCTCCTCTGGGAATTTCATTTGCAAACAATCTTCTCGCCCTTGATATCTTTGATCATAACCTTTTACAGTCT
>VOFJ01002272.1_pt1 | contig 22302 bp, 34 predicted proteins | sample 5384081 | NCBI WGS metagenome assembly VOFJ01 (sample SAMN12384729, study PRJNA508395) | human gut metagenome | isolation source: healthy gut I | host: Homo sapiens | reverse complement strand
CATACGTAATGGTTGTGTATAAGTTATATCTGAAAAAGGCCAAGCCCCAGGTCCTGCCAGGTTGTACTTGATATCTGCCGGTACCCGCATTGCAGGAACATAATCCAGATTATTGATCGTCTGTGTATCATACTGTTCATCTTATAGAGAAGATTCTGGTTATCCTTCTGTTTCACATAATAAAAAAAGAAGATCACCTCAGATTGTGGGCAAAACCTTTTCCCCATCAATTCTTTCAAATCCGGAATATTCTTCCATATTCAGATAAAGAACGGCTCGTTCTTTGGCAAGTATCTGTCCAAGTGTCACGCAAAGAGGTTTTCGACAACGTCCCAGAGGTGAAAAATATTCCAATAATTTCTGTTGTCTTTTTTAATACAGCACCTGATCTGCCACTGTCTTTTTTCGGCGCCATAACATGCCATCACTTCCCGGAGAACATCAGAAGAAGACTGATATTTATACACACTTGGATACTGGTCAAGTTCCGGAGGTGTACCCCTTCCGACAAAATGATGATCTTCCTGATATCCAGATCCCGGACTTCCCGGCACATAGCCCGCCCGGAGATCAACAGCAACTCTATATGTGTTTGTTTTCCCATAGGCGATCAGGTTCTCTACAGATGTAAATGCCTGTATCTCAAAGGGAATATTCTTCTTCCGGTTCATATAGTCCATAAAGTTCAGCGCATAATCCACTTCCAGATCGCATACTGCAAAAAATATTTCTTTTCAATAGATACCTCCTGCATATAACAACACACTTATAAAAAACAGGAATCGTAAAATGGAAATTTTCAGGAGCAGCAATACTTTTTCTCCGATAGGAACTAATCTTTCCCCGTACTGACTGTACATTTCACATATTCAATAAAATAAAGGATACGTTCACAGAAATTGTGGTTAAAGATCAGAAGTGCGGCCGAAATGCCTGCACCTGTCAGAAAAGAAATAAAGATGCATTTTATGATAGATTCACAGCCCATTATCCCTCCCAGTGCGCAGAATAGTTTAATATCTCCGGCACCTATCATCCCAAAAGCAAAGAGGATCATAAGAAATAACGGCATTACGCTTCCCATTATAAAAAAAATCCAATTCCGTAATATTCTTTTGCCATATACAGACAAACAGTCCCACAGACATGGAAAAATAATCCATCCGTTATCAACTTTGCTGTACGGATATCCATGATCATGGCAGTCCCGGCAACCGCTACAGGAAAAATTGAAAAAAATGCATATTGCATCACCTCCAGTCTTATATTTTTTTCGCAACTGTTTCGATACTGTTCATACAATAGGAAACAGTCAGTCTCTTCTTTGGTATTTTAAAAAAATAAAAGTGGAATTAACCGCCGAACTGACGGGATTGAATCACCAGAAGAACTCTGGTGAGTATTATTATAGGACCGGACAATCCATTTGTCCAGTCCTATTTTTGTCGAATTTCTAAAATATTTATAAACTTGTTACCTGTCCACACGCTGCTATCCCGAAATATACTATGCGAAGTGTATTACTGAGAACAAATTGAACAGTAACATAAACCCGGCTATAATGCACTTCACAGAAAGAATATCATGCACCTGTCAATTAGAGTTCGATTTCCTGTCTGCATCCTTCCGGTACAATGATAATACCATTTTCTGTATCTTTCACTATGCTTCCACCAGTAACATCGGCTATTTCATGAATATTTCTCAGCAGATAGGTCATACCTCCATTTTCTGCTGAAGCTTCCAGAGTGAGTTTATTTCCCTGTCTTACAGCTTTTACTGTAAAAGCTGTCTCTCCTTTACGCGTCACTACCTCACAGGATGCAGTTTCATTTACTTCATAAACCTGAATCTGTACATCTTTCTCCAGTTCATAATCAACGGTAGTATCTACAGCACCAATCGGAAGCAGAGTATTCTCTCTTACAAATACAGGCAGTGAAGAAAAATCATAATCTTCTTCATACCATCTTCCGCCTTCTTTGACTTCTCCGCTTAAAAGATGAGTCCATTTTCCTGCCGGCAGATAATATTCTGCATGACCTTCTTTGTTGAAGATTGGTGCAACCAGAATACTGTCACCTAACATATACTGCATATCCAGATATTTGGTTGCAGGATCATCGTTAAATTCCATGATCATTGCACGCATGGACGGAATACCTGTCTTGTGTGATTTTACGGCCATAGAATACAGGTATGGGAGTAATCTTAATTTCAGCTTTGTAAACTTACGGCATACATCTACAGCTTCTTCATCAAACAACCACGGTACACGATAACTCTTGGAACCATGGAGACGGCTGTGTGTGGAAAGAAGACCAAACTGCAACCAGCGTTTGTATACATCCGGTGCTGCTGTCATTTCAAACCCGCCCATATCATGACTCCAGAAAGAGAATCCTGATAAAGCAAAGGACAGACCACCTCTTAAGCTCTCAGCCATGGAAACATAGCTTGCAGAACAGTCACCGCCCCAGTGTGCCGGGAACTGCTGTCCGCCTGCTGTAGCACTTCTCGCAAAAAGGATTGCTTCACCTTCACCCTTTTACTTCCTTCAGCAGATCAAATACTGCCTTGTTGTAAAGGTATGTATAATAATTATGCATAGAAACCGGATCTGAACCGTCATAATATTTCACATCGACCGGAATTCTCTCGCCAAAGTCTGTCTTGAAACAGTCAACACCCATATCAAGCAAAGTTTTCAGCTTATTCTGATACCACTTCACTGCATCCGGATTTGTAAAGTCAACCAGGCCCATGCCAGGCTGCCAGTTGTCGATTTGCTTGATTCCTCTTCCGTCTGCACGCTGTACCAGGTATCCGTTCTTCAGACCCTCTTTAAAGAAGTTAGTTCCCTGTGCAATATATGGATTGATCCATACACAGATCTTAAGTCCTTTATCCTTATAACGTTTCAGCATTCCCGGTACATCCGGGAAGATTCTGGAATCCCATTCAAAATCACACCAGTGGAACTCTTTCATCCAGAAGCAGTCAAAATGGAATACACTCAATGGAATATCTCTGTCTGCCATTCCCTGGATAAAGGAATTGGTCGTCTCTTCATCATAGTTTGTTGTAAAGGATGTGGAAAGCCATAATCCAAAGGACCATGCAGGCGGCAATGCCGGTTTTCCTGTAAGATCTGTGTAGTTCTCGATCACACCCTTAATGTCATCTCCGTAAATAATATGATATCTGATCTCTTCACCTTTCACAGAGAATCCCACATTCTCAACCTTTTCACTTGCAACTTCGAAGGAAACATGATCACTGTGGTCTACAAATACGCCATAATGTTTGCTTGTTACATAGAACGGAATATTTTTATAAGAAATCTGAGAAGCTGTACCGCCATCTTCATTCCAGATATCAACAACCTGACCGTTCTTTACAAACGCTGTAAATCTCTCACCTAGACCATATACACATTCTCCAGGTGCAAGAGAAAGCTCTGTCACCATATATGGCTGATACTGTGCTGCCATATAGTTCGGTTCCGGGAATTTTGTCAGCGTAGCTCTGTCATATTGCATATAGCCAAGATTGCGGAATCCGATGTTTGTGAGAACTTTTCCGTCTGCTTCATATGTAATCTTAAAGTCTTTCAAGTCCACTCTTACTGTCATTCTTCCGGCTTTCATCACAGCTTCATCTTCTGTAATCTCAACCTCTGTTTCCTGTGGATCCTCATTCAGCTCATACCTTGGCTCACCTTTTACATAACCTTCATAATGATAACTTCTTACACTTATGATATCTTTACGTACAGAAATAAATTCTGTAGTGATAGTTCCGACATCCAGAGCACCGCCTCTGTCTGTGATCTGGCGGAATGGAGAAACAATTCTCATTCCTCCCGGAATTGCTTCCGCAGTAAAAGCCTGCATCGCATAGGATGCGTTTGCGCGTTCATTTTCTCCCAGTAACCTTCTGTGAACTTCATTCCTGATCCTCCTTGCTTTTAATCTTATGATTTGCTTATTTTCCGAAATTGAAACTCTTTCAGTACCTCGCGGGATAACGGACTGCTGAATAGTTATCTGATACCAGTATACATCATGATTTTTTTTTTTACCAGCAATATAACCCAATTTTTTATCTGTGCAAAAAACAAAATCTGTATATTGCATAAAAACAAAAGATTGTGGTAATATTCTTCAAAATATACACGTTCTACAATTATATCTATTTTGGCACCAGGAGGTAAGAAAATATGTGCACAGCAGCAACTTATAAAAACAAAAGATTTCTATTTCGGCAGAACCCTTGATTATGAATTTTCCTACGGTGATGAAATCACCGTCACACCACGAAACTACCCATTCCATTTCCGTCATTCTGATAAAGCCCCCTGACTCTCACTATGCCATCATCGGAATGGCTCATGTGGCCGGAGACTATCCACTCTACTATGATGCCATTAATGAAAAAGGTCTCGGCATGGCAGGTCTGAATTTCGTAGGAAATGCAGTCTATGCAGAACCAGTATCGGACAAAAGAAAAACGTAGCCCAGTTCGAATTCATCCCATGGATTCTCAGCCAGTGTGCCACCTTAAAAGAAGCCCGCCAGAGACTCTCAACTATGAATCTCACCAACACACAGTTCAGTGAGAACTTCCCATGTGCTCAGCTCCACTGGATCCTCGCAGATGCTTCCGGCTGCCTCGTTATCGAATCCATGCAGGACGGCTTCCATATCTACGAAAATCCTGTAGGGGTACTAACCAATAACCCGCCGTTTCCACAGCAGATGTTCCAGTTAAACAACTACCAGTCTCTCTCCCTCGCCAACCAGAGAACACCTTCGCTCCAGGATTAGAACTCAATCCTACAGCCGCGGTATGGGCGCCCTCGGCCTCCCGGGAGATCTTTCCTCCGCCTCCCGCTTTGCCAAAGTTGCCTTCACAAAAATGAACTCCAGATCCGGCGACTCCGAACTCGAAAGCGTCAGCCAGTTCTTCCACATCCTCGGCTCCGTAGATCAGCAGCGTGGCTGCTGCGAAGTAGCAAAAGGCAAATATGAGATCACTCTCTACACTTCCTGCTGCAACACAACAAAGGGAATTTATTATTATACCACCTATGAAAATCATCAGATCAATGCTGTCGATATGCATCGTGAAAATCTGGATACAACAGTCCTAATCCGATATCCTGTACTCGCAAAACAGAATATCTGTTTCCAGAATTAATGTGAAGCACTCTATACCTGTGGCAATTTCGACAAATATTCTTTAATTATAGCCATTGCCATTTTTCAGTTCTGTACGGTATAATAAAGACAAATTATTGGTTTCAAAAAGAGGTAATAACAATGGTACAGTTTTTTTTGATATTACAAAGTTCAACTTATATAAAGAAGATAACCGGCGCGAAGTAAAAAAGCAAATGGCGGCCTTCCTTCTTCTTTATGGGAGACTTACTCTGCTTTTGCAAATTGTTATGGCGGCGTAATTATTCTGGGAGTTGCCGAAAACAAAGATGGAACCTGGAGAACTACAGGTTTAAAAAGTACAGACAGGGACAAGCTGTTAAAACATTTCTGGGATACAATCAATAATCGAACAAAGGTCAACGTAAATCTTCTATCTCATCAGGATGTAGAGATATATGAGAAGGACGAAGATACAACCATCGTGATTTATGTTCCTATGGCAAACAGAGAACAAAAACCTGTGTATATTAATGATGATATATTTGGCGGAACATTTCGAAGAAATCACGAAGGAGACTATCATTGTACCAAACTTCAGGTGAAAGCCATGCTCCGCGACCAGACAGACAACACTATGGATATGGATGTACTGGATGATGTTCCAATAAGCGACCTAAATTATGAAACCATTCAGGGATATCGCAACAGACATCGAGCCCTTAAACCTGCACATCCATTTGGCCGTTTAAATGATTCTGAATATTTACGCAGCATAGGAGCTGCTGCCATTTCCAATATTGATAAATGCCTTCATCCAACAGCTGCAGGAATGCTAATGTTTGGAGATGAATATAACATTGTACGACATTTCCCTGAATATTTTTTAGATTATCGTGAAATTCTGGATCCAACTATACGCTGGACCGATCGCTTACAGTCAAGTTCCGGTGAATGGTCCGGTAATATATGTGATTTTTACTTCCGAGTATATAATAAACTTGTTAAAGATATCAAGGTACCTTTTAAAACAATCGATGGAAACCGTATTGATGATACTCCCCGTACATGAAGCATTGAGGGAAGCCCTCGCAAACTGTTTGATAAATGCAGACTTTTATGGTGTTCGAGGCATTGTAGTCCGAAAAGAAGCTGACAGAATAGTATTTGAAAATCCAGGATATTCCAGAACAGGAAAACAACAAATGAAAAAAGGGGGAATTTCTGATCCTCGCAACAAAGTACTCATGAAAATGTTTAATCTGATCAATATCGGCGAGCGTGCCGGCAGCGGAGTACCCAACATTTTTAACACATGGGAGGATCAAGGCTGGGTTGAACCAGTTATAGAAGAACAATTTGATCCAGACAGAACTCTTCTGATTCTTAGCTTCGATAAAAAACAAGCGATAAAAACAAGCGATAAAAAACAAGCGATAAAAACAAGCGATAAAAAACAAGCGAATAAATCCTGTCACAAAAACAAAACAAAAAAACTTTGGAAAATATAGAAAAAAATCAGAGAGTATTTATCTAAAAACAATATCTCAAAAACCAGTGATATTGCTGAATATATTGGATTAAGTCTTCCGCGAACCCGGGCTATTTTAAAAGAAATACCTGATGTATCTCCAATTGGAAATAATTCAAACAGAAAATGGACTCTGCAAAAATAATTTTCACCAGCTAAGAAACAAGTCAGAACATGGTACAAAAGCAATAAAAGCATCTACGGAAAGCCTTCATCAGACCATCCAAAGATGCTTTTTATTGATATATTTTGTTTCTTTAAATTTCTTTATGACTCGTAACCCTAAGTCGTGCCATAGCTCTGGACAGAGCCAGCTGATTCATATGATACTCCTGAATACTCTGCTTCTGTCTCATCTGCTCTTCTGCTCTCTCTTTCGCTTCCTGTGCCCTGCGGATATCAATCTCCTCAGGACTCTCTGCCGTCAGACAGAACAGCTTCACACGGTTATTGATCATCTCCACAAACCCACTGCTCACAGCCAGAACATGCTTTGTGCCATCAGCTTCCTCGAAACGCATTTCTCCCGGAATGATAGCAGCAACAATATTCTCATGCTGTGCCAGAAAGGCCTGCTCACCGTCAACAGCCGGGATTGTCAGGGTTTTGGCACGTCCTGCAAACGCCAGCTTATTACTGGCATAAATCTCAAGACCAAATGTATCTGCCATAAAATCCGCTCCTTATTCTGACCCATCTCAGTCTTTGCTTTCTCGATGACATCCTCAATTGTACCAACATTGAAGAAAGCATTTTCCGGATATTGATCCATCTCACCATCAACGATTGCCTTGAATCCACGGATGGTTTCTTTCAGAGGAACATATTTACCCTTGATACCTGTGAAGTTCTCAGCTACATGGAAGGGCTGCGAAAGGAACTTCTGGATCTTTCTTGCACGGAATACAGTGCTCTTATCCTCTTCAGAAAGCTCTTCCATACCAAGAATAGCAATGATGTCCTGAAGTTCTTTATATTTCTGAAGGATCTCCTGTACTCTACGTGCAACCTCGTAATGTTCCTCACCAACAATATCTGCCTCCAGGATACGGGAAGTAGATTCCAACGGGTCAACGGCCGGATAAATACCCTGCTCTACGATCTTTCTGGAAAGAACGGTTGTTGCATCCAGATGAGCAAATGTAGTTGCAGGTGCCGGGTCAGTCAAGTCATCGGCCGGTACATAGACTGCCTGTACAGATGTAACAGAACCTTCCTTGGTAGATGCGATCCTCTCCTGAAGCTCACCCATCTCTGTTGCTAATGTAGGCTGATATCCAACGGCGGAAGGCATACGTCCAAGTAAGGCGGATACCTCGGAACCTGCCTGTGTAAAACGGAAAATATTATCAATGAAAAAGAAGCACATCTCTGTGTTCCTCATCTCGGAAATACTCAGCCATTGTCAGTCCGGTTTCCGCAACACGCATACGGGCTCCCGGCGGCTCGTTCATCTGACCGAACACTAAGGCTGTTTTTTCAAGAACACCGGACTTCCTTTCATTTCTGACCATAAGGTCATTACCCTCACGGGAACGTTCACCAACACCGGTGAAAATAGAATATCCACCATGCTCGGTAGCGATATTCTGGATAAGTTCCTGAATCAGGACTGTCTTACCAACACCGGCGCCGCCAAACAGACCGATCTTACCACCTTTGCATATGGTGCAAGAAGGTCGATAACCTTGATACCTGTTTCCAGGATTTCTACAGCCGGTTTCTGATGTTCAAAATCCGGCGGATCTCTGTGGATGACCCATTTCTGTTCTCCCTCAAGGGAAGGACCGTCATCTACTGTATCACCAAGAACGTTAAATAAACGTCCCAGTGTTTTTATCACCTACAGGAACCTTAATGCCGCTTCCTGTGGCGATGACTTCTCTGTCACGCTGTAAGCCTCGCTTGCGCTCAGCATAATGCAGCGTACCATATTGTTTCCCCAGATGATGGGAAACTTCCATTACATCTTTTTACCGTTGTTCTCTACCTCAAGGGCATCCTTGATCTCAGGAAGATTTCCATCTTCAAAAACAACATCTACAACAGGTCCCATAACCTGTACAATTTTACCTTTGTTCATCGTCGTCACTTCCTTTTTTGCTTTTGCACCGCTGACAATCTCAGTGATTTCCTGTGTGATGGCAGCCTGACGCGCACGGTTGTACTCAATGGATAACTCCCCTGAGCATCTTCTTTGCACTGTCCGTAGAGGACTGCATTGCCATCATTCTGGCATTATTTTCACTGGCATACGCTTCTACAAGACATCCATAGATCAGACCGGTCAGGTAATTGGGGATCATGGTATTCAGAAGTACATCGGCTGATGGTGACAGCACAATTTCCTCCTGCGGCATGTCCGCAAGCATTGCCTGATTTGGCAGGAACTCTGCTTTCTTCAATGGAAGAAGCTGCATATTCACCGGCTCCATTGCAACTGCACTCTGCATCTCCGTATAGAAAATACGGACTTCATCCAGTTCTCTGTCCAGGAACGCTCTGGTAATCTCCTCTGAGATCAGACGCGCTCTGTGCATGGTCGGTTTCTGTACTGTATATGGAAAGTTCTCTGCGATATCCATATGTTTCTTCGTGAAATACTGACGGCCTACCATACCCAGCACATAGAGCTTGCAATGCTCATGCTCTGCCATAAACTGTTCTGTCATTTTCTGGATATTATGGTTATAGGCACCTGCCATACCTTTATCACCGGTAACTACGATACAGCCGATCTTACGGTCTTCCTCCGCGATCTTATGACGGATACTGAAAAAAGGATGCTCTGTATCCGGCATATGACGCAGGATTCGGGAAATTGCTGCCTGCATATTATAGTAATACGGCTCTGTATCGGACAGGATTCTTCTTGGCCTTCTGCATCTTGGATGAAGAGATCATATACATGGCATTGGTGATCTTCATGGTGTCCTGAATGCTTTTCATTCGAGTCTGAATCTCTTTTGCATTTGCCCATATCAACACCTACCTGCTCTTATCTGCAAATTCTTCTGCCACTTTCACGATCTTTTCTGCCAGTTCATCCGTTGAAGCTGTTTTTCTCCTCGATCTCTTTTCCGATTTCCGGATAAGCATGTCAAAGTAGTCCAGCATATCTCTCTGATACTTCTTCATCTTCTTAGTTTCCACATCCATCATTGCCTTGTGTGTTGCCGCACAAAGAGTGATGACCTGCTCATGAAGACTTAATGGGCTTGAAAGCGGCTGTTTCAGAAGTTCCATAAGTCCGCTTCCGTATTTCAGCTGCTGAGTTGTAGCCTCGTCCAGATCAGAACTGAACTGTGTAAAGATTTCCATCTCACGATACTGAGCCAGATCGATACGGACACTTCCTGCTGCTTTCTTCATGGCTTTTGCCTGTGCAGCACCACCAACTCGGGATACGGAAAGACCTACGTTAACCGCCGGACGCATACCGGAGTTAAACAGGTCACTCTCCAGGAAAATCTGACCATCTGTGATGGAAATAACGTTTGTAGGAATATATGCGGAAAGGTCACCTGCCTGTGTCTCAATGATAGGAAGTGCAGTGATAGAACCACCGCCGGCCTTTTCATTCAGACGGCTGGAACGCTCCAGTAATCTGGAATGGAGATAGAATACATCTCCAGGATAAGCCTCACGTCCCGGTGAACGTTCCAGAAGCAGTGACAGTGCACGATATGCAACCGCCTGCTTGGATAAATCATCATAAACCATTAATACATCTTTTCCCTGATACATAAAGAACTCAGCAAGTGCTGTTCCTGCATAAGGTGCAATGTACTGAAGCGGTGCACAGTCACTGGCTGTTGAGGAGAATACTGTTGTATAGTCCATAGCACCATGTTTCTCCAGAGTAGATACGATCTTAGCTACTGTGGAAGCTTTCTGTCCGATTGCAACATAGATACAGATTACACCCTTGCCCTTCTGGTTCAGAATGGTATCCAGTGCAACGGAAGTCTTACCTGTCTGTCTGTCACCGATGATCAGCTCACGCTGGCCACGGCCGATGGGGGAACATGGAGTCAATAGAAAGAATACCTGTTTCCAGAGGAACTGTTACAGATTTTCTGTCAATAATTCCAGGTGCCGGAGTTCTCTACCGGACGATACCCGTCTGCCTTGATCTCACCTTTACCATCGATCGGCGCTCCCAGAGCGTTTACGATCCTTCCGATAAAAAGGCGTCACCTACAGGCACACCTGCCTGCTTCTGGAGTTCTTGCTACCTTTGTTCCTTCTTTGATCCCTGTATCTTTACCGAACAGGATACATCCGATGCTGTTTGCACGGATATCCTGAACCATACCTTTCAGACCATTCTCAAAGGTTACAACCTCGCCATACATAGCATGATCAATACCATGTACCGTGGCGATACCATCTCCGACGGAGATGACTGTTCCTACTTCCTGGTCCTTGCTGATTTCGTCATAATTCTTAATTTCTTCTTTCAGAATCGAAATGATTTCATCTGGATTCATTGCAGCCAACTTTTATTCACCTCCGTGTCAATTTCTGTCTTAAATTGTTATAACGTCCGCGGAGACTCCAGTCGAACTCTTTGTCTCCGGCAGAAAGAATGAAGCCTCCGGATCAAAGATTTGTCTTCTCTGAGAGTAAGGATTACTTCCTTTGCTCCAAATTCCCTGCGAAAGGAAATCTTCCATCTTCTCTTTCTGGGCTTCTTCCGGTTTTGTTACATATGTGAGAACAGCTTTTCAGGATTCCTTTCTGCTTGCGGCTGTAATTGCCATATGCTTCCAGGATATCATAAATGCTGCTGATTTTCTGATATTTACAGGTCACCTTCAGGAAATTTTTCATCTCCTGTGGGAATACCCTGTCAATTACATGTTCTTTTTTTCTTTTAAAGAAACCAGCGGATTCTCAAGAGCACCCCTTTAACTGCGGGGTACTCCTGAAAATCTTTTCTGTCTCCAAAACAGCTTCTTCCGGGACAGAAAGCTCATATAATGCTTTTGCATAATTAATGCTTGTTTCCGTCATTGGAATCACCTGCCTCTTTTATAAACTGGTCATAAAGGGACAAATCCTGCTGACTGCTGTTTTTCTCTCCCATGATCTTTTGAGGCTGCATCCAGCGCGATCTCTGCCACTCTGCTTTCCATAGCCTTCATAGCATTTTCCTGCTCTGTCCTGATATCTGCCTTTGCTTTGTCAAGCATTGCACCAGCCTGTGTGTTTGCATCTTTTACAATACGCTCAGCCTGTACTTTTTTTTGCCTCATCCTTTGCCTGGTTTACAATACGCATGGATTCGTCTTTCGCAGATTTCAGTGCATCTTCATATTTGCCTTTCAGTTCATATGCCTGTTCTTCTGTATCTTTGGCACTTGCGAACTGCTGGTCGATCATGTTTTTTTCTCTGCTCCATCACATTGAGGATCGGACCAAATAAGAACTTTTTCATTAAAAAGATAAAGAACAATCAGGTTAATAATTGTAAAGACCAGGTTGATGTTAATCTCGATCACCTGTCCCACCTGCCTTTCTTAGTTATTCTTTATCCATCAATTAGCCAAGCATGATAACGATCAGAAGACCGATAACGAAAACCGTAAATAGCTGTTGCCTCGGCAAGGGCACATCCTAAAAAGAAGGGATTTGCTGATCTTGCTTTCTGCTTCCGGCTGTCTTGCGATTGCTTCTACTGCTTTGGATGTTGCCATACCAATACCGATACCAGCGCCAATACCTGTTAAAACTGCGATTCCTGCTCCAATAGCTACTAACATAACTTTTTCCTCCTGTTGTTTAACTGAAATAAACTAAATATTACAAATCTTTCTTCACAATATGCTATCCTGTCGATATTCCGATGAGATCATTGGATGCCTGTGCAACAGATGTCTGTACCAACGGTTGTTTATGACCGTTATGACCCACCGAATATCCGGACAGCATTTAAGTGCTGTTCATAACTGCTGTCTTATCCCTTATGTCCCGCGTCTCAGGTCTTATATAGGTGTCATATTCCTGTATGAACAGTAATCTTTTTTATTCAATAGCTTCTTTGATAAATAAAGAAGTTAAGAATACAAATACATACGCCTGAATGAATCCGTCAAAAGGAAATCAAAAATACAGGCTGAATGGAATAGGAAGAACTGCCGGGCATATAAACTCAAGAAGTTTCATAACCACATAGCTTCCTAACACATTACCAAAAAGTCGCATACAAAGTGATGTCGGTCGAATAACGACCTCCAGAATATTAATCGGCAGCATGATCGGTGCCGGCTCTGCGAAAGCTTTTAAGAAAGCCTTTCAGACCTTTCTTATGGAATCCTGCATACTCGATCAGAAAAATACTTGTGATCGCAAGACCGATCGTACAGTTTAAATCCTTTGTAGGCGGTACAAATCCAAACACACCGAAAATGTTTGCAATTCCAATGTAAATGACAACTGTCATCAGATAGGGAATATACATTTTTTCCCTCTTCTCCCAAGGATATCCTTAAAGAAGTTATGAAGAAAACTGACACCGGTTTCCAACAAAATCTGTTTCTTACCGGGGTTTTCCACACTCAGGTTTCTTACGAGCACCAATGACAAAATTAAAAGCACTGCCATGATCACCCATGTCACTGCTACTGACTCTGCAACTGGTATTCCTCCAAACACCGGTATGGTAAAAACTGTCTTACATTGAAGTTCTTCCATTAACGTGTCTGCTAAATTACCCGTTTCTTTTCCCTCCTTTTTCTATTTAAATCTCCGGAAGATATTCTGGCTTTTTATGCTGTCTGCCTCAGATGCCTCAGCCAGGATTCCTAAACTTATGTCTGTAAAATATTTCATAAGCTTTCCATCGATTCAAGATTTTGAGATTATTATATTAAAATCCGTTAAAAAGTCAACAATTATTTTGACTATTTCTGGCAAAAAATAGATTTTCTTTTTGTGCATTTCATCCAGATATTTTGATTGAAAAAATAGATTTTCATAATTTTTTTAATGCATTTTCACGAAAAAAAGGCAATTTTCATTGACCGAACTGTAAGCAGATGATATTATTTTATATGGTTTTTATATAAATTTTATATCTCTGCACTTACCAATCCTTATATTGGTAATACCAAATAGGAGGTTTTTTATGCAAATCATTTGTCTGGGAGACAGCATTACGGACTGTAATCATTTATTTGAAGATTTTCCTCTGGGGAAATGGATATGTACAGATACTCTCAGAAATGTTTCGTAATCAGACTCCTTCCTTCTCCATATCCGGAGATACTGTCGGACGCTCATCAAGCGCTGTACAGTTAACAGATAAATCAACAGGCGCCATACATTTCAGGAACTGTGGCATAAATGGCTTCACTGTGGCAAGAGTCCTTGAAAATATCCGCCAGCACCGTATTTTTTTTTTGCATTGCTCTCCTGTTATAACTCTGCTGATCGGCATCAATGATATCGGTCTGATAATGAACACAGACCGGATGGATTCTCAGAAAGAACAGATGATGAGAGAGTTTTGCCCACTCATTACAATGAATTATTGAATCTGCTCACTGCAGATGCCAGGCAGGTAATCCTTATGGAACCCTTTATCTTTCCACATCCGGAAAGGAATATGAGACATGGATTCCCTATGTCCATACCATGTCTGATATTATCCGACAGCTCTCCTGTCAGATTCAGACTTCCATTTCTGCCTCTGCATAACTATTTTAATAAGGGAAGCAACTCAATCGGGATTTGATACCATAACAACGGACGGGATTCATCTTACTTTGTATGGGCATAAGCTTCTGGCCGAGAAACTGTTCCCTCTCCTTCAAAGCATTGATAACAATCCCTGAACAGATAAACTATTGCGCATTTTCCCGGAACTTTGTATAATAAATCACTGTCCTCGCTCATATCTGCGGACTTATTATGGAAAGGAGTCTTCCTTATATTATGGAAACTACAATTAAACAGATTGAAGATATGTCTCTGAATGCCTGGCCATCTCACAAGATGGAATTATACGACGGCTGGATCCTGAGATTTTCTTATTTTTATACACACAGAACCAACAGCGTGGAACAGTTCGGCAATTCCACCCTCACCTGGCGGGAAAAAATCCCTTATTGCGAAAGCGTATATAAGCGTCTGGGAACCCCCGCTGTATTTAAGATCAGTCCTCTTGTCTCTCCTGACTTTGATTATGTTCTGGAGAATCGGGGGATATGCCATCCAGCATACCACCAATGTCATGGCAATGAGCATGAACGCCGCACATCTGGATGCTCCATATCCTGATGTAACATTCTACCAATAACATTCCGTCTGAATGGATTGAAAAGTCTGTTCAATCTAAAAAATACTATAAATCCGATTCACAGAAAAAGTTGTACCATCCATGTATCAGGCAATTCTCAAAGAAACCATTTGCGCCTGCATCCGCATAGACGGGCAGATCATTGCAACAGGGCTTGGTATCCTGGACAGAGACTATATCGGTATTTATGCCATCCATGTCAAAAGAAGAATACCGCAAACATGGCTATGCCCGTCAGATCTGCACAGGACTTCTGAAAGAAGGAATGAAAAAGGTGCTCAGAATGCATATCTTCAGGTTGTAGAAAGGAAATGACAATGCCGGGCATTATACAGATCACTTGGATTCCAGCAGCTTTATACTTACTGGTTCCGCGTACAGCCGGATGAAAACGGAAATTTCCCACCTGAGAAATAAAAGAACTATCTGTAAAGCGTTTTCCATTTTCTGCTTTTTACAGATAGTTCTTAATTTTTATAGATTTTAACTTTTTTTTTCGGGGAATCAGTTGATTCATTTAACATAGTTCGCGCCAACTATGTTGTATATCATTTAATTTTAATATTCAAGTCTTATTCTGTATTTTATCTCTGACTCGAATTATGTTACTGTTCACTCCGTTCTCAGTAACGTAGCCAAAATTCATTCCAGATTGCCTGCGGCAATGGAATTTTAACTATGTCTCAGGATTTTGGCATATTCATGCCAAAACACCTCGCGGAATAGTGGTGTGTGAACAGTAACTCAATTATACTGTTTTGTTTTTCAGCACTGCAGGTGATGTATTACCTACCACCATCGCTGTCAGCGGGCTGAAATACAGCAGACATGTTAATACACAGTAAATCGGAATCATGATTGCAAACTGTACCAGTCTTCCGGGCATGATCGCATAGAAATTATATCCAAGCATGATCACAAGTCCTGCTGTTGTAAGAACCAGAGAGCTGAGAACTGCAGTTACCACGATAGATACGCAGATACCAACTGTCTTTCCTGTTTTCTTTCTGTTTGCAAATAATGGTTTTGCAAGGGCAGGAAGCACACCCCAGAGGATTGCTGCAACTGTGATAAACGGATTTACAGCATAGCCTTTCATAAAGCACCCGATAATATCTGCACATAATCCACAGACACCGCCTGCCACCGGTCCCAGCCACAGACCTGCAAGGATTGTACATACACTTCCCACAGAAATACGGTACGCACCAAGATCAATGACCAGAACTCGTGTGAGTACCAGATGCATGGCGATCCAGAAGAGCCATGAACACCAATGTTTTTTACGTTCCAATATTGTTTTTTTCTGCATAATAAAAACACCTCCATAATGTGTTTAAAAAATAGAGTAGTTACATAAATAATAATCCCTCCACATTATGAGATGCTCTCATATGTAGCAACGGGTGCGGAAATCATATCGTAAGCAGCACGCTTTCTGCTTTTCGTTTCGCGGCGACTCCCCAGCCTGCGAACACTTGACGCATAAAATCCTACTTCGCTATTATTTATTTATCGAAATTATAACACAATCCATAGAAATTGCAATATATTTTCCGTTATTATTTTCACAAATTTGAATGCTGTTTTTGTTCATTCTATCTATACGAATGGTCTGCTTTTTTTTACTTGAGAATATTGCTGCAAACACTCGTAAGTCTATGAATAAAACAGCCGCATATACTAATACTATAACATTATGCAGCAGTCCGGCATCTTCAGAAATGAAAATTACATGAATACAGATATCCCGCCCCGGTCTGCTATAATCATGGAGGTAAAAAATGTCAGAAATATGTAAAAATAACTGCCAAAATCCTTATAATATATGTTATGATAATTACCTGAATACCAACGCCTGTACGGAATGTACCGGCCTGATATGCACTCCTGCCAAAGATAATGACGAATGGGAAAGCTACCGGAAAATTTTTGATTTTATCCCCGAACCGCCGGAAAGCAATATCCCTCCCTGTAAATAATTATTGCATACGGCAGGAATCATGTTCAAACGAATGATTTATCGGAGGTCCTGTCTATATTATGAAAAAAACTGCTTGCTGCATGTGTCTGTGCCGGCCTTAGCTTTTCTTTTGCCGGATGCAGCCCTGAAAAACCATACTGGAACAATTCACATCCACCGGAGACACATCCGTCCGGGAACTTACTTCTTCATCTGACACCACAACTGAAACCGAAACAAAAGACCGTATCTATATGGATGAACTTTCCGGTACCCTGCAGGATTTTCAGGAAGCCAGCTTATTCTGAACACGGACAGTGCCTCCTATGTATTTAATGTTTCCAATGCCACCCTGGAATGTAAAGGCGGCATGATCACCGGCGATGAGATCAGTATCATTTACGAAGGTCAGCTTTCCGGTACTGACACAGGCAGTGTACATGTTCTGAAGGTTGTAGATGAATTTCATAAAAAAAATAAGCTGAAAAAAGCGCACTGCGCATGGGCAGGTTATTTCCCTGACTTCCAATACCATCACAATAAAATCAAAGAAAGGAAAAACAGCCACCTATCCGATCACAGGAACAAAACAGTATTATCAGAATGGAATCAAAGCCGGTGACTGGGTTTACCTTACATTCAAGGGGGAAATTCCCGGATACCTCAATGATTCTTCCGTATCCTTAAATGCCAGTCACCTGAAAGTACTGAGTATTTCTGATCTGAAAGATCTGGAAATACCGGATCCTACCCCAACTCGGATCCAAAACTCACACAGACACCGGAGCAGATAGAAAATAAAGAAAAACAGCTGCTGGCAACTGTACAGGGAGTAAATCTGAATATCCTCCGGATTCTTCCTGCCGGAAGTGACACCTCCTTTAATCTGGATATGTCAGCAATCCCCGCTTACTTCAAGGGGAGGAATTGCCCCGGGATCTCATGTTAATGTTACTTATATCGGAGATCTGGAAACAACATCCCTGGAAGAAGTCCGTATTATTGCTGTGACAGGTGAGGATCCTGATACCATTAATGACAAACATATTTCCTTTACAGTAACCGGCACGATCATTGGAAGTACTGCCAACACCATCACTGTACAGACAGATGACGGTGCCATAGATACCTTCCGTACAGAAAACGCGCAGGATCTCACTGCAGGCGGTATGGAATACGGCGACTATGTGTGTTTACCTTCCATCCATCCAAATCAAAATCTTCTAATATTTATACAGCAATTAAGGTACAGGATGCGTAAATTGTTACTGTTCACTCCGTTCTCAGCAATACGCCTCGCGATGCAGGAAATATGAACCTCCTTGTGCAATGCCCAAGGAGTATCGTTTGCTTCACAAACTTAATTTATGCTAATCGCATAAATTCGCGCGGTATGTCTCGGGTTTTCTGTGACCTTCGCTCACACAAAACACCTCGCGGGATATCACCAGTGAACAGTAACCGTAAATTTCTTCTTGATTTCCGCTTCACCTTCCGCAAGCCAGCGGTATGCAGCATCCTGATCTCCCAGAATTTCTGCAAAGGACTGAACTTCATCCCGGATTCCTTTTCCATGAAGAACTCTGTAAGCCCCCCGCATCACTTCCGGGGGCTGTTTTTATTCCCAGCCGGAATGCTTTTCTGATATTCTCTTCTGCAGATTCTATGATTGGTTTCAGAGTCTCATCATCATAACGTCCGTCTCCCAGAAGATTTCTCACTGTAACCAGAGTCGGAACCCAGACTGTGTCGCTCTCTGCCAGCATGGCAAGGCTTTCTTCATTCATATAGTTTCCATGTTCCAGACTGTCCACTCCGGCAGCCACTGCTGCCTGCACTCCGTAATCTCCGTTGGTATGGGACATGACAGCCATACCTTCTTCATGTGCAATATGTACCATTTCCTTTTACCTCTGACCCATCCAGAGGTGTTCCGGTAATCGCTCCATGTTCATTAAAATCCAGAATCCCGGTAGTCATAATCTTAATAAAATCTGCCCCTGCCTGTTTCGCCTCCAAAACACGCTTATGAAATTCCACCATTGTGGCAAAACCATTTCCACAATAGAACCATAATGCCCTTCTTTATAAATGGCAAAATATCGGAGTTCTGTAATCTATTCCATACTCTGGTGCAAGCTCTTTTCGCTCTCGCAGAAACGCCCAGCGCATCACCACCATCACGTACAAAAGCAATTCCCCGTTCCTGGTATGCTTTCAGATGCTCTCTTATTATCTTGTCGTCCGGTCCATTTTTATGCATATCAACTGCATGGCGGTAATTTACGCCATCCATAATGATATGTGCATGACATTCTCCAAACATTTCCCGTTTCTCTTTCCTTTTCTCTGCTGCTTTCTAACTCAAAAACACACAGTCAGACGGATAAACCCATCCGCTCCGCTATGCAGCTCTATACTCAATAACTGCTCCGCAATTTTACTTAATCTTTTATCTACCGTTTTTATTTCTCGAAAAATTTCGGATTTCGTCTTCTGTTGCCTGCACAGAGCCCTGGACAAAAGAATGGCTTTCCGCCGCCTCTTCCGTTTAATGCAGCATTCATTTCCTTTTGTATACTGCCGTAAATCCCCGTCAATCTCGCCCATGGCATACTTATAGCTTCCATCTTCATTTCTGGAAAATACTGCACAGCAGCCCTCACAGGTATTCATCACTGCATCCGCAAGTTTACGTACAGAATCTGCTTCCAGACCTTCTTTGAAGATCAGGACACTTCCTGCACCTTCCCATTTCTTAGCCTCTGCCCTAAACATCTCTTCTTCCATACGGGCAACCTGGTCTTTCATACGGAAATTCTCATCCTGAAGACGCTGTACTGCATCTGCTGTTCTGTCCATCTTTGCAGAAAGCTTCATGGAAATCTGATGATTCTGCTCATTCACCATATTCAGATAATCCAGAACACGTTTACCGCAGATCATCTCCATACGGATACCATCATGGAATTTCACTACAGAAAGAAGCTTCACCATTCCAATCTCACCTGTATGTGTCACATGGGTTCCACAGCAGGCGCATACGTCTCACACCCGGAAACATCACGATACGAACCTGTCCTGTCAATTCTTTCTTACTTCTGTAATCAATAGTCTTCAGTTCCTCAGCATCAGGATAAGTGATTTAACTTCCTTATCCTCCCACACTCTCTCATTTACTTCCGCTCAATTTCTGCAAGCTGCGAGTCATCCAGCATACCATTCAAATCTACAGTGATCACATCGCTTCCCATATGGAAACCTACATTATCATAACCATACTTCTCATGAATAATACCGCTGACCATATGCTCACCGGAATGCTGCTGCATCAGGTCAAAAACGCCGCGCCCAGTCAATCTTTCCCTCAACCTTCGCACCCACTTCCAGAGCCTTATCAGTATAATGAAGTAATTCTCCATCTTTCTCATGAACCTCTGTCACCTTTGCATCCCCCAGTGTTCCCCACATCACTTGGCTGCCCGCCGCCCTCCGGATAAAAAGCACTCTCATCCACAAATGACCGCATAACCTTTCTTTTTTGCTCTCTCTACTACGGTTGCGGTGAATTCTTTTTTTTATATACATCTTCATAGTATAAACGTCTTGTTTCTGTCATGATCTGTCTCTCCTTGTTAATCTGTCATATTGCCCTCGTATTATCTTCCATATAAACATAAATGTTGTATTTCATTTCATTTCATTTCATTTCATTTCATTTCAATCAAGTATAGACCAAATCAGACAGGTTCGCAAGACCATCACTTAGAGATATTTTTATAAAAAAATCCGCTAACCAACAGCCAACAACCAGCACAGAAAAAATAGTTTGTTTTGTGTGCATTTGCAGATACTTAGATATTTTAGCCGGCCAAAATCTGCGTTATGAGAAAAAAATGACACACTGTCTGAGCCGCATGCGGCGAGTTTGTGGCATTTTTCTCATGCCTTTAGCAGATTTTTGCCAGCTTAGAATATCTTAGTGTCCGAAACCGCACACAAAAACAAACTATTTTTCTGCGCGTCCCTTTTTTCTCTCAAAAATTTCCAATATCTGAATCCATTCCCCCACCTCCTGCGTTATAATTAAATGAACAGGGAAAAGGAGACAGTAATGATCACAGAAAAACAATATCTGGAATATCTTATCAAGCAATACCAGAACTTAATATATTCGATCTGCCTGAAATCTGTCGGTAATCCATTTGATGCCGAAGATCTCACTCAGGAAGTCTTTTCTGTCTGCCTATAAGAACCTTTCCCGCTTTGATGGTAATTATGAGAAAGCCTGGGTTAAGTAAGATTGCTGTCCGAAAGTGTCTGGATTATCTGAAAGCAGCCGGGCGGCGAAGTATTCCAACAGAAGACACCTACTTTTCCCCAGATTCGGACAGGCAATCCTCTCCCGAAGATGAATATATGAAAACTGCATCCAATACTCACGTAGAAGCATTGTGTGTATGCAGTTGAAAAAAAGTCCTTTTACAAAGAAGTCGCTTACGCACATTTCTGCAAAAAATTATCAGTACCTGAGATTGCACAGCAGACAGGGAAAAATCCGAAAACAATTCAGACACAGCTCTATCGCGCAAAGGGCAATGCTGAAAAAAAAATGCTTGAAAGGGGTGATTAGATGCATATTAATAAGAAGGATTTAATAGAATTTGACAACGGAAATATGAACACACAGGAAGTCATTGAGTTTCTGTCACATCTCGATCACTGCGATTTCTGTCTGGATCAGATGATGGAACAGGGAAAAACAACAGTACGGATACTGCTCCCGTCCTATCTGATGGAACAGATTCTGGACAAAAGCAGACTCCGGTGAAGTGCAACTTGCCCGGGCAGCAAATAAAGCATCCTGCAAAATCCAGTTGCTCCATTACAGTCTTCAGACTGCTGCCGGTGTGATGGTTGCCCTGCTGCTTTTATTCAGTATCCCGAACCTGGATTTCACCTCCTTGCATCCGGATACTTCCTCTCAGACAGACAGAATATTGCCCGAACATGAAAACGGCAGACTCTACCAGTTCACCAGAGAACTCGGACAGAACATTGGTGATGGCACCAGCTCTTTTATAAAAAATATGTCAGTGATTTTTTTTTCCAGCAAATTAATGAATGGAGGCAAAATAAAAAGTATGCAAAAACAAAAACGTGGATTCTGGCTTTTTATCTTCTCCCCTGATCCCAGGTGCAGGAGAAATGTACATGGGATTCAAAAACAGGGAATCAGTATTATGTTCTTATTCTGGGCGTCTTTGCCATCGGAGCATGTACCGGAATGGACTGGCTTGTGTTTCTGATCCCGATCATCTGGTTCTACAGTTTCTTTAAT